>Ga0154020_10005089_pt1 | contig 15593 bp, 13 predicted proteins | sample Klosneuvirus_201_FD_109709 | JGI IMG/M metagenome (GOLD analysis project Ga0154020, IMG submission 109709) | Active sludge microbial communities from wastewater, Klosterneuburg, Austria - Klosneuvirus_20160825_MG | ecosystem: Engineered > WWTP > Aerobic digester > Activated sludge | place...
CGAGATATCCGCGCCGAACACGGGAAAGCGCTCTGCCGCGAACAGCGACGGATCGTCCGGGCGAAGATGAAACACGGGCTGGCCGTTCGCGGTGATCGATGGCGCGAGCTCGCGAACGAGGCGAGCGACCCACGCTCCAGCGCAGACGATCACGAGATCGGCGCGATGGAGATCTACCTTCGACATGTGCCGCGGTCGATCGATGTCGCGTTGCACGAGCAGGCCGTCCGGGACTACCGAGCTGACGTGACGCGGTTCGAACGCGACGCCGAGCGCACGCGCCGTTTCGGCGAGCGTTTCCACCACGCGCGCCGACTCCGCCCACCCTCCGCGCGGATTGAAGTAGCCGTCGACGAGCGCGCCGGGAGCGTACGCGGGAAACCGCGCGACGATCTGCGACGCGTCGAGCCGCTCGAGCGGGTGGCCGCGCTCGAGGAGCAGGCGATACGACTCGTGCTCGAATGAGCCCGGCGCCATCGGCGTGCGCGACAGGAACGTCACGCCGGTCTCGTGAAACAGCGGCCTCTCCCACTCGCGGTTCCAGCGCCGCCACCCGTCGAGCGACGCTTCGCCCAGCGCGGTGTAGTCCGCGTCGGCGCCGTAGTCCATGCGCACGACCTTGGAGATGTCCGTCGACTCCGCGAGTGGATGTGGAATCGGGCCCGGATCGAAGACGGTGATCGCGTGACCGCGCGACGCGAGCTCGAGCGCGGCGGTGACGCCGAAGATTCCGCCGCCGGCGATCGCGATTCGCATCTACTTCTTCGCGAGGCGCGCGACGACCGCGCCCAACCGCTGCTGGCCTTCGTCGGAGAACCAGGTGTCGAGCCACGACTCGAGGACGCTCTCGTTCGTCCGCTGGATCGCGTCGACGAGCGGGCGCGTCCACGCCGCCTTGATCTGCGCGTACGCGGCGGCACCGGCCGAGGTGAGCGCAGCGACGCGCTCGAGCGTGCGTGATTCGAGGACCGAGGGCGCGACGACGTCGTCGACGAGGCCGAGCGAGCGCGCCGCGGGACCATCGAACAGCGTGCCTGCGAGCGCGACCGAGACGAACGCCGCCGGGGTCAGCTTCGCCCGCGCGACCTCGAGGACGATCGCGGGCAGCCCGATGCCGAGCTGCGCTTCGTTGAGGCCGATGCGTGGTGGGCCCTTCGGGCCATCGCCGACGATGATGCGTTGATCGCACATCATCGCGAGCGCGCAGCCACCCGCGATCGCGCCGCCGTTGATCGCGGCGACGGTGGGAATCGGCGCTCCGAGCAACCGCTGCATCGTGCGGCTGAACATGGTCATGAACGCGCGCATGTCGTGGCGCTCGAGATCGATCAACGACGGCAGCGCGAGCCCGCCGCAGAACGACGTGTCCGTTCCGGTCACGATCAGCGCGCGCGGGTTGTTCGCGAGCGCCGATTCGATCGCCGAGTCGAGTGCCTCGAGCATCGGATAGTCGAGCGCGTTGGCGCGACCGGCGGCGAGCGTGACGACGACGGTGGACTCGACCTGGCGGAGCTCGATCATGGTTTCCAGGCTAGCAAGCGAGTCGGCATGCGGGGAGAGTAAGCGCCATGTCACGGAAGATCCTGTGGGCGCTCGCGCTCGCTGCGACGCTGACCTCGTGCTCCAGCCCGCCCCGCCCTGTTCCGCCACCCGAACCGCTCCGCACCGGCGACCACGACAAGCAGGTCGCGCCGGCGTCGCTCGCAACGCTGGCTCCGGGCGCGCGCATCGGCGAGTTCCGGGCCGAGAGCATTTATGTCGACGCGAACGATCGCCCGATCGGTGCGCGGTTCGTCCACACGACGAAGTTCACGCTCGACTATCTCCAGATCGAATCCGCGCCGCAGGGCTATCTGTGGGTCGGATCGTATCCGACGAGCGACAAGGGCGAGCCGCACACGCAGGAGCACTTACTGCTCGGCAAAGGCGATCGCGGACGCAAGCTCGGTAGCGCACAGGCGATGTCGCTCGTGAGCTCGAGTGCGTTCACGGAGCAATGGCACACCGCGTATCACTTCCACACCGTCGCGGGGACAGAGGCGTTCTGGCCCGTGTTCGCCGAGCAGCTCGGCGCGATGCTCGATCCCGATTACACCGACGAAGAGATCCGCCGCGAGGTGCGCAACTTCGGCGTCGACAAAGACGCGAGCGGCAAGGTTCGCCTCGAAGAGAAGGGAACGGTCTACAACGAGATGGTCCGCAGCTACGAGTCGCCGATGGCGGTCGTGTGGCGCGCCGGACTCCAGCTCGTGTATGGCGCGCAGCATCCGCTGGCGTTCGAAGCGGGTGGGTATCCTGACGCGATCCGCACGATGACGCCCGCCGACATTCGCGCGTTTCACGCGGCGAACTATCACGTCGCGAACATGGGGATGATCGCGGCGTTCCCGAAAGCCGTCGCGCTCGAGGAGGTCCTCGAGCGAACGGCGCACGTACTCGCGAAGGCGAACCCGCGCACCGGTAAGGTCACGACCGAAGCGGATCTCCCGAAGCCGCCCGCCCCGCCGGCGCACAAGGTGACGATCGTCGACTATCCGTTCGGCGACGCGACGACGCCGAGCCCCGCGATGCTCGTGTGGCCGGCGCTCCCGAAGGAGCTCGATCTCACCGAGCAAACGCTGCGCGGTCTGTTCCTCGGCGCGATCGCCGGTGATGAATCGACGACGCTGTACAAGGTCCTCGTCGACAGCAAGACGCGGACGCTCGATCTCGGCGTGACCGGCATCGGTGCATATCCGCAACACGACCTGGGACAAGCCGTGTTCGTCACGCTCGGCGGCGTTCGTGCGGATGCGATGACCGACGCGTCGCTCGACGCGTTGCGCAGCGAGGCGCATCGTCAGATGGCTCGGATCGCGAAGCTCCCCGATGGCGATCCCGAGCTCGCGGCGCTCAAAGAGCGCGTGCGCGGACGCGTGATCGGTCTTCGCCGCCAGATCGCGAAGTTCCTCGATTCACCGCCGGGCTTCGGCATTCGCGGGACCGGGGCCGCGTGGTTCGATCATCTGCACGCGCTCGCGAAGACCAAGGACGCGACGAAGTCCGTGACGCTGAAGACCGAGCTCGCGGCGATCGAGCAGATCCTCGCCGCGGCTGGAAATCCGTGGACGTCGCGCATGGCCGCGTGGGGCTTGCTCGTCGATCCGTACGTCATCGGCGCGCGGCCGAGCCCCGCGCTGCGCAAGCAGCTCGACGCCGCTCGCGACCAGCGCATCGCCGACGAGCTCGCGCGGCTGTCGAAGCAGTACGGCACCGCGGATGCGACCGCGACGCTCGCGAAGTACCAGGTGGACTACGACGCGCAGAGCGCCGTCCTCGAAGCCGCGGCTGCGAAAGCGCCGCTGCCGCCGATCGTGACGACGCCGCCGATGACACTCGACGACAGCCTCGCTTATCGGGTCGACAAGCTCCCCGGCGGTGGTCCGGTGTTCACCGCGACGATCGATTCGATGCAGAGCACGCGGATCTCGTTCGCGTTCGCACTCGATCGCGTCCCCGCGGATCGCTTGATGTACCTCGCCCTGTTGCCGACGCTGCTCACCGACGTCGGCATCGGCGGGGCGACTCCGATCGCGAGCGACGCGATGAAGGAGCGACTGCGCACCGAGGTGCTCGAGCTCTCCGCTGCGTACGATCGCGATCTCGAGAGTGGCCGCGACGAGCTCGTGATCTCGGGCGCCGGAAACACCGCCGCGGAGACGAAGGCAGCGCTCCAGTGGATGGAGCGCGTGATGCTGTCACCGGCGTGGACGCCCGCGAACCTGCCACGTCTACGCGATGCCGTCGATCAGACGATCAGCTCGCTGCGGCAGGTCATGAAGGGCGCCGAAGAAGCGTGGGTCCGCGATCCGCACGAGGCGTGGTGGCGACAGGGATGGCCCATCCACCTGCACACGCACTCGTTCCTGACGCAGGCGCACGACCTGCACCGCTTGCGCTGGCAGCTGATGGCGAATGGCGATCCGACGTCGGTGCAAGCCGCCGCGGACATGCTCGGGCGCATCGCGAACGAGAAGCTGAAGCGCGCGGACTACGAGCAACTCGCGATCTCGATGTGGGATCCGAAAGCGAAGGAGCTCCCCGCGACGAAGAAGTACGTCAAGAACATCCGCGCGATGTCCCCCGAAGCCGCGCGGCTCGTCGGCGCAGCGGGCAAGGATCTACAGGCGATCCTCGTCGAGCTCCCCGACGATTCGATGCAGGACGACTGGGCCTATCTCGGCCGGCAGATGGCCGCGGACCTCCGGCTCGGACCGACGAAGGCGCTCGCGGCACTCGAATCGGTGCGGTCGCAGGTGATCAACTCCGCGACGCTCCGCGTAGTTCGAGTGGGATCGTCTGCGAACCTCGACGCGACGAACGACGACGGCGCGCGACTGGCTGCCTCGCTCGTGGGTCCGACGCCTCCCACCGCCGTGCACGCACCCTCGCGATCGATCTCCGATCGGCTGCGCACGCGCATGAAGTTGCGCGAGGAGCCGCGGTTCGTCGGGCTGGTCGCGGCCGGCACGTCGAGCGGCGTGTTCGTCAACAGCGCTCCGTCGACCTCGTTCGCCGACGCGAGCGACGACGCGGTGCTCGACTACCTGGCGTCGAACCAGTACGTGTCGCCCGGCGCGCACTCGCTGTTCATGAAGACGTGGGCCGCGGGTCTCGCGTACTCGAACGGCGTGCGCGTCTACGTCGAGCGCGGACAGCTCGAGTACTACGCGGAGCGCTGTCCGCTGCTCCCGCAGACCTTGCGCTTCGTGATCGAGCAGCTCAAGCAAGCCAAGCCCGACGCGAACATCGCGCGATACGCGATCGCGAAGGCGTTCAAGTCCCGCATCGCCGAGGGCTACGAGAGTCGTGCGTGGGCGATGGCAGCCGACCTCGTCGACGGCCGGACGCCCGACAAGGTCCGCACCCTGCGAACCCAGGTCCTCGCCGCGGCGTCACGCGCAGATCTTGCGCAGCAGCTGTTCGATCGGATGCCGCGCGTGCTGGGCAAAGTGGTCCCGGGCTACGGCACCCCCACCCCCGACGGGATCGACTTCGTCATCGGCCCGACCAAGCAGCTCGACGCATACGCCGATTACCTCAAGACCGCGGTCGGCGGGACCCTGCGCCGGCTGTACCCGCGCGACTACTGGGTGCCGGCGGCGCTCTGACGCTTGCGCTTGCGGCGGTCACCCGCAGGTGAAACAGCGAGCGGGATCTCGTCGAGCTCGCACAACGCTTCGATCGCGCGGACCAACCGCCGGCGAAACGGGGCCGGCTGCTTCTCGACGAGCGCCAGCACCGTCGACAGGTCGCCATCGAGGGGGTGCCACGCGAAGAACACGCTGAACGTCGTACGCAGCCCGTTGTTCACCAGGCGAGCGAGTACGGCGATCGACGGATTCACGCGACCGTTCTCGATCTGTGACACGAACTTGGCCGTCAGCGAGGCGGCTCGGGCGAGCGCCTCCTGCGTCATTCCACGCTGGACACGGAAGTGTCGCAGTCGGTGGCCGACTGCCAACGTATCCACCGGCTCACTCACGGATGCAGCACCAGCATCGGCAAACTGCCCCGTGTGCACCATCCACGATCGGGAATGTCGTCGGGGCAACGCTCTCAGACAATTGCTGGAAGCGTGCCGTCGGCCGGGCTCCCCATAAATGAAGTTCGTCTGGTACGATCGGTAATGCAATTTTTGCGTGTGGGGGCTGGTGATGGTGGAACGCTCGTTCGGTGAGTTACTTCATGAAGCGACCGACGCGCTGATCGTGCTGTCCGTTTCGGGCGACGTGCTGTTCTGGAGCCACGGCGCCGAGGCCATGTTCGGCTACGCCACCAGTGAAGTGGCCGGGCGTTCGTTGTTCGCGCTGATCGTGCCGGTCGAGCAACAGCCCGACGCTCGTCACCATTTGCGCGAGGCACTGGATCGCGGATCCGCGCAGTTCGAGACGCGCCGACAGCGCAAGGACGGAACGCTCGTCCTCGTCGCGGTCTCGATGCGAAAGGTCGACGGAGACACCGGCGGGCCGTACGTCGTCGTCAGCAAGAAGGACGTCACGCGGCTTCGCGCGCTCGAGACCGCCGGCGAGAACGAGGACCTATTCCGCAACCTGCTCGAGACCGCGCCCGACGCGATCGTCATCGTCAACCGGTACGGTGCGATTCACCTCGTCAACGCGCAGACCGAGAAGCTGTTCGGCTACGCACGCGTGGACCTGATCGGCCAGCCGATCGAGTGCCTGATCCCCGAGCGGTTTCGGCCGAAACACCCGAAGCATCGCGCCGGCTTCTTCGCCGATCCGCGCGTGCGATCGATGGGCACGAACCTCGAGCTGTACGGACTACGCAAGGACGGCTCGGAGTTTCCCGTCGAGATCAGCCTGTCTCCGCTCGAGACCGGCGGGGAGGTGCTCGTGTCGAGCGCCATTCGTGACCTCACGGAGCGCAAGAAGGCCGAGGAGAAGTTCCGCGGCCTCCTCGAATCGGCGCCCGACGCGATGGTCATCGTGAACAACGACGGGCGCATCATGCTCGTCAACGCGCAGACCGAGACGCTGTTCGGCTACACGCGTGACGAGCTCGTCGGCCAGTGGGTCGAGTTGCTGATGCCGGAGCGGTTTCGCCGCGCACACCCCGGGTTTCGCAGTGGCTACTTCACCGAGCCGCGCGTGCGCTCGATGGGCTCGGGGCTGCAGTTGTACGGGCTGCGCAAGGACCGCACGGAGTTCCCGATCGAGATCAGCTTGTCGCCGCTGCAGACCGAGGACGGCATGCTCGTATCGAGCGCGATTCGCGACATCACCGAGCGGCGTCACCTCGAAGCGAAGATGCAGGAAGCGAATCGCTTGAAGAGCGAGTTCCTCGCGAACATGTCGCACGAGCTACGCACGCCGCTCAACGCGATCATCGGCTTCAACGAGCTCGTGTCGCGCGGGAAGGCCGGACCGATCTCGGATCAACAGAAGGAGTTCTTGAACGACAGCTTGAACAGCGCGCGGCATCTGCTGCAGCTGATCAACGACGTGCTCGATCTCGCGAAGGTCGAGGCGGGCAAGATGGACTTCCGTCCGCAATCGGTCGATCTCGAGCAGCTGATCGGCGAGGTGCGCGACGTGCTGCGCGGCCTCGCGACGAGCAAGAAGCTACGGATCGAGAGCTCCATCGATCCGACCGTGTCGCCGGTCGTCGTCGATTCGGCGCGCGTGAAGCAGGTGCTCTACAACTTTCTATCGAACGCGATCAAGTTCACGAACGAAGGCGGCACCGTCACGATCCGCGTCCATCGCGAAACGGCGACGCACTTCCGCATCGACGTCGAGGACACCGGAATCGGCATCGCGCCCGAGGACACCCACAAGCTGTTCATCGAGTTCCAACAGCTCGATGCGGGTCACGGGAAGCGCTATCCCGGCACCGGCCTCGGACTCGCGCTGACGAAGCGAATCGTCGAGCAGCATCAGGGTCGCGTCGAGGTCGCGAGCACGCTCGGCAAGGGAAGCACGTTCTCCGCGATCCTGCCGCGGCACTTCCAGTGGGAGGACAGCGATGGCCGGTGAATCGATCCTCATCGTCGACGACAATCCGACGAACCTCAAGCTCGCGCGCATCGTGCTCGAAGGTGAGGACTACGCCGTCACCACGGCCGTGAACGCCGCCGAGGTGCTCGATCTCCCCGCGAGCATTCGTCCCCGGCTGATCCTCATGGATATCCAGCTACCGGACCTCGACGGACTCGAGCTCACGCGGCGCCTGCGCAAGGATCCACGGTACGAGGGCGTGTTGATCGTCGCGTTGACCGCATACGCGATGAAGGGCGATCGTGCGAAGGCGATGGACGCCGGCTGCGACGGTTACATCACCAAGCCGATCGACATCGACGCGCTCGTGAAGAGCGTGGCGAGCATGCTCAGGCCGGGATGAAGTCGCGCGCGCGAATTCCGAGCGCCTTCATCTTCACGTGCAGCGTCTTGTAGTCGGTCTCGAGGAGCCGCGCAGCCTCGGCCTTGTTCCCGTGCGTCTCGCGAAGCATGTCGCAGATCGCCTCGCGCTCCGCCTCGCGCGCAGCCGCGGTCGCGACCTCCTTGAGCGTGCGCTGTTTTCCCAACGACGCCCGCGACGCTGCGCGTGACTCCGCCTTGCCGACGAAGCGCTGCACCGCCGACTTCGCGAGCAGCGTGCCCTTGGCCTCGAGCACGGCCTGGCGGATCACGTTGCGGAGCTCGCGCACGTTGCCGGGCCACTCGTACCGCTCGAGCGCTGCCATCGCGTCGGGAGCGATCGCCAGCACCGGCCGGCGGAGCTCGATGCAGACCTCGTCGAGAAATCGTCGGGACAAGAAGCCGATGTCCTCTCGGCGTTCGCGGAGCGCGGGCAGCGTGACCGTGTACTGCGCGAGACGGAAGAACAGGTCCGCGCGAAACTGTCCGGCAGACACGCGCGTCTGCAAGTCGTCGTTCGTCGCTGCGATGAAGCGAACGTCGATCGCCGTGGACTCTCCACCGACGCGCTGGACCCTGCGCGCTTCGAGCACTCGCAACAGCTTTGCCTGCAGCGTCATCGGAAGATTGCCGACCTCGTCGAGAAACACCGTGCCACCGTCGGCGAGCTCGAACTGCCCGCGTCTTCGCCGATCGGCGCCCGTGAACGCGCCCTTCTCGTGCCCGAACAGCTCCGACTCGACGAGCGCCTCCGGAATCGCACCGCAATCGAGCGCGATGAACGGCAACGCACGGCGCGGACTCAGGCGATGGATCGCCTGCGCGACGACCTCTTTGCCGGTGCCCGTCTCACCGAGGATCAACACGGAGAAGCTCGTCGCCGCGACCGTCGCGACCTGATCGCAGATCTGTTGGACCTGCGCGCTCGGTCCCATTTGTTGCGCGAGCCCTCCGCCCTGGCCGAGCTGCCGGCGCAGATCCGCGACCTCGGTCTTGAGCGCCCGGGTCTCGAGCGCCCGCTTCACCACCAGCACGAGCTCGTCCTGGTCGACCGGCTTGGTCTGGTAGTCGAACGCGCCGAGCTGGATCGCGCGGATCGCGAGCTTGACGTCGTGCTCCGCGGTCAGCATCACGACCATGATCCCGCTCTCGGCGGGACGCAGCTCGTCCAGCACCTCCATCCCGTCGAGCTCGGGCATGCGGATGTCGAGCAAGACGATATCGGGAGCGCTCGCCTCGACCGCCTTGATTCCCGATAGGCCATCCGGTGCCTCGATCACCTCCATGCCCTCGGCTTGGAAGATCGCGGTGACGAGCCGGCGGCTCGCGGGGTCGTCGTCGATAACGAGGAGACGGGTCATGGCGAGCGCGCTATGGAATTTGTACCATAGGTATGGCGGACGTACCTAGCGCGGCACTCGGTGGGGCTACCAGCGCAGTCGGCGTGCGGCACCGAAGTTGTACAGAGCCACTGCGTGCCGCCATCGGTTCTCCTTGTCGACAGCGATGCGCCGAGCGTCAAGCTCGCGCGTCACGTCCTCGAGTCTGCGGGTTGGGTGGTGATGACGGCACCTTCCTTCGAAGCCGCGCGCGAGGTCCTCGCGCAGTGCGTGCCGCAGCTGGTCGTGACCGAGCTCGCGCCACCGGCGCAACCGTACGAGATCGTCACGAACCTGCGCCTGGCCGTGCTCGACATCCCGATCGTCGCGGTGACGTCCATGAGCGGACCGGGGACCGAGTTTCGCGCGCTCACCGCCGGGTGCTCCGGCTTCATTCGCAAGCCGATCGACATCGGGACGTTCTCCTCGCAGCTCCTCGCGTACATCGGAGATCCGCCATGACCACCGTGCTCCTCGTCGATGACAACGATCGCCAGCGCAAGCTCGGCAGGCTGTATCTCGAGGACGCCGGCTACGATGTTCTGGATGCCTCGAGCGCGACGGCCGCGCTGGACGTCGCGCGATCGCATCCGCCCGACGTCATCGTCAGCGACGTGATGATGGACAACGTCGACGGCTTCGGGCTGTGCCGCCGTCTCCGCGACGACACGCTGCTCGCGCCGATTCCGATCGTCCTCGTCAGCGCACACTACGACGACAACGCGGCGCGCGACCTCGCGATCACGCTCGGTGCGTCGGACTTGATCCAGCGCACGCCCGACTTCAGCGCGGAGATGGCCGGCATCAGCGCATGCATCAACACGCGCAACTCGCGGCCGCGCCGAACGCGTCGCGATTCCTACGAGGCGCACCTCGAGACCAACGCGAAGCAGCTGTCGAAGCTCCTCGAGGAGACCCGCCGCGCCGAGCAGCGCTGGCGGACGCTGTTCGACAACGCATCCGATACGCTCACGGTGCTGACGCCCGCCGGAATCATCGTCGAGGCGAACCAACGCTGGAAGCACGTGCTCGGGGTCGAGCCGAGCGACATGATCGGGCATCATGTCCATGACTTCGCGGCCAACACCTCGCGCGAGGAAACGGATGCGGAGCTGCAGCTGGCGATGAGGCGCGGGCCGGGCGTGATCGCCTCACTCCGACACACGAACGGCTCGATGGTGTACGTCGAGTTCACCTGCACCAACGTCGCCGTCGAAGGCACGAACCACGTGATGTCGATCGGTCGCGACGTCACCGAACGCGTTCATGCCGAAACGCGGATCGCGGCCGAGGAAAAAGAGCGCCGCAAGCTCGAAGCACACCTCGCGCACGCGCAGCGCCTCGAGACGATCGGTCAAATGACCGGCAGCATTGCCCACGACTTCAACAACATTCTCAGCGCCATTCTCCTCAACGCAGAGTCCATGGTCGAAGAGTTCGCCGAAGGCGATCCGCGCTTGGCGGATGCCGAGGAGATCCAGACGTCGACGCGGCGCGCGGCGGCGCTCACGAAGCACCTGTTGGCGTTCAGTCGCAATCAAGTACTCGAGCTCGTCGATCTCGAAGTGAGCACCGTGGTGCAATCGATCGGTCGCATGATTCGGCGACTACTGGGTCCCGAGATCTCGTTGCAGATCGAAGATCACGGTGGCAACGCGATCGTGCGAGCCGACCTCGTCCAGCTCGAGCAGGTCATCGTGAACCTCGCCGTCAATGCACGCGACGCGATGCCATCGGGTGGCACCCTGGTGTTCGAGACCTCGGAAGTGACCGTGGCGCCCGGTGGCGAGCTCGCAGCCGGAGACTACGTCGTGCTCGCCGTCACCGACACCGGGTGCGGCATGAGCGAAGAGACCAAGCGGCGCGTGTTCGAGCCGTTCTTCACGACGAAGCAGCGCGGCAACGGCACGGGACTCGGCCTGTCGACCTCGTTCGGGATCGTGAAGCAGCTCGGCGGCGAGATCGTCGTGACGAGCGAGATCGGACGTGGAACGACGATGCAGGTCTACTTGCCGCGCGTGTGAGCGGCGCGATTCCGTCGACGAAGCCGCCACACCACGAGCCCGACGAAGAGCAGCACGTCGGGCGCGATCGGAATCGCCTTCGGTTCGTGCCGTGTCACCGTCTGGCGGATCGGTGTCTGATCGGCGCTGCGCGCGAAGTACAGCTCGTCCGAAGCGACGCGTGGATTGCTCTCGTCGTGAAACACCGTCGCGAACCTGCCGGCCTTCAACGCCGCGAGTGGCTCGGGCAGCGTGAGCGGCGATGCGTGGAGCACGCGCGCACTCCACGGCGCCGTGTCACCGAGCGTGGCCGCGTAGCGCTCGTTCGCGAGGAAGAACACGCGCAGCAGGCGGCTCGCCGTCGACACGCGCGGCGTCGTGGTGATCGGAAGCGGAGCCGGCTCGCGATACGGATAGAACGGCCGCTCGGTCGTGAACGTCATGCGCACCGCACTCGTCGTCACCGTCGAGGAGCTCGGATCCGTCGACGCCACCACGAACGCCGTGATCACCCAGTGGTGCTCGACGTACCACCCGAGCCACTCGGTGAGCTGCGGTGTGATCGCGAAGCCGTGCTCGCCGAGCCACGCGGCGATCGCGTCCGGTGCGTCGGCACGCAGCGTCGTCGCGTCGAACCCCGCGACGTTGACCGACTGCATCACCTCGACCGAGGCAGGCATCGCGCCGCCATCGCCCTTCTTCGCGAGCGTCAGAGTGCACGCCTTCCACAGCAGCGGCTCCGCATCGATCGTGAACCCCGACGTGTCGACGATGACCTCGGGCCGCAGCTGCCACGCTAGGTCCGCGAAGATGCTGCTATCGATCTCGCCGAGCTCGGGCTTCGCCGGCGTCGGCACGAGGAAGCCGAACCGCTTCGCTGTCGAGCCGAACTGCGCGCGGCGGATGAAGTGCTCGGTCTTCGTCGCGGCGTCCCACACGATGATCGCCTCTTCGTCGGCGATCGCGACCTCCTCACCGGCCGGCGGCGCGGGTGCGCACGCGTCGGCGATCGGCTCCGCGAGCGCGAACACGGCGACGAGCGCGACGAGCTTCAATTCCACTGCCAGTCGATCTTGCACGGCCCGGCGTCATCGCAGGTCTCGATCGACAGCCCGAACTCCACCTTGAGGTTCGCGTACCACGGCCCATCTCCCGGCGGCAGCAAACACTGGTTCGCGACCTCGGTGCCGCTCTCGATCCAGCGGATCGATCCACCGGCGACGTTCGTCGTGTAGAAGTAGCAGGGCTTCGCGCCGTCGACGACTTCGTCCTGCGCGTACGTGAGATCGCCCGGGCAGCGCGAGAATGCGAGCGTGAACTTCTGCGAGCCTTCGCTCGGCATGCCGGCGATCTGACCGAACGTGATATCTCCCGCCGCTGCACCGCCGAGCGATGGCAGCTCCGCGACGACGATCGCACCCGGCGTGACGTCGAGCGTGTGGTGCTGCCCGCGGCCGCCGAACGTGTCGTTGACGATCGTCGCCGTCGACGCTTCGCACGTGGTGCACGTATCACCCGTGGTCCCCGCGCTGCACGTGCACGCGATCGTGCCACTCGAGTCATCGCACTGGCCGAACCGCCCGCACTGCGCGGCGCACGCGGCACTACATGTTCCGGTGGCGCCGTGGTCCTGGAACCCGGCCGCGCACGCGCCGCAGTTCGGCCCCGTGTATTCCGCATCGCAGGCGCAGTTGATCGCGCCGCTCACGATCGAGCAGGTGCCGTGCGCACCGCACGTGTTCGCCATGCACGTCGTGTCCTCGACGCAGGTTTCGCCATCGGCGTGCGTTCCGGGGTCACACACCGTTTCGGTGCCGTCACACGCCGCGAGCGATAGAGCTAGACACAACACGAGCCCACGCATGAGCTCACGATAACAGACGTCACGTCGCGGGTGCGCGCGAAGCGAGCCACGCATCCGATCGCTGGGCGAACGTGACCAACGCATCATAGAGACGCGAGGACACCGCCCCGCGTGGCTTCGTCGGGAACAAGAACTCCTGGACCTGCGCCTGGCCCTTCTTGGAGAACCGCAACAGCCCCTTGATCGAAGGTGCGTCGGCCCCGGTGTTCTCCTGGCCCTTCTCTTTGCGCATGCGCTTCAGGATCTCCGCGTGATAGCGGAAGCCCTGCAGGTTCATCTCCGCCTGATCGACACCGAGCGTCGCGAACGCCTCGGCCATCGCGACGCCGCTGAAGATCATCTCGAAGTTCATCTTCGTCTGGAACCACCACAGCCGCGCGGCCTCGGCCTCGCTCAATCCCGACAGCACGTCGGGCAGCGTGAGCACCCCGAGCCCGACGTGCCGCGCCTCATCGCGCTCGAAGTAATAGAGCAGATCGGTGAGGACCGGCTCGAGCTTCGCATCGGCGATCGAGTGGAACATCACGACGGCGGTGCTCTCGACGAGCAGCTGCATGCCGACGACCTTGTAGAGCAAGTTGTCCGTCTCGAGCAGCTCCACGAGCAAGCGCCGGCTCCAGCCACCGAGGTGCTGGACATCGATCCCTGCCCGCCACAAATACTCGCGCAACACGTAGAAGTGACGGGCTTCGTCGAACACCTGGCTCGACGCCGCCATCTTCGCGGGCGTGTCCTCGAGCTTGAGCGCGAGGTCCGCGCTGATCGACCACGCGGCGAGCTCGCCCCATAGCAGCACGCTCGCCACGCGCGCGAACGCCGCCTTCTTCTCGGGCGGAAAGTGGATCGCCCCGTGCTTGGCGATCAAGTCGTCGAGCACCTGCCGGCCGTCCCACGCTTGCTCGTGGGTCTTGTGATAGATGCGCGCGACCGTACTCGTGCGCGCCTCGGCGAGCCCGACGATCGACGGATCGCCGTACGCATACGGTGGGAACTGCGTGCTCGCCTTGCGAGGGGTCAACCAGCGTTCGGTCAGCGTTGCCATGATTCCTCCGTTACTTGTTCGGAACTCGATCGGAGAGCGTACCGACGGTGTGCAGCAGCACTGCATCCATCGCGAGCTTGTCGAGGTCGAGGGGCGCATCGCTGCGCAGCGCCTTGAACGCGAGCTTCTCGATCCCACCGACGACGATCGTGGCGACCGCGCGTGCATCGAGCTCGCGAAGGATGCCGGCCTTCTGCGCGCGGATCAGATCGCGCTCGAGGATCGCGATCGCCGTCTCGTCGATCTCGCCCAAGATCTTCTCGACATCGACATCGAGCCCGACCGCCTCGCGCAACACGATGCGCAGCGTGTGCTCGTCGTTGAACACGATCTCGAATAGCTCGCGCAGTTGCCGCGCGCAGAACGCGACGATCGCGGATCGCGTCAGTGTCTCGGGAGCCGGATACGTGGTCTCGGTCGACTGGCGGTGCATCAGCGCGCGCGCGCGATCGAGCGTCTCGCGCAGGATCGCGGTGAGCACCGAGCGCTTGTTCGTGAAGTACTGGTACAGCGTCCCGCGCCCGATGCCGGCTGCCTCGCAGATGTGGCTGATGTTCGCGTTGTGAAACCCACGCTCCGCGAACACCCGCTTCGCGCAGGCGAGGATTTGAGCAGCGCGGGCTTCAGAGCGCATGTAACTCATCGAGACATCTCGGAACTGACGTGTCAGTTCTCTCATGGACCACCTCCGAAGGCAAGCCTCGAAACGGCCCCGTCAGGGCTGGAAGGTAGCGAGCTTGATATCGAGCCGCCCACCCAGGAGCGGATCGTAGAAGACGCCGGGAACCTTCGCCTCGACGAATCCGGCGAGCAGCTCGAAGGACAGACTGTCCGAGGCGCGCGGCCGCCCGGTCTCGACGAGTCCTCGCTAGTCCTCGTCGGTCTGATCCGCGAGCGGAGTGCGGCCATTCGCGCGCATGAGGTCCGCCGTCTGCGCCGACATGCGGCGGCGAATCGTGTCGTGCAACTGCTTCTCGCGCAGTTTGCGCGGACTCGCCCCGAGCGTCTGCTCGATCCGCGCGTCGAGCGCATCCGCGGTCGCCTCCATATCGATCTCGTCGCTCGCCGGATCGATGACGAACGCATCGCCGAACGCGAGTGCGAACGGCGCGATCACGTCCGGCAGGTCCTCGAGCGAGGGCATCTTCAACCCTCGCTTCGCGAGCTCGGCCGCGAGGCCCTCGAACACGCGGGCGAAGCTGTCGCCGTGCGCACCGATGTCCACGACGAGCTCGGCAGCCCGCTCGCCGGTATTCGGCGGTGGTTCACCGCGTGCGCGCCGCGCTGCTCCCTCGACGAGCAGCGACACGAGCTCTGCCTCGCTGGTCTTCATGTCGCGTAGTCGAACTCCATGCTCATGTCCCACGCGCCGTCATCTTCGACGAG
>Ga0154020_10005093_pt1 | contig 15587 bp, 11 predicted proteins | sample Klosneuvirus_201_FD_109709 | JGI IMG/M metagenome (GOLD analysis project Ga0154020, IMG submission 109709) | Active sludge microbial communities from wastewater, Klosterneuburg, Austria - Klosneuvirus_20160825_MG | ecosystem: Engineered > WWTP > Aerobic digester > Activated sludge | place...
CGCGCCAGCAGCAGGGCGAAGGCGGTATGCAGCGGCGCGGGCAAGCGCGGCGCGCTCATGAGGAATTCGCCGGGAAATTCGAAGCGCAGCGGAGTGCGCTTGAGCAGGGCCTTCGGATCGGCGCCGACGGCGCGCATCAGGCGCAGGGTTTCGGTGTAGGCGCCGACCAGGATGTGCTGGCCGTTATCCACGGAAAAGCCGTCGATCTGCGCCACGCGGGCGCGGCCGCCAAGCACGCGCGAGGCCTCGAATACCTCCACCTGCCGCCCTGCCTCGGTCAGTTCGACGGCCGCGGCCAGCCCCGCGTAGCCGGCGCCGATGATCGCGATTTTCAAGCCGTGATCCAGGTTTTGCCGGCCAGCCACAACTTGCGCAGCGGCGGCAGCGAGGTGCGGCGGTCCAGCACCAGGCAGCCGTCCTTGACGATTTCGTCGAGTGTCGCGCGGTAGATGGCCGCCATGATTAACCCGGCCCGCTGCGCCTTGCGGTCGGCGGCGGGAAGCTGGGCAAAGGCCTGCTGGTAGAGCGTGGTGGCGCGCGCCACCTGGAATTCCATGAGCTGGCGGAAATTGTCGCTGTAGCGGGCCTGGAACAAATCATCTTCAGTGACGCCAAAGCGGGCCAGTTCGTCCTGCGGCAGGTAGATGCGCCCGCGTCGCGCATCTTCGCCGACGTCGCGGATGATGTTGGTGAGCTGGAAGGCGAGGCCCAGGTCGTGAGCGTACTTGAGCGTCTGCCGATCGGTGTAGCCGAAAATCTCGGCGGCGAGCAGGCCGACCACGCTGGCGACACGGTAGCAATACAGGTGCAGCGCCTTGAAATCGGCATAGCGCGTGTTGTCGAGGTCCATCTCCATGCCGTCGATGATTTCCAGCAATTGCTCCTGCGGCAAGTAGAAACCCTTGAGGGAGACAGCCAGCGCCTGGGTCACCGGATGAGTGGGGTGGCCCTCGAACAGCGCCTGAACTTCGCCGCGCCACCAGTCGAGCTGGGCGCGCGACACGCTGGCGTCGGGGCATTCGTCGACCACATCGTCGACCTCGCGGCAGAAGGCGTAGAGCGCCGTGATGGCCTGGCGGCGCGGCGCTTCGAGGAAGAGGAAGCTGTAGTAGAAGCTGGAGCCGCTTTGCGCGGCGCGCTCCTGGCAGTATTGGTCGGGAGTCACGGTGAATTTACCGATGGGTGTCCACAGGACGGACCAGCGAGTTCCACAGGATGAGCGGCCAGTCGGGAGCCTGAAGCGTCGGCCGCCGGGCGAACACATCGTAATCGACGGCCTCGATTTTATCCAGTATGCGCAGGCCGCCGGCGACGATGGCGCGGATTTCGAGGCCGATGCGTCCCGGCAGGTCCCAGCCCAGCGGGGCGCCGGAGAGCATCAAATTTCGGGCGCGGCTTACTTGAAATTGGAGCAGTTGCCGAAAGTCGGCGCTGGCGACACGGCGAATAATATCCGCGTCTCCGACGCCGAAGTGCGCCATCTCATCCTGCGGCAGATAGATCCGGCCGTTGACGCCCTTGCCGGCATCGATGCCGACATCCTGCCAGTGGTTGATCAGTTGCAGCGCCGAGCAGATGGCGTCGGAGCGCGAAAGGTTCTCCGCCGTGGCCTGGCCGAACAGATGCAGCAGCAGGCGTCCGACCGGATCGGCCGAGCGGCGGCAGTAGTCCATCAGCTCGGGGAAGTCGCGATAGCGGTCCTTGCCCACATCCTGCAAAAAGGCGTCGAGCAGGTCGCGGAACAGTTGCAGCGGCAGCGTGTAGTCGGCGATCACCGGCCTCAGGCGCAGGAATACCGGATGTTGCGTCGGTCGGCCCTGTTCGATCGCGTCCAGTTCCGCCTGATAACCGGCCAGAAGTTCGCTGCGCTGTCCGGGCGACAGATCGCCCTCATCGGCGAAGTCGTCCGCGCTGCGGGCGAAGCCGTAGATGGCCGCCACCGGCTCACGCAGTGAAGCGGGTAGCAGAAACGAGGCAACGGGGAAGTTTTCGTAGTGATCGACGGCCATTCGGGGATCGGGGATCAGGAATCAGGGATCAGAATAGTACCGCCCCAAGAGGCGTATCAAACACTGATTCCTGATTCCTGACCTCTGATACCTGACCCCGAAAGCAGGTAAAATTCGCAATCCACGTCGTATCGTTCCGGCTTTGCTTACTGGCCGATTGCGACACGCGCCCGGGTGGCGGAATTGGTAGACGCACCAGATTTAGGTTCTGGCGCCGCGAGGCGTGGGGGTTCGAGTCCCTTCCCGGGCACCAGTTTTGGGCGCAGCTTGGCGGTATCGGTGTATTTTTTTCAATGAATTCTTCAGTGACGGATATAGAAATGACGGACAAGGCAACGACGGACGTGGCAATCGACAGCAGCAGCGCGCTGGAGCGGCGCATCGAAATGACAATAGCGCTGGCCGAGATCGACAAGGATGTCGAGCAGCGCCTGAAGCGGATGTCGCGCACAGTCAAGGCGGCAGGTTTCCGTCCCGGCAAAGTGCCGATGAAGCTGGTAGCCCAGCAGTACGGTTCCCAGGCGCGCTCCGAGGCAATCGGCGCAGCGGTGGAAAAGGCCTATGGCGAGAAGGTGCGCGAGCAGAACCTGCGCGTTGCCGGCTATCCGCGCATCGAGCCGCGCATTGATCCGAGCTCAGATGCCAGCCCCGGACTGATGGGTTTCACCGCGATATTCGAGGTCTATCCCGATATCGCGCCGGCAGACATCTCCGGCGAGGCGATTGAAAAGCCGACCCTGACGGTGACTGACGCCGAGGTCGACAAGACGCTCGACGTCCTGCGCAAGCAGCGCACTACCTATGTCGAGACCGACCGTGCGGCAGCGAAGGATGATCGCCTGGTGATTGACTTCGTCGGTCGCAAGAACGGCGAAGAATTTCCCGGTGGCAAGGCAAGCGACTACGCGGTGATGGTTGGCGGCGGCATGATGTTGCCGGATTTCGAGGCACAGCTTGAAGGCGTCAAGGCCGGCGACAAGAAGACCTTTGATGTCGCATTCCCCGCCGACTATCAGGCGGCGGAGCTGGCCGGCAATACAGTGCAGTTCGAGATGACCGTGAAAAAAGTCGAGGCTCCCCAATTGCCGGCGATCGATGGCGAATTTGCCAAGCAGCTTGGCGTGGCCGACGGCGACACCGCCAAGATGCGCGTCGAAGTTCGCTCGAATCTGGAGCGCGAGGTCAAGAAGCGCCTGCTTGCGAAGGTCAAGGAGCAGGTCATGGAGGCGCTGCTCAAGGTGAATCCGATCGAGGTGCCGAAGGCGCTGGTCGAGATGGAATCCGAGCAGATGGCCGAAGCGGCGAAGCGCGACATGGAATCGCGCGGCATGGGCATGAAGAACATCCCGGTCGAGGCGTCCTGGTTTACCGAGCAGGCAACGCGTCGGGTGAAGCTGGGCCTGCTGCTTGCCGAACTGGTCAAGGCCAAGGATCTCCACGTCAAGCCTGAGCAAGTCCGTGCCATCGTCGACGAATTTGCCGAAACTTTCGAGGACCCCAAGGAAGTGGTCCGCTGGTACTATTCCCAACCACAGAGACTGGCCGAGGCCGAGGCGCTGGCGCTGGAAAACAACGTGGTCGATTGGGCGCTCGCCAATGCCAAAGTCAGCGAAACTCCCATCGCTTTCGATGCACTGATGGGCAATGCAGCATGATCCTGCCGGAGATGGCCATGTACGGTTCGCGACAGAATGGTGGGGCCTACGATGCACCGGCCCCTGATACGCAGGCCCTGGGCCTCGTGCCCATGGTCATCGAGACCAGCGGACGCGGCGAGCGGGCCTACGACATCTATTCGCGGCTGCTGCGCGAACGGGTGATTTTCCTGGTCGGCCCGGTCAACGACGGGACGGCAAACCTGATCGTGGCGCAACTGCTGTTTCTTGAGTCGGAAAATCCCGACAAGGACATCTTCTTTTACATCAACTCGCCGGGCGGTTCCGTTACTGCCGGGATGGCGATCTACGACACGATGCAGTTCATCAAGCCGAACGTGTCCACCCTGTGCATCGGACAGGCCTGCAGCATGGGTTCCTTCCTGCTCGCCGCGGGTGAGAAGGGCAAGCGTTACTGTCTGCCGAATTCGCGCGTGATGATCCATCAGCCGATGGGCGGTTTTCAGGGCCAGGCCTCGGACATCGAGATCCATGCCAAGGAAATCCTGTTCCTCAAGCAGAAGCTCAACAGCATGCTGGCGCATCACACAGGCCAGTCGATCGAGCGCATCGAGCGCGATACCGACCGGGACAATTTCCTTTCGGCCGAGGCTGCGGTGGAGTACGGTCTGGTTGACAAGGTCTTGACCAGCCGCGACGAAGCTGTCGAAGCCGGCAAAGCTACCAAAGCTTGATCGTTCGCAGGGACGGAGACGAAGATGGCAGACAAAAAAGCGGGTAGCGGCGAAAAGCTGTTGTATTGCTCCTTCTGCGGCAAGAGCCAGCATGAGGTCAAGAAGCTGATCGCCGGCCCCTCCGTTTTCATCTGCGACGAGTGCATCGAGCTCTGCAACGACATCATTCGCGACGAGATCGCTGCCGTTCCGGAGGGCACATCCAGGCGCGAACTGCCGGCGCCGAAAGAGATCCGCGAGATGCTCGACCAGTACGTGATCGGGCAGGACTCGGCGAAGAAGATCCTTGCCGTCGCGGTCTATAACCATTACAAGCGCATCCGTCACCAGGAAAAGGGCAGCGACGGCATCGAGCTGTCGAAGAGCAACATCCTGCTGATCGGCCCCACCGGCTCGGGCAAGACGCTGCTGGCGCAGACGCTGGCGCGCACCCTCAACGTGCCCTTCGTCATGGCCGACGCGACGACGCTGACCGAAGCCGGCTATGTCGGCGAGGACGTCGAGAACATCATCCAGAAGCTGCTGCAGAAATGCGACCACGAAGTCGAGAAGGCCCAGCAGGGCATCGTCTATATCGACGAAATCGACAAGATTTCGCGCAAGTCGGACAACCCCTCGATCACGCGCGACGTGTCCGGTGAAGGCGTGCAGCAGGCATTGCTCAAGCTGATCGAAGGCACGGTGGCGAGCATTCCGCCGCAGGGCGGGCGCAAGCACCCGAATCAGGACTTCATCCAGATCGATACGACGAACATCCTGTTCATCTGCGGCGGTGCCTTCGACGGCCTCGACAAGGTGATTCGCAATCGTTCCGAAAAGGGCGGCATCGGCTTCGGGGCCGAAGTGAAAAGCCGTGACGCAGGCAATGTCAGCGAAATGCTGAAGCAGGTCGAGCCCGAGGACATGATCAAGTTCGGCCTGATTCCCGAGTTGATCGGCCGTCTGCCGGTGATCGCAACCTTGCAGGAACTCGACGAGGAAGCCCTGGTCGAAATTCTCATTGAGCCGAAGAACGCCCTGATCAAGCAGTACCACAAGCTGTTCGCCATGGAAGGCGTGGAACTCGAAGTGCGTCCCTCGGCGCTTCAGGCGATTGCGAAGAAAGCTCTGAAGCGCAAGACCGGTGCGCGCGGTTTGCGCTCGATTCTCGAAAGTGTGCTGCTTGATACGATGTATGAGCTGCCGACCATGGAAAGCGTGAGCAAGGTGGTAATCGACGAAAGCACCATCGAGAGCGGCGCGCAGCCGCTGATGATTTACGCCGACCAGCCGAAAGTCTCCGGCTCGAACTGATCCGGCGGCCGGGTTTGACAGAGGCCGCCTTGAATACCTGTCAGCCGCCCCAATGTGGATGGCGTGTTTCATAACCGAAGGACACGATGATGTCTGGCGCACCCGACTCCCTGATAGAAACCCAGTCCCTGCCGCTCTTGCCCCTGCGCGACGTGGTGGTATTCCCGCATATGGTGATCCCGTTGTTCGTCGGGCGACCCAAGTCCATCAAGGCGCTGGAAATCGCGATGGAAAGCGGCAAGAACATCCTGCTGGTGGCGCAGAAATCCGCCGCCAAGGACGAGCCGGTGCCTGAGGACATGTACGAGATCGGCTGCCTCGCCAACATCCTGCAGATGCTCAAGCTGCCCGACGGCACGGTGAAAGTGCTGGTGGAAGGTGTGCAGCGCGCCCGTGTGCTGCGCATCGAAGACCAGCGCGCGCTGTTCGTCGCCGATGTCAGCCTGATCCCGGTCGAAGAGCGCGCCGACAACGAGATCGAGGCCTTGCGGCGTACCGTGCTGGCGCAGTTCGACCAGTACGTGAAACTGAACAAGAAGATTCCGCCCGAGGTGCTGACCTCGCTGGCCGGTATCGAGGAAGCCGGTCGCCTGGCCGATACGATTGCCGCGCACCTGCCGCTGAAACTCGAACAGAAACAGGAAGTGCTGGAAGTCTTCGGCGTTCCGGAACGCCTGGAAAAGCTGCTCGGCCAGCTGGAAGCCGAGCTCGACATCCTGCAGGTGGAAAAGCGCATCCGTGGCCGCGTCAAGCGGCAGATGGAAAAAAGCCAGCGCGAGTACTACCTCAACGAACAGGTCAAGGCCATCCAGAAGGAACTCGGTGAAGGCGAAGAGGGTGCCGACATCGACGAGATGGAGAAAAAGATCAAGGCCGCCGGCATGAGCAAGGAAGCCCTGACCAAGGTCAACGCCGAGGTCAAGAAGCTCAAGCTGATGTCGCCCATGTCGGCCGAAGCCACCGTGGTGCGCAACTACATCGAGACCGTGCTGGCGCTGCCGTGGAAGAAGAAATCGCGCATCAGCAAGGATCTGTCGGCGGCCGAGAAGATTCTCGACCGCGACCACTATGGTCTGGAAAAGGTCAAGGAACGCATCGTCGAATATCTCGCCGTGCAGCAGCGCGTGGACAAGGTCAAGGCGCCGATCCTGTGCCTGGTGGGGCCTCCCGGCGTGGGCAAGACCTCGCTCGGCCAGTCGATCGCCAAGTCCACCAATCGCAAGTTCATTCGCATGGCGCTGGGCGGCGTGCGCGACGAAGCCGAGATTCGCGGCCACCGTCGCACCTACATCGGTTCGATGCCCGGCAAGATCCTGCAGAACATGACCAAGGTCGGCGTCAAGAACCCGCTGTTCCTGCTCGATGAAGTCGACAAGATGGGCCAGGATTTCCGCGGCGATCCCTCGTCGGCGCTGCTCGAAGTGCTCGATCCCGAACAGAACCATACGTTCCAGGATCATTACATCGAGGTCGATTTCGACTTGTCCGATGTCATGTTCGTCGCCACTGCCAACACGCTGAACATTCCGGCTGCCCTGCTCGATCGCCTGGAAGTCATCCGGCTCTCGGGCTATACGGAAGATGAGAAGGTCAACATTGCCCTGCGCTATCTGGTGCCGAAGCAGCTCAAGAACAACGGCATCAAGCGCGACGAGCTGGCGATCACCGAGGATGCCCTGCGCGACATCGTGCGCTACTACTCGCGTGAAGCAGGCGTGCGCGCTTTGGAGCGCGAGATTTCGAAGATCTGCCGCAAGGTGGTGAAGTCGCTGGTAATGAAGGCGCGCAAGAACAAGATCGTGGTCAACGCCAAAAACCTCGACAAGTTCCTCGGCGTGCGCCGCTACAGCTTCGGCATGGCGGAAAAGGAAAACCAGATCGGTCAGGTGACCGGCCTGGCGTGGACCGAAGTCGGCGGTGAGTTGCTCACCATCGAAGCCGTTGCCCTGCCCGGCAAGGGCAAGACCATGACCACCGGCAAATTGGGCGAGGTGATGCAGGAATCGATTCAGGCTGCCCTGTCGGTGGTGAGGAAGCGTAGCCAGTCACTGGGCATTGCGGACGATTTTTACCAGAAGAACGATATTCACATCCACCTGCCCGAGGGGGCGACGCCCAAGGATGGCCCGAGTGCCGGTGTTGCCATCTGCACTGCGCTGGTATCGGTGCTGACCGGCATTCCGGTGCGCGCCGACGTGGCCATGACGGGCGAGATCACTCTGCGCGGCGAAGTGCTGCCGATCGGCGGTCTCAAGGAAAAGCTGCTGGCGGCCGTGCGTGGCGGCATTCGCCTGGCGCTGATTCCGGAAGAGAACGTCAAGGACCTGGCGGAGATTCCCGACACCATCAAGAACCGCATCGAGATCCAGCCGGTGCGGTGGATCGACAAGGTGCTTGAATTTGCCCTGGAGCGCATGCCGGAGCCCTTGCCCGAAAAGGCGGCAACGCCCGCGGTGGCGGTGGTTGCCGAAGATGCCGCGTTAACGGGCGTCGTGACCCACTGACAGGCGGCGAACTGGTAGAATCGCTGCCGGCTGCTCAATGTGGGCGGCTTTGTTCAGCGGGTGCTTAGCTCAGTTGGTAGAGCGTCTGCCTTACACGCAGAATGTCGGCGGTTCGACCCCGTCAGCACCCACCAAATAACCCGCTCGAACAAAGGCGAACATCGGTTCGCCTTTGTCGCTTTCAGGGTCTTCAGCGCATGCTCGATTTTGTTCGCAACAACAAGAGAATCACCCAGGGTTTCCTCGCACTGATCACGCTCCCGTTTGCCTTCTGGGGCGTTGATTCCTACGTGCGTAACGTCGATGTCGGGGCGGGTGTCGCCACTGTCGGCGGCAGCAAGATCACCAAGCAGGAACTGCAAGGAGCCTTGCGCGAGCAGGAGGAGCGGATGCGCGCCCAGTTGGGCGGCAAGCTTGATCCGACAATGTTCGAAACGCCGCAGATGCGTCGCGCCGTGCTCGATTCGCTGGTGACCCAGCGACTGCTGGCGGAGCAGACGCGAAAGGCCATGCTTACCGTCGGTAACGATCAACTGATTCAGTTCATTGCCGGGGAACCCTCGTTGCAGGAAAACGGCAAGTTCTCCAAGGAACGCTACGAGGCGCTGGTGGCCGCGCAGGGCATGAGCAAGGAAATGTTAGAAGCGCGCTTGCGCCAGGACATGGCCATGCAGCAGCTGATGCTGCCGGTCATCGAAGCGGGAATCACCGGGCAGGTTGCCGCAGCGCGCTGGCTGGTGACGCAACTGGAACAGCGCGAGATCGGGGAAGCGCGCTTGCTGCCCGACAGCTACGCAGGCCAGGTGAAGCTTGCCGCCGACGCGGTGCAGAAACATTACGAAGCCAATCGCAAACAGTATGAATTGCCGGAGCAGGTGCGTGCCGAATTCCTGGTTCTCAGCCGCGATGCGATGATCATGCAGGCAGCCGTCAGTGATGATGACGTCAAGACGGCCTATCAGTCGCGTGCGGATCGGTACAAGGAAGGCGAGACGCGCCGCGCCAGCCATATCCTGATTCGTGCCGCCAAGGACGCACCGGAGGCGGAAGCCAAGGCAGCCAAGGCCAAAGCCGATGAACTTCTGTCTCAAGTGAAGACGGCCCCGGCTGATTTCGCCAAACTTGCAAAACTGAATTCCCAGGACCCCGGCTCCGCGGAGAAGGGTGGCGACCTCGACTGGTTCGGTCGTGGGGCGATGGTCAAGGCCTTCGAGGACACGGCCTTTGCCCTCAAGGAAGGGCAGATCTCTGATGTCGTGCGTTCCGATTTTGGGTTTCACATCATTCGCCTGACGGGTACGCGCGCCGAACGCAGCAAGCCGTTCGACGAGGTCAAGGCCGACCTGCTGGCTGAACTCAAGCGCGAAGCAGGAATGAAAAAATATGCCGAAGCGGCAGAGGCTTTTGGCAACACGGTTTACGAACAGGCTGACAGCCTGAAGCCTGCCGCCGAAAAGTGGAAGCTGGAAATTCGTCAGACACAGTGGCTGGCCAAAGGGGGCAAGTTGCCGCCCCCCTTCGACAATCCAAAGCTGGCCGCGGCACTGTTCAGCGACGACGGACTGAAGAACAAGCGCAACTCCGAGGCCGTTGAAGCGGCGCCGGGGGCGCTCGTATCTGCCCGCGTGCTCGAACACAAACCCGCCGCCCTGCAGCCGCTGGAGGTGGTCAAGGGAGACATCGAGAAGCGCCTGGTGCGCGACGAAGCCTTAAAACTGGCGACCAGGGATGGCGAGGACAAACTGGCACGATTGGCCAAGGGGGAGGCGGTAGCCCTCAGTTGGTCGCCTGCGCGCAATGTGAGCCGCACCGCGGCGCAAGGCCTGCCGACCGATTCCCTGCGCTCTGTATTCAAGGCGGATACCGGAAAGCTGCCCGCCTACGCGGGTGTGGCCGTGCCTGGCAACGGCTATGCGCTGTACCGCATCAGCGCGGTCAAGGGCGTCGGCGAGGTTGGCAAGGATGACCCGCTGGGTCGGGCCCTGGCCCAGCAATACGCCAGGTTCGTGGCGGAGGAAGAGTTCTCGGCCTGGATGTCGACGTTGAAAGAGAAATATCCGGTGGAGATCAACAAGGCCGCGCTGGAGAGCAAGGATCGCTGATCTGATGAACTCCAAAACAAAAGCCCCGCGATGCGGGGCTTTTGTTTTGGGGCAGCGAGAACGAGTCAGCCGGGCAGGGGGTCGGCGTTGCCCATGGCAACGGTATGCGTGCCGCCATCGACATAGAGGATCTCGCCGGTGATGCCGCTGGCCAGGTCGGAGAGCAGGAAGGCGGCGGCGTTGCCGACTTCGTCGATGGTCACATTGCGGCGCAGCGGCGCGTGATGGGCGTTGTAGGCCAGCAGCTTGCCGAAGTTGCCGATGCCCGAAGCGGCCAGCGTCTTGATCGGACCGGCGGACAGCGCGTTGGCGCGGATGCCCTGCGGGCCAAGGCAGAAGGCCAGATAGCGCGTTGCGGCTTCGAGGCTGGCCTTGGCCAGGCCCATGGTGTTGTAGTTGGGCATGGTGCGTACCGCGCCGAGATAGCTCAACGCCAGCAGTGAGGGGTTGTTGCCCTTCAGCAGCAGCGGGCGAGCGGCTTTCGCCAGGGCTGGATAGCTGTAAGACGATACATCGTGAGCGATGCGGAAGGATTCACGCGACATTCCCTCCAGAAAGTCGCCTTCGATCGCGTCGTTGGGGGCAAAGGCGATGGAATGCACCAAGCCTTCGAGCCCGTCCCAATGCTTGCCGAGTTCGGCAAAGACCGCGTCAATCTGTGCGTCGTCGCCGACATCACAGGGGAAAATCGCCTTGGAGCCGAATTCGTCGGCAAATTTGGCAATGCGGTCGCGGACGCGCTCGTTCTGATAGGTGAAGGCCAGCTCGGCACCTTCGCGGTGGCAGGCCTTGGCGATACCATAAGCAATTGACCGGTTGGAAATCAGACCGGTGATCAGAATGCGTTTGCCAGCGAGAAATCCCATCGCTTTTTCCTTGGTTGAATCCAGCGGCGGATTATAGCGGATCAGCTAAACTCACCGTCATGCGTAGCGCCTTCCTTTGCCTTTCTGTTCTGCTGCTGAGCGCTTGCGGCAGTGCCTGGAACGACCCCTACCCGGCAGGAGATCGCGGCAAGAACATCCTCTACAGCGCCTTCACCGAGCGGCCCAAGCATCTCGATCCGGTGCAATCCTACAGCGAGGACGAGATCACCTTCACGGCGCAGATCTATGAGCCGCCGCTGCAGTATCACTATCTCAAGCGTCCCTATGAGCTGGTGCCGGGTACCACGCTGGAAGTACCGAAGCCGCGCCACTTCGACGCAAAAGGTCGGTCTCTGCCCGATACCGCCGCCGCCGAGAGCATCGCCTACACCGACTACCTGATTCGCATCCGCCCCGGCATTCGCTACCAGCCGCACCCGGCCTTCGCCGCGCAGCCCGCAGACAGTGCGCGCTTCACCACGCTGGCCGATTTTCCAAATCGCGGCACGCGCGAGCTCGTCGCCGAGGATTACGTCTACCAGATCAAGCGCCTCGCCCATCCGCGCCTGCATTCGCCGATCCTTGGCCTGATGGAGGAATACATCGTCGGCCTCAAGGACTACGCCGCGCGGCTCAAAAAGTCGGCGCCGGCGATACGGCGAGACGAGTGGCTCGATCTGCGTCAGCACGATTTCGCCGGCGTCGAGGTGGTCGACCGCCACAGCTACCGCATTCGCATCAAGGGCAAGTATCCGCAATTCCTCTACTGGCTGGCGATGCCCTTTTTCGCGCCGGTGCCATGGGAGGCGGACCGCTTCCACAGCCAGCCGGGCATGGCGGAAAGGAACCTGACGCTCGACTGGTACCCGATCGGCACCGGCCCCTACATGTTGACCGAGAACAATCCCAACGCGCGCATGGTGCTGGAACGTAATCCGAATTTCCGCGAAGAGCGCTACCCCTGCGAAGGCGAGGCGGAGGACAAGGAGGCGGGGCTGCTCAAGGATTGCGGCCAGTTGTTGCCTTTCATCGACAAGGTGGTGTTCACCCGCGAGAAGGAGCAGATCCCCTACTGGAACAAGTTCCTGCAAGGCTACTATGATGCTTCCGGCATTTCATCGGATGCCTTCGACCAGGCGGTGCAGGTCACCGCCGGCGAGATCACGCTGTCCGACGACATGCGCGCGCAGGGCATCGTGCTGACCACCTCGGTGGCGACCTCGAGCATGTACATGGGCTTCAACTGGCTCGATCCGCTGGTCGGCGGCGCCGATCCGGCCACGGCGGAGAATGCGCGCAAGCTGCGCCAGGCGATCTCCATCGCCATCGACCAGGAAGAATTCATTTCCATCTTCCAGAACGGTCGCGGCATCGCTGCGCAGGGGCCGATTCCGCCCGGTATCTTCGGTCATCGCGATGGCGCCGCAGGCATCAATCCGGCGATGTATGACTGGGTCGATGGCCATCCCCGGCGCAAACCGATCGACGAAGCCAGGCGGCTGCTGGCCGAAGCCGGCTGGCCCAACGGACGCAACGCACAGACCGGCGAGCCACTGGTGATCAACCTCGACACCACCGCTACCGGCGTCGGCGCCAAGGCGCGCATCGACTGGCTCAACAAACAGTTCGCCAGGATCGATACGCAACTGGTGGTGCGCAGCACCGACTACAACCGCTTCCAGGAAAAGGTGCGCAAGGGCGCCGTGCAACTGTTCTACTTTGGCTGGAACGCGGACTATCCCGATCCCGAAAACTTCATGTTCCTGTTGCATGGAAAGCAGGGCAAGGTGAAGCACGGCGGCGAGAACGCAGCCAACTACGAAAACCCGGAATACGACCGGCTCTTCGAGCGCATGAAGGCCATGGAGGGCGGCCCGGCAAGGCAGGAAATCATCGACCGGATGACCGTCGTTCTGCGTCAGGACGCGCCCTGGATATGGGGCTTCCACCCGAAGGACTACACGCTGCGCCACGCCTGGCTGAGCAACCGCAAGCCCTCCAAGGTCGGCCACAACACGCTCAAGTACCAGCGTGTCGATGCCGCCTTGCGCGAGCAGCGCCGTGCCGAGTGGAATCGTCCGGTGGTGTGGCCCGTACTGTTGCTGGTACTGGCGCTCGGTGTGGCAATCTGGCCCGCGTGGCAGGGCTATCGGCGAAGGGAGACGGCGACGGCGCATTAAACGTCGTTACCTGCCCGCGAAGCGGAATCCCAGGTACGCAAAGCGCGCCAGCGCCGAGTTTTTGTTCCGCGCTTAATCCTCGATCGGCTGCCACTCGCCGTGGCGCAGTGCTTCGAGCGGGCGGAAGCTGGCCTTGTAGGCCATCTTGCGGCTGTCCTTTATCCAGTAGCCAAGGTACAGCCAGGGCAGGCCGACGTGCTGGCACTGGGCGATCTGCCAGAGGATGGCGAAGGTGCCATAGCTGGCACCGGGGATATCCGGATCGTAGAAGGTGTAGACCGACGACAGCCCGTCGGCGAGCACGTCGATGATGCTGACGACGCGCAAAACGCCGTCTTCGCGGAACTCGATCAAGCGGCTGTCGACGTGGGTCTGCAACAGGAAGTGGGCGTACTGGTCTCGGCTGTCCTGGTCCATGCCGCCGCCGCAATGGCGCGCGGCCTGGTAGCGCTGGTAGAGCTGGTAGTGTTCCTCGCGAAACGTCAGGCTGCATTCGCGCGCGGTGAGCGCCGCGTGCTGCGCGAGGGCGCGGCGCTGGCTGCGGTTGGGCGCGAATTCGGCCACCTTGAGGCGCACCGGCTGGCATTCGCGGCAGGAATCGCAGTAGGGACGATAGGTGAACACGCCGCTGCGGCGAAAGCCGGCGCGCACCAGTTCGCTGTAGGTGGCGCTGTCGATCAGGTGCGTCGGCGTGGCGACTTGCGAGCGGGCGACGCGCCCCGGCAGGTAAGAGCAGCCGTAAGGCGCCGTGGCATAGAACTGCAGCAGCGGGAAGGGCGGCAGATCGCGCAGGTGGGTCATGCGAATGTCACGCGAGGCGCCTGAAATGGCCGTCAATGGCCGCCGTCGGCCAGGGTCCCGGTGCGTCGCCGTGCATGCAAAAATTATCCAGCCGCGTGGCGAAGTCGCGACGGGGAATCGGGCGGGCGCCGAGAGAGGCGAGGTGTCTGGTTTCCATCTGGCAGTCGATTATGCCGAATCCGCGCCGCTTGAGGTGGGCGCACAAATGGGCGAGTGCAATTTTTGATGCGTCACGTACATCGCTGAACATCGATTCGCCGAAAAAGGCCTGGCCAATCGCAACGCCGTATAGCCCTCCTGCGATCCTGCCGTCGATCCATGTTTCCACGCTATGCGCATGGCCGAGCCGGTGCAGTTCGCGATAGGCGGCTTGCATTTCCCCGGTGATCCAGGTTCCGGCCTGACCGTCGCGAGGTTTGTCGGCGCAGGCTCGGACGACATCACCGAAGGCCGAGTCGAGGCGCACTTCGTACTTTGCATTGCGCAGGGTTTTCGTCAGCGAGGCGGATATTTTCAGATCATCGGGAGTGAGCACCATGCGCGGATCGGGACTCCACCACAGGATCGGCTCGCCCGTCGAATACCAGGGAAATATCCCGCGCCGATAGGCGGCGAGCAGGCGTTGCGGGCTGAGGTCGCCACCTGCGGCGAGCAGGCCGTTGGGTTCGGCCAGCGCTGTTTCAAGCGCGGGAAATACAGGTTCCGGCGGCAGCCAGGGGATCATTGTCCCTGCTGAAAGGTCACGACGTGGTCGACATCGAGGCGGATGCCGATCTTCTCGCCGATGGCGTGGTTGTGGTGCGACGGCACCAGCGACAGCACCTGTGCGCCCGATGCCAGGCGCAGTGTGTAGAGAAATTCCGCGCCGCGAAAGGCCTTGGCGATAACCTCGGCCTTTACTCCGCTGTCATCATCGTGGATCACGTCGTCGGGGCGCAGCAACACGTCCAGTCGACAATCGCGATTGCATTCAGCGCAACTCGGCCCGCAATCCATCGGCACGTCGGACTCCAGCCGCCCCAGTTCGACCTGCACCACCTGGCGCGATATCACCTCGCCGGGCAGGAATACACCCTGACCGATGAAATCGGCAACCTGACGCGTAGCGGGGCGGTGATAGAGGTTATACGGAGTGTCCCACTGCTCGATGGAGCCTTCGCGCATGACGCCGACCACGTCGGCGACGGCGAAGGCTTCGTTCTGGTCGTGGGTGACCAGGATGGCGGCCATCCCGGCGCGCTTGAGGATGTCGCGCACTTCGAGCGACAGGCGTTCGCGCAATTCGACGTCGAGGTTGGAAAACGGTTCGTCGAGCAGCAGTAGATGCGGTTGCGGGGCAAGCGCGCGGGCCAGCGCCACGCGCTGCTGCTGGCCGCCGGAAAGCTCGTGCGGGTAGCGTGTGCCGCGATCGGACAGACCGATCAGCTCCAGCATTTCGTCGATGCGTCGCCGTGTCGCCGGCGCCGACTTTTCGCGCAGGCC
>Ga0154020_10005095_pt1 | contig 15585 bp, 11 predicted proteins | sample Klosneuvirus_201_FD_109709 | JGI IMG/M metagenome (GOLD analysis project Ga0154020, IMG submission 109709) | Active sludge microbial communities from wastewater, Klosterneuburg, Austria - Klosneuvirus_20160825_MG | ecosystem: Engineered > WWTP > Aerobic digester > Activated sludge | place...
AAAGACATTCCGGTGTGGATCGTGCATGGCAGCGACGACACAACAGTCCATCCTGATCGCAGCCGCAGCGCCGTGAGGGCGCTGAAAGAAGCGGGAGGTCATCCGACTTACGTGGAGCTGCCCGGCGTCGGCCACAATTCATGGACACCCGCTTATGCAGACAAAGACGGCTTGGTGCCGTGGATGTTTCGTCAGCGTCGGGGCACAAAATAGACTCCACGCGGCCTGGAATGAGGCTGTCAGTTCTCGTTCCAGGGATCCAGCCCTGGAACGCACTGCACTGGAGGCTCCTGCCTCCAGTAACAATCTCGCGAGGCAGGAGCCTCGGAACAAGGACATCAATCCGCACCACGTGAAGCATCGATACCCATCTTGAACACTGTCGATTTAGTGCGTTTTACTAACCGGAAGCGCCAGCGAGGCGGTATTTCACCAATGTTTTTGACGCAAAAAGCCTCACTATCGCTTTGGGTTGATATTAGATCGACAGCCCGCAGCCTAGGGGAAGGACGGAATCGACGACAGACAACCGTTGTGAACATGAACCGACCGGGGTAGGATGCTGGGCGAGAAAACGCCGCGTTGGTGAGAGCGTTCCTCCGAGACTGCCAACTTCATTGAGTTTGAGATCCCTATGCTGAATTTCGTCGGACGCGGAACGGCTCATACATGTGACGGCACGACGCGACGTGATTTCCTGCAAGTCGGTTCGCTGGGTGTCGCGGGATTGTCGCTTGCGGGTTATCTGGAAGCCAAAGAACTGGGACAGGTCTCTCAGGGACACGACGAGCGATCCTGTATTATGATTTTCAATCTCGGCGCCCCCAGTCAGCTGGATACGTTCGACATGAAGCCAGACGCGCCGCTGGAAGTTCGTGGCCCGTTCAACCCGATCGCCACCAGTTGCGGCAATTATCATCTGTCCGAGATTCTGCCAAAAACAGCATCTATTTCGGAACACTTGGCGCTGGTTCGCAGCTGTCATCACACGGGTGCCGCCGTCCATGATGCTGGCTGGCAGATGATGCAGACCGGACGACAGTTTTCGGGCGGAGTCCTTTCGCCGCACGCTGGTTCGGTTGTGAGTTATCTGAAGGGACGTCGCACCGATCTGCCGCCATTTGTGGTCCTTCCGGAACCCATGGGACGCGGCGGCGGCAATTTGCCCAACGGCCAGGCAGGCGGGTTTCTTGGCAAAGCCCACGACCCATTCTCGCTCATGGCGGACCCCTCGAAACCCGACTTCAAAGTCCCCGACCTGCTGCCGCCGGAATCATTCGGTGAAGTCCGCATGCAGCGTCGACGAAAACTGCGGGATCTCGTCGATAGCACAGTGAAGGATTTCGAGTCCACCGAAAATGCGACGATGATGGGGAAAAACTTCGAAGCAGCTTACCGCCTCATGACCAGCCCACAGGCGCGCGACGCATTTGATCTGTCGAAGGAACCGCAATCCGTTCGCGAACGTTACGGTATGCACCGCTTTGGTCAGTGCTGCCTGCTGGCTCGACGACTTGTGGAGGCTGGCGTGCGGTTTGTCACTGTCAATACGTTCCTGACCGTATTCGATGAGATCACATGGGACATCCACGGCTCCAAACCGTTCACGTCCATTGAAGGGATGCGAGACATCGTTGCTCCGCTGTACGATCAGGGGTACTCGGCCCTGATTGAGGATCTGCATCAGCGCGGTCTGCTGCCGAATACGATGGTCTGCAATGTTGCCGAATTTGGCCGCACACCTAAAGTCAATCCAGCGGGCGGCCGCGACCACTGGCCGCAATGTTTCACGGTCGGATTCGCGGGAGGTGGCGTTCAGGGTGGCCAGGTTGTTGGAGCCAGTGATCCCGTCGGTGGTGTGCCTGCGGATCGTCCGGTTCAGCCAGGCGATGTAATTGCCACAGTCTTTCATAGTCTGGGACTAAAACTCGATTCGCATCTGCCAGGGCCGGCAGGACGTCCGTTTCCTTTGGTTGACTTTGGTTATCGCGAAATTCACGAACTGTTCTGATTCCCGTTTCAGAACTGTTGTGACGGCTTGTCTCGGAAGTTGCATGGAATCCAGCATGAGTTCATCCTTCATCACAACTATTCCTCTCATGCGTATTTTTGACATCGTCAAGGCGAAGGATTTCTATCTCGGATTCCTCGGCTTCACGATCGATTGGGAACATCAGTTCGAAAAGGGGATGCCCGTCTATCTGCAGATCTCACGGGGAGATTTGATTCTCCATCTGACCGAACACCACGGCGATTGCTGCCCAGGCTCGACGGTTTTCGTCTGGATGAAGGGCATTGAAGAATTTCACTCCACGATCACGTCGCGCGGCTACGGATACATGCGACCGGGGATAGAGCGGACGTTTTACAACAGCGTCTGCGTCGAAGTGACCGACCCGTTTGGCAATCGAATTCGCTTCAATGAGGAACTCCCGGAGACTCCGGAGGGGAATTGACGAAAGTTATTCAACGTGGTGTCAAAACGGCAGTTTTCTTGCCGACACCTCAACGCTCGGTCGTCTTCGCCACTACTCATAGTTCATGTAACTCATTTCTACTGCGTGACTTGCAGACTGAATTCTCGGCATGGCACGTAATTCGCTTTCAGACGTGACGAAGGTTTGTTCTCTGCAAATCTGGCCGCTTGGGGTGCAGCATGTCTAAATGGGCTGCGTTCGGGCGCTGGTAGTTCCTTAATCATTGACGTGCGATTGACAGGTCAGGAGAGATTCATGGCGAAGAAGGCTTCCGTAAGTGGCACCCGAATTGTGCCTCTGGGAGATCGCGTAGTGTTGAAGCGAGCCGAGGCTGAAGAAAAGACAGCCGGGGGGATTTTGCTCCCTGACTCAGCCAAAGGTAAGCCACAGCGCGGCGAAGTTGTGTCCATCGGAGACGGCTACGTCAACGACAAGGGCGAAAAAGTACCGTTGACCGTCAAGGAAGGCGATCGAGTAATTTTCAGCTCTTACGCGGGCGACGAAATTACGGTCGGAGACCAGACTTACCTGTTGATGCGCGAAAGCGACATTCTGGCGACTGTGTAACTTCTCTCGACCCTGCGTTTCCTGGCGGGATGTCAGTGGTCCTTCTGAGTTGTGCGATTGCCTGTTCGAAATTCCATCGTTTTGAAAAGAATCACCGGAGAAATACCTCATGGCAAAGATGATTGCCTTTGATCAGGAAGCTCAGGAAGCCATGCGTCGTGGTATCACGAAGCTGGCAAGAGCTGTTAAGATTACGCTTGGGCCACGCGGTCGCAACGTGATCATTGAAAAGAGTTTTGGTTCGCCAACAGTTACCAAAGACGGCGTGACGGTTGCTCGTGAAATTGAACTTCCAAACAAGTTTGAAGACATGGGCGCTCGCATGGTTCGCGAAGTTGCGAGCAAAACCAGCGATGTTGCGGGCGACGGCACGACGACTGCCACTGTGATGGCCGAGGCCATCTACAATGAAGGTCTCAAGGCAGTTGTGGCTGGCGTCAGTCCACTGGACATGAAACGCGGCATGGATAAGGCGGTTGTTGACATCATCGCTCAGCTACACACGATGGCTCAGGACTGCCGATCGAAGAAGTCGATCGCTCAGGTCGGCACCGTGGCAGCCAATGGTGACGCGGAAATTGGACAGATTCTCGCTGACGCCATGGAGCAGGTCGGCAAGGATGGTGTCATCACTGTCGAAGAAGGCAAGAGCCTCCAGACAAGCTTCGAAGTTGTCGAGGGTCTGCAGTTCGACCGTGGTTATCTGTCGCCGTACTTTGTAACAGATTCAGAGAGTATGGAATGCGTGATGGAAGACGCATACGTTCTGATTCACGAAAAGAAGATCTCCAGCATCAAGGATCTGGTTCCGATCCTGGAAAAAGTGGTTGGCTCCGGCAAGCCGCTGGTGATCATCGCCGAAGATCTCGAAGGTGAAGCTCTTGCAACTCTTGTAATTAACAAGCTGCGTGGCACGTTCAAGATTGCCGCAGTCAAGGCTCCTGGCTATGGCGATCGCCGCAAGGCTATGCTGCAGGACATCGCCATCATGGTCGGCGGCACAGCAATTTTTGACGACCTCGGCATCAAGCTGGACAGCATCGAACTGGCTGATCTGGGTACTGCCCGCAAGATCGTCATCGACAAGGACAACACGACCGTTGTCGAAGGTGGCGGCAAGAAGAGCGACATTCAGGCCCGTATCGAACAGATCCGACGCGAACTGGCCAACAGCACCAGCGACTACGACAGCGAAAAGCTGGAAGAACGGATCGCGAAGCTGGCTGGCGGCGTGGCTCAGATCAACGTCGGTGCCGCGACCGAAAGCGAAATGAAAGAGAAGAAGGCACGCGTCGAAGATGCACTGCATGCAACTCGAGCTGCTGTGGAAGAAGGCATTCTGGCCGGTGGCGGCGTTGCCATATTGCGAGCTTCCCGCGCTGTGAAGCCTGGCAAGTTGACTCATGATGAGAAGGTCGGTTACGACATCATCGTCCGAGCCTGCCGTGCTCCACTGACGCAGATCGCTGCAAACGCTGGTGTTGATGGCGGCGTCGTCTGCGAGAAGGTTGCGAACGGCGAAGGTAACTACGGTTACAACGCCGCGACTGAAAAGTACGAAGACATGGTCAAGGCCGGTGTCATCGACCCGACGAAGGTCACTCGAACGGCACTGCAGAACGCGGCCAGCGTTTCAACGCTGCTGCTCACCAGCGATGCCCTGATTGCTGAAATGCCAAAAGACGGCAAGAAGAGTCACGCAGGACACGGCGACGAAGATCTTTACTAGTCGCTCGCCTTCAGTCTGAACCTCAGAAGCCCGGCTTTTAAAAAGCCGGGCTTCTTTTTTGCGCCGAGCGCGACCGACCCACCGAAGAAAAAGGCGGCGCGGTGCCGATTTTGTTCTGCAGGTCCAATGATCTGCTTCTTGTTGCTCCGTAACACCGCCGATTGCGGCGGTGCCACCCCGGCACAAGTGAAATGGCATAATCGCAGGATTTTACAATCAGGGGAGTGACGTCCCCGGTCGCCGCAAACCCGGCGAGCGGAGCGGCGTAAGCCCTCCGAGTCAAATACGGGTAACTCGGTGGGCTGACACCCACCGCTCGCCAAGTTATGCCCCAGGAATTACGCATGGGTGCTTTAGTCTCACGACATTTGCGCCAGAGCCATGCCCACGGCCACCGACTGGCTCGCGGCCGCCTCAGGCGTCTTGGCGTCATGTGGCAGCGGTCGGAGATCGCCAGCGACACGTATTCTTCGAGCGATCCTTAGGGGAATCGCAACTCAAGGATGGAAAAATCATCCAGAAATGGGTTGCCACTTTGGACGCGGCGACCGATGTTGTGAATACGTTCGATCACGGAATCGCCATGAGACAGGGGGGCTGACATGGCGGCGACGAACTCTTCGAACGGCCACATGGAGCCGTCCGGGCAGTGGAGTTCGCAGACGCCATCGCTATACAGATAGAGCCTCGCTCCTGGCTCGATCTGCTGAACTGCACCGCCGAATGGCATGTCTTCGATTGCCCCGTTCATTGGACCCCGACTTTCCAGCAGCTGACATGGAGCAGGTGCCTCCGGAGTTCCGGAGATCAGCAGAGCTGGCGGATGGCCAGCTCCGGAATAGTTCAGCTCACGAGTCGTTTTGTTGTAGACACCGTACCAGATAGTGAAATACATCTGGTTGTGTTTGTCCATGAGGAATGCGTTATTCAGAGCACTCAGTACCTGGCCCGCGTCTCGAAAGTCGCAGTTCGGCAAGCTTTGGGCGCGAAGGACATTCATTGCCGAAACGGACATCAGAGCCGACTTCACACCGTGTCCACAGACGTCAAGCAGGTAACATGCGAGGTGGTCATCATCGATCCAGTGATAGCCGAAAGAGTCACCTCCAAGCTTTGCGCACGGGATGAACTTCCAGTCAGTGATGATACTGTCGGTGTGCAGCCTTGCTGGAAGCAATGAGGTCACGTACTTTTCTGCCTCAGCAACATCCCTTGCCAGTTCCTCCTGGCTTTCTCGCAGAGCCTTGAATGCTTCGTTGCGTTCAATAAGATGTACGTATCCCTTCGAATGGTGGCGGATTCTCGCAACAAGTTCGACGCGATCGGGAAGTTTTACCAGATAATCGCTGGCACCGAGTTCGAAGGCTTTGGCTTTTGTGACGGGTTCTTCCTTCGAGGAGAGGACAATCACTGGCACATCGCTGGTTGCCGAATTGGCGCGATAGAATTTCAGCAGCAACAACCCGTCAATTTCCGGCATGACAAGATCCTGCAGGATGACTGTTGGAGAGAGATCCCGGGCCTGATTGAGAGCCTGTGTTGGGTCAGCGCAATAGTAAAACTCTATGTCTGCCTCTGGCTCCAGCATACGTCGAATGGCTTCCGCGACGATCTTCTGGTCGTCGACAAGCAGTACCCGAACGCGATGATTCATGTAAGGTAGTCCAGTCATAGTGGCTGTTTCTAGCAGCCGACAGTACCCCGACGCAATGAAGAGGACTGGAACCCGTCGCAAAACGGCGGTCAACGATTCGAATTTGCGGGATCGCCTCGATTTCTCGCTGCGGTTCGAGTCTACTGGTTGTTACAGATATGACGGATTCCTGAGCGGACGCGGAATCTTTGAATGGCATCGGGCACGACTTTGGAAGGAAAATGTACTTATCGCCCGCCTTGCATGTAAAAGAAGCGAACGGGTGGACACTGAGGCGAATATCGGGGATGTCATGGGCAACGAAACGTTCAACGACGCATTCATGCTGGAGATCTTTCGGTCGGAAGTCGAAACGCACGTCGAAACTCTGACTTCGGGATTGCTGTCGCTTGAGCGAAACCCTGCGGATGCACGTCACATTGACGAGATGATGCGCGGGGCTCATTCGATCAAGGGAGCTGCCCGCATCGTGGGAATTGACCCGGCCGTGCGGATTGCCCATGTCATGGAAGACGGCTTCATCGCCGCGCAGAGCGGCAAGTTGACTCTTCGCCCCGAGCATGTGGATACGCTGCTTCGTGGTGTCGATATGCTGAGTCGGATTGCGAATGGGACGAGAGATCCTGCTTTTGACTGGGCGAAGTTTGAAGGCGACACAGGGATTCTGGTCGCTGAAATGACGGCAGCACTCGAAGCCTCATCTCCTGCAGCGGCGTCATTGCCAATAGCTGCACCGACCGCTCATGAAAACAGTCAGATAAAGAAGCCCGGCGAGACGAGAGGCCCGGAATTCGGGCCGTCGAGTCCCCTACCTTCAAACGAAGTTACGATCTTGCTGCCTGCGATGTTTGACAAAGTCGCTGCGGAGGCAGCGCGCAGGGAATTTGTGTCTCGACTAGATGCCGGAGTGAACGTGATTCGTTTTGATCTTTCGCAGACACAGGATCTCGATGCCACAGGTCTGTCACTCCTGGTTGCTGTTCCCATGCAGGTTAGTCGTGGAGGGCCGCGCGTGGAGTTGACGGGAGCCAACACACAACTGCAAAGCGTGCTCGCTGCGACCGGCGTTGACCGGATGTACTCAGCGGGGGAACGCTGAATGGACTTGTCATCCCGCATCGACGAATTTGTCATTGAAGCGCGCGAGCACCTGGGGGCAGTCGAGGAATCGCTGCTTGGAGTTGAGAATCCGTCGCAGACTGCTGACACTACGGCTCTCTTTGATCGTTGTTTTCGCTCGATCCATTCGATCAAGGGGGACGCTGGTTTTCTGGGCTTGTCGCGTATTCACGAACTCGCCCACGCGATGGAGTCGCTTCTTAGTGTAACGCAGCAGCCGCTGGCTCCGCGTGTCATCGAAGTGTTACTTGCCGCGCGCGACCGACTGGCAGTGATGGTCGATAATCCACAGCATGAGGCCGATGTTGACATCACAGACATCCTGCATCGACTATCAGGCACTGATTCGTATCAGGGGGCCTCGACGTTCGAAGTTGATTTGGCCGCATGGAATATTACGCATCCTGGTGGAATCGCGTCTTTTGTTCGCGACGAACTCGCGACTCGAAACATTCGTCACGGGCAGACACTGATCGAATCCTGCGATCTGCGGAACGCCCTTCCGTCCGGCCCGGTTCGTTGGCAGGGCACCGCTGATTCAGCACTTCAAAGTGCAGGAACTCAGGCACGGTCGATTACAGTTGACCTTGCTGATCTGTCGGAACACCACCAGGGACTTTTGAGCTGGTTTTGTGAGCTGCAGAATCTGGGTAAAATCGGCCACAGTACGGTCAGGATCTCTGAAAATGACTTGCGAACAGCTCTCCCCAGTGGTCCCGTGTTGTGGGCCGGTGAAATCACGACTGACTTGAATGAAACTGAGTTGACCAGTCGTCTGGGATTGACGCATCGATCAATGCAGGGAGCGTCAGTTTTAGATCCGAACGATGTGCAGACGGTTCGGGTGTTTCCGCTGACCGGCTTACCCGCGGAATTACCAGCGGCCGCGAAGTCAAACGTCACGACTTCTGTTTCATCCGCTGATCCGGAGAAGTCAACGACACTGCGAATTCAGGTGGAGCTGCTTGATCGACTGATGACGCTGGTTGGCGAATTGACGCTTGTCCGTAATCAGTCCTTGCTGGCCTTTGCCGAGGAGGATGGTCCGCAGCGGGCGATTATCCAGCGGCTCAACTCGGTCACCTCTGAGTTGCAGGATGCGACTCTGCGGGCTCGTATGCAGCCGGTTGGAAATCTGTTCAATCGCTTCCCACGCATGGTCCGCGATTTGGCTCGGCAACTGGGCAAGCAAATTGAAATCGAACTGCAAGGGCGGGAGGTTGAACTCGACAAGACAATTCTGGAGCAGCTCAGTGATCCGTTGATGCACCTTGTCCGGAACAGCGTTGATCATGGTATCGAATTGCCCGCAGAGCGTGCTGCAAAGGGCAAGTCTCCTGTTGGACACATCGTACTGTCCGCCACTCACGAAGACGGCCAGGTTCACGTCCGAATTCGCGACGATGGCAAGGGAATCGACCCTGATGCCTTGAAGGCCCGGGCTCTGGCACTTCGACTCAAATCAGACGCTGAGCTGGAGCGAATGACTCGTCGTGAGTTGTTCGGATTGATACTGCTGCCGGGATTCTCGACTGCGCGAAAGGTCACCGAAGTCTCGGGTCGCGGCGTCGGAATGGATGTTGTGAAGACAAATATTGAGCAATTGAAAGGTACGCTGAATATCGATTCAGCACCGGGGCTGGGCAGTTCGATAGAGCTTCGATTGCCGCTGACACTCGCAATTATTCCGTGTTTATTGGTCACCGTGAGGGACGAGCGGTTTGCAGTCCCGCAGCGAGAGCTTGAAGGAGTCGTTTGTCTGCATCCTCAGGCTCCAGGACGGATTGAGCAGGCGTTTGACACCGAAGTTTATCGGCTGCGTGAGAAACTGTTGCCGGTTGTCAGACTGCGTGAGGTTCTTGCACGCAGGGAGCCGTTTGGGGCTGAAGCGAAGGCTGAGATTCTCACAACTCACTCCGCCGATTTAGAACAGCGCATCGAATACATTCTGGTCTTGAAAATCGCCGGTCGACGATTCGGGCTGGTTGTGGACGAAGTCTGCGGCACTCAGGAGATCGTTGTTAAGCCGCTCCATCCTTCGATAAAGCGCGGCGGGATCTTCACTGGCGCAACAATCATGGGCGACGGTCGTGTTGCCCTGATCGTCGATTCGGAAGGAATCATCGAGCATGCTCGCCTTAGCTTTGAATCGGCACTCGAAGGGCCGGCCATCAGTGCGGGGGTTCGTGACGCAGCACTGGCTCATCGAGTGTTGTTGTTCGAGTATGGTCCACAGGAACAATTCGCTCTGCCACTGATTCAAATCCGTCGAATTGAGATGGTGGATCAGAACCGAATTGAACGGGTTGGAGACAACGAATACGTCACAGTGGATGGAACCTCTACACGCATCCTGCGACTCGACAAAGTCATTCACACATCGCCTCTGGTGGCCGATACGCCCCTGATGTCGCTGATCCTGCCGAAGTTTGTGCAGTCGCCCGTGGGCATTCTGGTGTCACGCATCGTCGATACGGAATCGCTGGCGCTGGAACTGCAGCAACAGCCGGAACAGGATCCGGAAATTCTCGGTTCGGCAATTGTTCGCGACCGGTTGACTCTTTTCCTGGACATGCATCGCTTGTCAGAGAAGTTGTTTGGTGTCCCCGCAAAGGCGACCGCAGCACTGACTCGCGGAGCTCCCAATCGAACGAAGCGACTCCTGCTCATCGACGACACGGCGTTCTTCCGCGAAGTCGTTAAACGTTATCTGGTCGCCGAAGGCCACGAAATCTCGACTGCCATTCATGGCGAAGACGCACTGGCTCAGCTGGCCTGGGGGCCGGGGTTCGACATGATCGTCTCAGATATTGAAATGCCCGTTATGGATGGCTGGGAGTTCGCTCGTGAAGCGCGTCGCCGGGGAATCAAAACTCCGATGCTGGCGCTGACATCGCTCAGCGGCATACAGTATGAGAACAAAGCCAAAGAGTGCGGCTTCGACAGCTACGAGGTCAAACTGGATCACGACCGACTCGTGCGGAAGGTGGCCGGCATGCTGTCCGCAACGGAGGCATTGTCATGATGGGCAAGTCAGAGGCCACACGGTTGTTCTGCAGCTTTCGCATCGCCGGTCAGCTGTTCGGAGTCGATATTCTTGATGTCAAAGAAGTCACAACAGAGACGACGAGTACGCGGATCGCCCACGCTCCGGAAGAAATGCTGGGGCTGGTGAATATTCGTGGACATATCTATCTGGCTCTTGATCTGCGCCGTTTGCTCGGCATGCCAGCTTCTCCTGTCACCAGCGAGAGTCGACTCGTGTTGTTCAAACCCGGTATCGGGAACTCGTTCGGGGTTGTCGTTGACGAAATCTCGGAGATTCACAGTGTCGATTCGGATCACATCGAGGCGTACTCCTCGTCACACCGTGAGAGCATCATTTCCAAAGTGAGCCGTGTTGAACTCATCACTGCGATCTGCAGACTTCCAGACGAATTGCTGGTCATTCTCGATTCCCGACGTTTTCTGAATGTTGTGGAACAAAACTATTCTCAGACGGACTGACTCTGTTGTCAGTCTCTGTTCAAATCTCAGTTTGTTCACTCTTCTTGTTCCAGGTGTCACTGTGAAGAACTTCAAACTCGCCAATAAGATGCTGCTGTTATCGAGTATCCTGATGTCCTCGGTGCTGATCGTTGGCTGGGTCGCCCTGAATCGACTTAGTGCGGTCAATGCCCAGATCGGGCAGCTCGTCGATTCGACAAATGCTAAAACGGCCGTTGCCTCTGAGGTGAATCTTCAGTTTCTGAGCAGTGTTCGAATTCAGAAGAATGCCATCATGGCCGCTGATGACCAGTCTTCGATCAACTACGCGACGACGTCGCGCACCAGCATCACGGATGCAAGGGATTTGATTGGTAAACTCAAAGAGATGGTTCGCAAGGACCATGCTCTCGGGCAACAGGAGGCGGTCGATGCCGTCAGCAAGGCACTCGATGAGTTCGAAAAAATCAACAGTCAGGTTTTGGACATGGCGATCCAAAACACAAACCTGAAATCGAAGGTACTGGTGTTTGGTGATCTGAAACGCGACATCGACGCTTTGTCAACGCGGCTCGACAGCTGGATAGAGGAGGTTGCTTCCAAAGGTGCTGCCGATGCCGAGATTGCGAAACGGATGAAGGCGCTTTATGAGATGCACGAAGCTCTGGTGACGATTCCATTCAATGCCATCCGACATATTGAATCATCCAGCCAGGAAGAGATGGTTGTCATCGAAAAGAACCTCGACGAACTTCAGGATCAGGTTCTGCAGGGCTTGATGGTTGCATCCGGAGGTGATACCGGCAATCAGGTGGAAGTTCGTGCGAAGATGTCTGACATCAAGACCCTGGTGGCAAAGATCACTCAGCTTTCGCGACTCGACACAAATAATCGGTCGGTAACAATGTCCCTGACCGAGACAAAGACTGCCAGCGATGAATGCGTTAAACGCTTCGACGAACTCGATAAACTGCTGGCTGGCGAGGCTCAGGCGGGTCGCGACGCGAGTAACGCTGTTTACACAAGTGCGATTTCGTGGATCCTGGGGGTCATGGTCGCAGGCTTGGTTTTTGGAGGGATTGTTGCCTGGGTGGTGACGCGATCCGTAACGAAGCCCATCTTAGAAGTTCGCCATCTGGCACAGATCATGGCCAACGGAGATCTGCGTCAACGCGCTCAGTTGCAACAACAGGACGAAGTGGGGCAACTATCGGATGCAACCAATTCACTGGCGGACTCGCTCTCAAAAATAGTCATGGAGATTCAACGGGTTTCTGAAGGACTTGCGGGTTCAGCAAACGATCTCACAGACGTATCGACTCAACTCGTGTCTCAAAGCGAAACCGCATCGCTGAGATCAAGCGGGGTCGCGAGCGCCTCGGAGCAGCTCTCTTCAAACATCAGCACCATGGCCGCAGCGGCGGAAGAGATGAGTGTGAACGTGGCATCGATCAGTTCCGCCAGCGAAGAGATGAGCATGAATGTCGGCTCGATTTCCTCGGCCGCGGAACAAACGTCGGTCAATGTCAGCGTAGTCTCAACTGCGGTGGGCGAGATTTCCAGGTCGTTTGCCGACGTCATGGGGGATGTCCGCGAAGGTTCTCGCATTGCCGAAGAAGCCAGCAGTATGGCGGATTCGGCAACAAACACGATCGAGATGCTCAGTCGGTCGGGTACGGAGATCAGCAAGGTGACGGAAGCCATCAAGATGATCGCTTTGCAAACGAATCTGCTGGCCCTCAACGCGACGATCGAGGCGACTTCTGCTGGCGAGGCAGGCAAAGGGTTCGCCGTTGTGGCGCATGAAATCAAAGAACTTGCAGGTCAAAGCGCGAAAGCCGCAGAAGACATCGCCCGCAAGATTGAAGGCGTGCAGAATGATACACGACAAGCCGTCCGCGTGATTCAGAACGTTTCGCAGATTATCCAGGATATCAACTCGTCTTCGGGACGAATCACGCTCTCTGTAGAGAAACAAACGCAGTCAGCCGCTATGATCTCACAGAATGTCGGCGAAGCAAATCGTGGAGTCGGCGAGATTGCCCGTTCGATCGCGGAAGTCGCGAAAGCCGCCGGGGACATGTCTCGCAACGTCGCGGAAGCCGCGCGAGGAGCGACCGATGTGTCTCGCAATGTCAGCGAGGCGGCTAAGGCAGCGAACGGCATTTCGTCGGATATTCATCAGGTCAGCACAGCCTCGCGATCGACGAACCAATCGGCGTCTCAGGTACATGACTCTGCCGAACGACTTGGTCAGATTAGCCGCGAATTGCGAAAACTGGTCGGGAAATTCAAAATCAATCAGGATGATGCGGCGGAATGAGTGAGGAACCTCTGAAAGTGCTGATCGTTGATGACTCTCGTATCTTTCGCGGGGGTATTGAAGAAGCACTCTCGGGCCGCGAAGATATACGCGTGGTCGGTTCGGTCTGGAATGGCGAAAAGGCGATTGAGTTCGCGCGGACCTCGCTCCCCGACTTCGTGACGCTGGATATCGAGATGCCGGGGATTGGTGGCATCGCGACGCTCAGAACTCTTCGCGAACTTGCAAAAGCCCAACAGCGGTCCATCGGAGTGCTGTTGATTAGCTCTCACACACAGCGTGGAACGGCCGTGACTGTCGAGGGGCTGCAGGAAGGAGCGTTTGATTTTATCTCCAAACCCGACAGTCCGGATGCCAGGGCCAATGCGGACTCGTTGCAACAACAGCTTTATTCGAAGCTCGATGCATTCCGATCGCGCCGGAAAGTCATCCATTCGGTCCAAATAATGACCACCGCATCGGCGTCGAGTGCTGCAGTTGCGAGACGCAAAACGAATCGATTTCGAGCCATCGTCATCGCCGCCTCGACAGGTGGCCCAGAGGCACTGGCAAAGCTGCTGCCGACGCTGACTCCCGTCTGTCCGATACCAATCTTTCTGGTGCAGCACATTCCGGCGAGCTTTACACCATACTTTGCATCAAGTCTTGAAAAACGCTGCGGCACAAAAGTCATCCCGGCCAGCGAAGGGTGTATCGCGGAACCAGGAGTGGTTTATGTCGCTGGTGGTGGACATCATCTGGTGCTGAAGTCGAATCGCGGTCAGATCGTGACCGGATTTAGTGATACGCCTCCGGAGAATGGGTGTCGACCCGCTGCCGATGTGCTGTTTCGTTCCGCGGCCGATGTGTATTCGGAGCAGGTTCTCGCTGTCGTCCTGACAGGCATGGGCAGCGACGGGGCCAAAGGCGCTGCAGTGCTGAAACGCGCGGGAGCCTATGTAATTGTTCAGGATGAAGCGACAAGCGTTGTCTGGGGAATGCCCGGTAGTGCCGTTGCCGCTAAGGCTGCGGATGAAGTCCTGCCGCTCGAAGAAATAGGTCCGGCTCTCGTCGCACTTTTGGGCATCGGAAACTGACCCATGGAAGTCTCGCCTCAGGAGTTCCGCGACGTCCAGACTCTGGTACGCACGCTGTGCGGATTGGTACTGACGGACGATAAAACATACCTGGTCAGCACCCGGCTGGAACCAGTCGTGAAGTCTCACGGATGTAAGACCTTTGCCGAGTACCTTGGCCGTTTGCAGCAGTCCCACGCGATCGCCATGCGGGACGAACTGGTCGAAGCATTGACCACGGGAGAAACGTCGTTCCTGCGCGACGTGCATCCGTTCAACGAGTTCCGACGACAAATTCTACCTGCACTCGCTGAGATCATCCGTCGCCGGATTGTTGAACGCCACCCAGCTCCGCTCGCCCGCATTTGGTCCGCTGGCTGTTCTACTGGACAGGAGCCGTACAGTCTGGCGATGTGTGTGCTCGAGTTTCTTTCGGCTAATCCCGCGTGCGGTTTGCGGCCGGGACATTTTCCGATTCTGGCGACGGACGTCTCCGGGACGTCGTTGAATATCGCCAAAGAAGGCCGCTACTCCGAACGCGATATGGATCGTGGGATTCCGACAGAAATGCGTTCCCGCTACTTCATGCCGCAAGGCGCATCCTGGACGATTCGCAGTGATTTGAAAAAATGCGTGGAGTTTCGTCGGCTGAATTTCATTGATCGAGTCACCAATCCCGGCTCGTTCGAAGTCATCTTCTGCCGCAACGTACTCATCTACTTCGACGCTCCGACTCGACAGCGACTGTGCGAGCAGTTCCACCAACTACTCTCTCCCGGCGGACTGCTCATCGTCGGAGCCGCCGAAAGCCTGTACGGTCTCAACACACCGTTTCAATCAGAACTTGTGGGCACTACCACCGTCTATCGCAAAACACAACCAGACAGTTCTCATGGAAATGCCCGACGATCCTGACAACGTTTTGGCATCATCGTCTTCAATGTCTGTTGTTCCAGCCGGTTACCAGGGCCGATGGTGGATTGATGTGAGCAGAGGCGTTGCATTCTGCCGAGTCCAGATCTATCTGACGCAAAACGGGATTGACCTCAAATTTTTGGGGCATAATCTTGGAAATGGCACAGAACTTGCTTGACTCTAAGGGGCGGTGGTATAAGTTACGCGGTCAGAAATAATGCGGTGGATTTCTTGCGATTGTCCCCTCTCCCCCGCAATTG
>Ga0154020_10005096_pt1 | contig 15584 bp, 9 predicted proteins | sample Klosneuvirus_201_FD_109709 | JGI IMG/M metagenome (GOLD analysis project Ga0154020, IMG submission 109709) | Active sludge microbial communities from wastewater, Klosterneuburg, Austria - Klosneuvirus_20160825_MG | ecosystem: Engineered > WWTP > Aerobic digester > Activated sludge | place...
CCGACGCAGGCCATGTCGTCGAGGTTCATCACAATGGCATCCTGTGCCACACCGGCCCATACCGACAGGTCACCCGTTTCGCGCCAGTACAAGTAGGCAAGGCTGGTTTTGGTACCGGCTGTGTCTGCATGCAGCAGGTTACAGTAGGCCGGGTCGCCGGCAGCGATGTCGGGCAATATTTTACAAAACGCATTGGGGAACAGGCCTTTGTCCAAATGCCGGATGGCGGCATGCACCTCGTCCTTGGAGGCCGACACCCCGCGTTGATCATATTTCGATGGTTGTTCAGTCATAAGCACAGTACCCCGAATCGTAAATCAATGTCATTTTTCCCAAGTCCTGAACCTGGCTGTATGTTCGAAAATATGGTGTAAAACGGCTTTTTCCAATTCTGTGAACGGTTTGTTTCGCCGGGTCATAACCAGTTCGGCTGTCTCGCAGGCTTCGGAAAACCGGTAGGTCCGGTATCCGGATTCGGCGCTTCCCCAGGCAAAATCAGGCACAAAGTTACGCGGGTATCCTGCACCGAACACGTTGGCGAACACGCCGACTACCGTGCCGGTATTGAACATGGTGTTGATGCCGCATTTGGCGTGGTCGCCCATGATGAGGCCGCAAAACTGAAGTCCGGTTTTGGCGAAACGCTCTTCTTCGTAATCCCAGAGTTTAACCTCGCTGTAATTATTTTTGAGGTTGGAGTTGTTGGTATCGGCGCCGAGGTTGCACCACTCCCCGATAACGGAGTCGCCGAGGAATCCGTCATGGGCTTTGTTCGAGTTGGCAATCAGGATCGAACGGGCCACTTCACCGCCCACTTTGCAGCCAGGGCCGATGGTGGTGGGGCCGTAGACACGGGCGCCCATTTTGATGGTGGCGTTGTCACATAAAGCAATCGGCCCGCGCAACAGGCTACCCTCCATAACCTCCGCGTTTTTTCCGATGTACACCGGCCCTTCGGAGGTATTCACGGTGCAGCACTCCATTTTGGCGCCTTCCTCCAGAAACAGTTTTTGAGTGGAACCGATAACGCGGTTGGATGGCGGCACGCGTTGGGATGTTCGATTTTGGGTCAGCATCTCGAAATCGTCAAGTATGGCCTGGCCGTTGTGCAAAAACAAATCCCAGGGGCGCTGGATTTCCGTGATCCGGATGCCGGAATCCACCTCCTTGCCCTGCAATTCGCGCACTTCTTCGTCTTCGATCAGCGCTTCGAACTGGGCTTCGTCGAGTCGGGCAGCCAGCAGTTCGCCGTTCAGTAGAAGTGCTTCGTTCAGACCGATTTCCCGGATACGGAGGCAAAGTTCTTCCGTGGGTACGACACCGGCATTAACGACGAGATTTTCGCTTTCGACGCGGATCGGAAACTTGTCTTGCAAATGTTCCTGGGTGATATAGGAAGCGGATGCTCGCAAGCGTCGTTCCCATTTTTCGCGCAGCGTCAGAATGCCAAGACGCAGCTCACCCATTGGGCGCGTAGCCGTCAGTGGCAGGAGGTGGTTTCTGGCATCGGAATCGAAAAGAATCAAGTTCAGCATCAGACCGGGTTTCTTTTGCGGCAAAAGTAGGCAATAAAAAAAGTCCCAACCGGCAGAAGCCGCTGGGACTTGTTTTTTTTGACACACTCCGATTGTCACGCGCAACGAACGGCACCCGATTGCAGTGGGTTCATTAAAGAAAGCGCGCTGCGCTCGAATGTGCTTGGATAAAGCCTTATTCTTCGTTTGCGTCCATTTCTTTCGCAAACTTCGTGTTGGCGAACTTCTTGTTGAACTTGTCAATACGGCCTGCCGTATCCACGAATTTCATCTTGCCGGTGAAGAATGGGTGGCTGTAAGCCGAGATTTCCATTTTGACCAACGGGTAGTCTTTGCCGTCTTCCCAGGTGATGGAATCTTTGGTGTTTACACAGGAGCGACCCATGAAGGCTTCGTCGGTGGAGATATCTTTGAACACCACGGTGCGGTAGCTGCTCGGATGAATGTCTTTTTTCATGACTTGATGACTATTGAACCTGAAAATTTTTTGTTTCGAACGATTTTCCAAATCGGGGGGCGAAGGTACTACGCACTGCTTCGTTTTTCCAAATTATCTTTTCAAAAATCCCGGGACGCGAGCAATTTCCGGTGCATGGTCCACACTTGCGGGATAAGCAAGCGCTGTCCGTCGTTGACAATCAGATAGTCAGCCAGAGCTGTTTTTTCCGCCTCGGGCATTTGATTGCGCATCCGGGCGCGCACAGCCGATTCGGGGATACCGTCGCGCTCCATCACCCGGCGGATGCGAATTTCTTCCGGGGCCGTAACCACGATCAGGACATCCAAAAGCAGGTGGCCGCCGCTTTCTACCAGCAACGCCGCCTCTTTGAGGGTGTAAGAATGGCCGGCCTGCACCTTTTGGTCGTGCCATGTCCGGCTGTGGTGCTCCACGGCAGGGTGTACGGCGGCATTCAGCGCGGCGAGTTTGTCCGGGTTGTTGAATACAATGCCGGCCACAAAAGCGCGGTTGTAGGCGCCGTCCGGCAAGTACGCTTCCGAACCAAACAGGGCGACGATGGCCGCACGCAATTCCGTATCGTTGGCAATCAGCCACTTGGCCCAATAGTCGGCGTCGTACACCGGCACGCCGAGTGTCTCGAAAATGCGGCATACGGTGGTTTTGCCGCTGCCGATACCGCCGGTGATACCGACGCGAAGCGTAGCCGGCCTATACGTTTTTGTTGGCATGTGTGGTGAAAAATGCCGCGCAAGATGCAATTAGTTTTTTGAAAAAAGCCCGTAAAAAAGGTCCCGCCGGTGGCGCCGATACCAGGCGCAGGTTTTCAAATGCCGAGGAATCCTCATCCAAAAACCGCAATACCAGAGTGGGCGGCAGTTTTTGGAAAAGATTTTTGAAAATGATACTGCCCAGTTCGTTCCGGTCGTGCAAAACTCGCAGGAAAATGCTGTCGAAAACCTGGAAAATCCACGGCGACTGAAACATTCGGGCATTCGGCCGACCGCTGCGTTCCCAGGCATCCACAAAGGCGCGCACCTTGCGTTGGGTGCGCTTGAATGCATAACCGCTGGAGGCTTTTACGAACCCCCCAGCGGTGCCGATGTGGAACACCCTACCCTCTTGCCGGGCAGGAAAGGAAAAATCGGTCATCGGGATCACGCCGAATTCCTGCTCTTCAATTTGGAAATCGTTTATTTTCAGGAAATCGCTCAGGTAACGGCGCAGTTCGTGGTCGTATGTCTCGGGAGCAAGCAAGGCGGGTGAAAACACGGTAAACTCCACCAGGGCGTGTGTTTCGGAAAACGGCAGCACATACACGAACCGCGTTTCGCCCTGCTGCTCGATGCGGAAGTCCATGAAGGTCACTACCTGCGGGTCGAACGCGGGCGCCTGAGTTTTTACAATCCAGCCTTTGAAATGTTGGAGCAGGAAGATAGACTTGTTTGTAGTGACGGGGTGATTGACAGTCACCCCGTCACTACGGTAGGGCAGCAGTGAAAACGGCGGTTTGGGATACGCCGCTTCCGCGTCGGGAAGCACCCGGGTTTTTACGAACGCTGAATTGAACACCACCTCCCCCGTAAAATCACCGGCATCGGTGCACACTAATCCACGCCCGGCATCCAGATTGGAAATGGTAGCATGCAACCGCTGCACGTTTGGGTAGCGGGTCAGTTCGGCAATGGCCCAATCGTAATAATCAATGCCGCGCACCATGCGGTAGCGGTATGGGGCGATGTCCATGTTGGTGTCGAAACCCGGGGCATAGAACCTGCATTGGTCCCATGATTTGAACACCACCGGCGGCAGCGGCTCGGCATCAGTGGCCCAAAAACACCAGGTACGGTCGTTCTCCTGTTTTCGGTCGCGGTCGAGCAACAGGATTTTTTTGTCCTGGAACGTCGGGCGACGGGCAAGTTCCAAAGCCATCGTGAGGCCGGACAAACCAGCACCGGCGAAGAGGATGTCGTAGTGGGTGGGTTGCATGATGTGGGTTAGAGGGTTACTGGTTAGAAGGTTAGAAGGTTTCTGGTTAGAAGGTTACGGGTATGTTTACCACTTGTAACCTTCTAACCAGAAACCTTCTAACCTTCTAACCAGTAACCCTCTAACCCTCAAACCAGTAATTTGTTTCCCTCTTTGATCTCCTCCACCACTTCAGGGTTCAGCAATGTTGTCGTGTCACCCAAATTGGAGGTATCGCCTTCTGCAATTTTCCGCAGGATACGGCGCATGATCTTGCCCGAACGGGTCTTGGGCAGGCCCGGCACCACTTGAATTTTGTCCGGTCTGGCGATGGGGCCGATCTGTAGCGTCACGGTATCGAGCACGGATTTTTTGAAAACCACCTCATCGGCTACCGGCCCGTCGGCGATGACGTAGGCGTAAATACCCTGCCCCTTGATCTCGTGCGGGTAACCGACCACGGCGGACTCCACCACATGCGGGGTTTTGTTGATCGCATCTTCCACCTCGGCAGTGCCGATGCGGTGGCCTGATACGTTGATCACATCGTCTACGCGCCCGATGATGCGGTACATGCCGTCGGCATCGCGCCGGGCGCCGTCACCGGTGAAATACTTGTTTTTGAAGGTGGCAAAATACGTCTGGCGGCAGCGCTCGTGGTCGCCGTAGGTGGTGCGCAAGATGCTTGGCCAGGGGAATTTAAGGCACAGCATACCCTCCACGTCGTTGCCTTCGAGTTCATTGCCGTTGGCATCTACCAGACAAGGCTGTACGCCCGGCAGGGGTAACGTGGCGTAACAGGGTTTGAGCGGCGTAATGCCCGCGATGGGGCTGATTAGAATGCCACCCGTCTCGGTTTGCCACCAGGTATCCACGATGGGGCAGCGTTTTTTGCCAATCCGCTCATTGTACCAATGCCAGGCCTCTTCATTGATCGGTTCGCCCACAGTACCCAACACTCGCAGGGAAGGCAGCCGGCGGCCCTTCACCCAGGCATCACCCGCTGCCATGAGGGCACGTATAGCCGTGGGGGCGGTGTAGAAAATATTGACTTTGTGTCGCTGAATGACGTCCCAAAATCGCCCGGCATCGGGATATGTGGGGATACCCTCAAACATGACGGATGTAGCGCCGGCAAGCAATGGCCCGTACACGATGTACGAGTGTCCGGTGACCCAACCGATGTCGGCGGTACACCAATACACCTCGCCGGGTTGGTACTGGAACACATTCCGAAACGTGTACTCGGTATACACCATGTAGCCACCATGCGTATGCACTACGCCCTTGGGTTTGCCTGTGGAGCCGGAGGTGTACAGAATGAAGAGCATATCCTCGCTGTCCACAACGGTAGCCTTGCAACTTTTTCGTTTGCCTTTGAGGGCTTCATGCCACCAGATGTCGCGACCGGGCTGCATGGGCACCGGGTCGCCGGTGTTTTGATGCACAATTACGTGCTCCACGGAGTCGCAGCCGAGGGCGATGGCTTCGTCCACCACCTGTTTCACCGGGATGTTTTTTGGGCCGCGGGAATTGCCGTCGGAAGTGAGCACGATTTTGCATTGAGCATCCTTGATGCGATCTGACAGGGACACGGCGCTGAACCCCGCGAATACCACCGAATGCACAGCCCCGATACGTGCACAAGCCAGCACAGCCACAGCCAGTTCAGGTGTCATGGGCATGTAAATACACACGCGGTCGCCTTTTTTTACGCCCTGTGCTTTGAGCGCATTGGCAAACCGGCACACCTGTTCATACAATTGTTTGTAGGTTATTTTACGCGGTTTGCGTTTGGGGTCATTCGGCTCCCAGAGGATAGCCACCTGGTTGGGGCGTGTTTCGAGATGCCGATCCAGGCAATTTTCCGTGATGTTCAGGCGACCGCCCAAGAACCACTTGACGCTTGGTTCACGGAAATTCCATTTCAACACCTGGCGCCAGGGTTTGCGCCAGCGAAAAGTGGCGGCCTGCTCGGCCCAAAAGCCTTTCGGATCAGCCACCGAGCGGGCGTACTCCTTGCGGTATTCGTCGAGTGATTTGATTTGTAGAGTCATCAGCGTATGATTTTATGCGAGCCAAACTCGCCTTTCCAGGCAAGCCAGCCAAACAGACAAAGTCCGAACATAATAGGTGTGAAAATTGGAATAATGACGTACCAAAACATCCGGGTGTCGAGCAATGGGCGCAAACCGGCCTTGGCTTCGCCAATTTCAATACCCGCCTGTCTGAACATGAGGTAAACCGACGTAATGCCAAGGGCAATCCATAAGTAGCCGAAGATACGTTTCAGTGCGTTCATGCTATTTCATCATTTTTATTGGGCAAATAGAGCAAGCCGATCACGAAGCAGACGCCTGCTACCAAGATCGGATACCAGAGCCCGACGTACGGATCCCCTCCCGGATTGGCCTCCGTTTTACTGGCATCAAACAGGCGTGTGGCAATGAAGGGTGTTAGCCCTCCAAAAATGCCGTTGCCGATGTGATACGGCAACGACATGGATGTGTAGCGGATGCGGGTCGGAAACAGTTCCACCAAAAAAGCCGCGATCGGGCCATACACCATCGTCACATAAATGATCTGAACGAACACCAGGAGCATCATCATCCAAAATCCTGCGGAGGAAAGCCAAAAAGTTTTGACCGTCTCCGGCTTGGGTGCAGGCAGGGATTTGTCGGTGTGCCGCAACGTTTTCGTTACGGTCTTCAGCGTAGAGCCGTCCGTAAATGCTTTGACCACGGTGGCTGTTTTTGTAGTGTCGCCCACTGCATTTACCGTCCAAACCGTACTTGTGCTGTTGCGTTCCACCAGTTCCGTTTTGGCAGTTGGATCGGCCAGGTGGTACATCATTTTGTAAATCGGGAAATACGTGGCGATAGCCAACAGCATACCACTGAGCATGATGGCCTTCCGACCGATCTTGTCGGACCATGCCCCAAACACTAAAAAGAATGGCGTGGCGAATAATATGGCAAAGCACAACAAGTAGCGTACCTGTTCAAACTCGACCGAGAGGGTTCGCTCGATGAATGTTTGCGCATAAAACTGCCCGGTGTACCACACAACCCCCTGACCCATGACGGCGGCGAACAGCGCCAGCAAGACCATTTTCAAGTTCGACCTGCGAGCAAACGACTCCTTGAGCGGATTACTCGACAATTTTCCTTCGTTTTTGATCCGGGTAAATAAAGGTGACTCCGCCATGCTCAGGCGGATATACACGGAAACGGCGATGAGGAAAATGGAGCCGATGAACGGAAGGCGCCAACCCCATGCGTTGAAATCGTCCACGCCCAGTGTCTTGCGGGTAATGAGGATCACGCCCAGCGACAGAAAAAAGCCCAGCGTTGCGGTAGTCTGAATGTAGGCGGTGAAATAACCACGACGTCCTTCGGGGGCATGCTCGGCCACATAAGTAGCCGCGCCACCGTATTCCCCCCCCAAAGCCAGACCCTGCAAAAACCGGAGAGCAAGGATTAGAATCGGCGCCCAAATGCCAATTTTTGCATAGCCGGGCACCAACCCGATGGCAAAGGTGGAACCGCCCATCAGCAACAGGGTCAACAGAAAGGTGTATTTGCGTCCGATGATATCGCCCAAACGCCCAAACACCAACGCCCCGAATGGCCGAACCACAAATCCAGCCGCAAAGGTGGCCAATGCCGCCAAAAACGCTGCCGTCGGGTTGCCTTGCGGGAAAAACTGTTTGGCAATGATGACGGCCATGGCTCCGAAGATGTAAAAATCGTACCACTCAATGAGCGTCCCGACCGACGAAGCGGCGATCACTTTCATCAGCCCTTTGGGGGCTGTCTCTGTGTTTGTAGTGGGAACAGGTGTCATGACGGCGGCGAAGGTAGATAAAGTTGGATTTTCGCGACAAGGAGTGAACCGGCATGTACGTGGAAAAGTATGTCGCCAAGAAGGCACAGGCAATGGGTTGCCACACGTCACCTGTCTAAACCCTGTGCATAAACTTCAGGGCTTGTTAGTACGGCCACAGGTTTTCGTTTACTTTTGCGGCGCTTTTGAAAAGGTGTTTGGATGCGGGAATCGCACCATTACCCAATCGCTCAATTACTCAAGGAAATGGAAGACAAACAGAGCAATCTAAATACCATCATCGGGATGGTGCTGATTTTCGTGCTGGTGTATTTTTGGATGCAATATTCCGCGCCGGAAAAACCGGCGCAAGATCAAAACCCAAACCAGATCACCAAAACCACCAATAAGCCCGACACCCCTGCGGTGGTTGCCCCATCGTCGCCAGCAATACCTGCCGGCTTGGACTCATCCGCCCAAAAAACGGCGCTGATGTCCCAATTCGGCGTTTTTGCCCCTGCCGCCACCGGCTCAGAACAGGAAATTTCCCTCGAAAACAACCTGTTGCGCGTGACATTCACGAGCAAAGGTGGTCGCATCAAGGAAGTTTTTTTGAAAAACTACTCAAAAATCAACCTCGATAGCGCCGGCTTTGATGTCAAAAGCCCCCTGCGCTTGCTGGAAGATTCTCAAAACCGTTTTGAGTATCTCATTCCGGCAGCAGGAGCGCCCAACCGAATCAGTTCGTCAGACCTGTATTTTACGGCGACCAAGAATCAAAACACCATCACCTTCCGGGCGCCCACCAGCACGGGCGGCTATTTCGAACAAACGTATACCCTCAGTCCCGATAACTATGAACTGGCTTACCAGGTTGGCGGACAAGGGTTACTCACGGCGCTGGCTCCCGGCCAAAACAACCTGCGGCTTAACTGGGTGAACCATCTGGACAAACTGGAGCGCAATCAGGAATACGAGCGCACCATGTCCACCGTTTATTTCAAATCGGACAGCGGCGACCCGGACTACTGCGACTGCCGAAAAAACGACTCCGAAAACCTAGGCGAACAACCCGTGAAGTGGCTTAGCCACTCCAACCAGTTTTTTAACACCTCAATCATCGCGCGTGACTTTGCTTTCCGCGAATTCGTCGGCGAAACTGTCATGCTCACCAACGACGATCCTGATCTCAAGATCGTACGCGCCTCCGCGCTCGTACCGCTCAAGGACGGCAAGGCCAGCATGACCATCTACTCCGGCCCGAACGAATTTGACCGGTTGAGGAAATATGATGCGTCTTTGGAAGACATCATTCCTTTCGGTTCCAGTATGTTCGGTGCCATCAACCGTTGGGTTATTCATCCTCTTTTTGCATTCCTTTCGCAGTTTATCGGTAGCGCAGGCATTGTCATTCTGCTGCTGACGTTGATCGTAAAACTTTTACTCTACCCGCTGACCTACCGCATGGTGTACAGCCAGGCCAAAATGGCGGCTCTGAAGCCCAAAATCGAAGACCTTCGCAAAAAACATGAAGGCGATCAGCAGGCCATTTCGGTGGAAACCATGAAAATGTACAGCGAGCACAAGGTGAACCCCCTTGGCGGTTGTTTGCCGATCTTGTTTCAGATGCCGATCTGGTTTGCCCTGTACCGCTTTTTTCCGGCAGCCATTGAGTTCCGGCAAGCGAGTTTTCTTTGGGCAACCGACTTGTCCAGTTATGATGTAGCGGTACGGCTACCCTTTTCCGTGTGGGGCTTCGGCACTCACCTCAGCGCATTCACACTGATTTGGGTGGTTACCACACTCTGGTACACCTGGTATTCCATGAAACAAATGGATAACTCAGCCATGGCCGGCGGCAGCGATCAAATGAAAATCATGAAATACATGCAGTACGGTATGCCGGTCATGTTCATGTTCTTCTTCAATAGTTTTGCCGCAGGTCTTACGCTCTACCTGTGTTTCAGCAACATCCTCAACATTGGGCAAACCGTGGTCACCAAGCAGTTTTTCATTGATCAGGACAAGATAAAGGCGCAGTTGGAAATCAACAAAAACAGCCCGAAAAAGAAGGGTGGCTTCGCCGAACGCATGCAGGCTGCCATGAAGGAGCAGCAGCGTGTACAGGAAGAGAAGGCGAAAAAAGGTGGGAAAAAGTGAGCACAAAAAAAGCGCCCCGGCACGTTTGCCGGGGCATTAACCAAATCAAACTTTCTGTGTAAGTTTTTCTTGTTTTCGTTTCTGGCAGGATATCAACAGCCAACGGCTAAAAGCCAACAGCAAAAAATAACGGCTTCCTGGGGATAGACCCTCGGAAGCCGTTGTCGTTGCACTGAATCGGTAGTCAACCGCTTTAGCCCTGTCAACTGCCGGAATTTATCGGCGAAAGAAATTTAGCGCCGGTCAAAATCCATACGTAAAGACCAGCCGGTACTGCCACGGATTTTCGTAGGCATTGATGTCGTTGCCGATGAAGAAGTCGTACATGATCGCAATTTCCTGTCCCCAGCCGCCCTGGCCGTTGGCAAAATTGTAGCCGATACCGAGGTATTCTGCCGTACGGGTGCGCGTGTCTTTACCCAACCCTCCGGGTTGGCTGTTATCGAGAAAAATATATTGATCGGAGATGTACCCCAACTCGCCCTGAATAAAAAATCCCTGATACACCCGGAAGCGGGCAAACATGCTCAACTCGAGGTCAAAAAGATTGAACGACGCAAGACCGGTGTACTTCTGGTAGGTGTAAAGCGCCGACACCCGCGGCCCGACCGAAATCTGTTCGATGATCTTGTAGCCCACCATGGGGGAAATGCCAAAGCCAAAGACACTTGAGTTTCCACTCCCAGAGAAGCCAAGTGAGAGGCCGCCGCCGTACCAGAGGCGATCCTTGAATGCTACGGGGTCGTCCTTTTTCCCGAGTGCGGAGAACCCGATTTTCGGAGCCGAATAGGCCATTGAATTTTGAGCAGACAAAATTTGAATGGCAAGGAATACGACCATAACGGTCAGACAAACAGGCAGTAATCGCAAATGCTTCATTGTTTTAGGTTTGAAAATGATTTGTTTCGTGATAAAACCGTGCGTTTTCAAAATCGTCGGGGTTTTGACCAAATTATCAATTTTGAAACCTTGGAAAAATGAATGTACGGAACAAGTTCTACTTTTGGCGCTTGAATTCCATGGTAAGCGGCAAAGAAACGGCATTTCCTGTTCCCGCGCTGCCAAAATTTGCCCACTAAATTTCTTGAAAAACTACTGCCTGCAACGTACGCAACCATCCAAAGAGCCGTCCCGTATAGTGTCAATCGTTATCGTTTTTCAAATCAAACCTGACCATGCTCAATTATCTACGTCTGTACATCCGGCTTGTGGTATTCGTAACGCCGGTCCTTTTGCCATTGGCAACAAAGGCACAGATTTTCATCGGCGAACCACAACAAGTGGCTGTACCCGATGCCATGAAAAAAGTGCTCACAGAGTACACCGTTTACCGCCTGGATGCCTTGGCATTAAAACAGTACGCGAACAGCGGACCGGAGAACACCTCGATGCAACTGATGCTCGGAAGCCACAACTGGTCGTTGCAATTACAACCCAACAAAATTCTTGCGCCAAACTACGTCCTGCAGGTATCTACGGACAATGGCATCGAAACCTTCAAACCCACCGAAAACATGGCCTTCAAGGGCTACGAGACAACCGGAGGCGGCAAGGTGCGCCTGACCTTTGACAAGGACTTCATCAATGGTTATGTGGAAGCGGGCGGAGAACGTTACTACATCGAGCCGCTCTGGTTCCATCAAAAAGACCTCCCGCGCGATCTGTTCCTCGTTTATCCTGTGAGTGCCGTCATTCGAGATCAGGATGCCACTTGCATCGAACTCAGCAGTGAAGAGTCATTGCCGAATATCGAGGAACTCGCCAAAGCCAAAATCAACAGCGCCGAGGCACTGGCATGTTACGAACTTGAAATCGCTATTGCCTCCGACAAATCCATGCACAACAAATACGGTTCGGTGGGCGCCGTTGAAGCGCATAATATCGCCGTGATTAACGATGTGGAAGGCGACTACACGGGTGCCTTTAACCATGACATCTCTTTCATAATTGTTACCCAGTTCGTCGTAACGGGCACCGACCCATGGACGAGCTCCACTGATGCAGGTGTGTTATTGGCATCGTTCCGCACCTGGGGCAATGCAAACGGCTTTGGCGTTCCATTTGACAACGGCGAACTGTGGACCAACCGCAATTTTGACGGCGCAACCGTTGGCATTGCTTACGTGCCCGGCATGTGCAATTCCAACAAGTACCATTGCCTTCAAGACTGGACATCAAACTCCGAACTACTTCGTTGCATGACCTCGCACGAGATTGGACACAATATGTCGGCCGGACACGACCCGGAAGGTGGCGGCAGCTGCCCTCCAAACTATATTATGTGCCCTTTTGTAAGCACCAGTAATAGTTGGAGCAGTAACTCCATAACAGTCATCAGCAACTACATTACCACCCGGATCAACAATGGCTGTTTCCAACCCTGCGGTTCCAATCAACCGCTGGTGGCCGATTTCACATGGTCGCCCAACCCGGCTTGCCGTACTGAACAAGTGCAGTTCACAGACAATTCCAGCGGAAATATCACCAGCCGCGCATGGGTATTCCCGGGAGGCACACCCCCCTCTTCTACGGCACAAAACCCAACCGTTACCTGGAATACCGCCGGAACTTACAACGTGGTGCTAACCATTTCCGGTGTGGGCGGTACGGCATCCATTTCCAAGGCTGTACTCATCAAGCCTACTCCCACGGCCAATTTTACCTATAGCTACTCCGGACTGACGTACACCTTTACCAGTACGTCACAGAATGCCGTCAGCTACCTTTGGGATTTCGGCGACGGCAACTTCAGTTTTGATCAAAACCCGGTCTATACCTACCCTTATGCAGGTACTTACACCGTTGTACTGACCGTAGAAAACGACTGTGGAACTTCGGTTAAAACTGTTCAAATCAACACCATCCCGACGGCTGAATTTTCGGCAGCACCAACGTCCGGCTGCGCGCCGCTCGTCGTGCAATTTACCAACGAATCCTCCGCAAACGCCTCCACGTTTGTGTGGAGTTTTCCTGGCGGATCGCCTGTCGCCTCCAACCTGACAAACCCTATTGTACAGTACCAAACCTCCGGCACTTTTACCGTTACACTGACTGCGGTCAACGGATCGGGGTCCAATACCATTACCAAAACCAGTTACATTACCGTCCAGTCTCTACCCTCGTCCAATTTTAATTATTCTGTGGACACCCTGACGGTTACGTTCACCAACAACTCCAACGGCGCTAACTCCTACCTTTGGAATTTCGGCGACGGAGATACCAGCACCTTGGCCAATCCGGTGCATACCTACGCACAAAGCGGTACGTACACGGTGACCCTGACCTCTACCAATGCCTGCGGCAGCAACACCTCGACCAAAATAGTCACTGTTGTCGCCTTGCCTGTGGCGGGATTTGCGGCAGATACCACATCCGGTTGCGCTCCACTTGTGGTGCATTTCACGAGTCAGTCTTTGGGCAACCCAATTGCCTATCTCTGGCAATTCCCAGGCGGCACCCCTGATACATCGTCGGATCAAAATCCAACCGTGACGTACAACACCCCAGGCATCTATGCCGTCACGCACATCGTCACGAATGTTTTTGGCAACGATACGCTCACCCTTGGCAATTTCATCACGATCACCCCACCGCCAACTGCCGGATTTTCGAGCACGACCAATGGCGCCACCGTGACGTTCACCAACAGTTCGTCCAATGCCAACACCTACAGTTGGAACTTTGGCGACGGCAATACCAGCAATGCAGCCAACCCGACCCACACGTACGCTGCCGACGGCACGTACACAGTGACGCTGACAGCTACCGGACTCTGCGGCACCAACACGACCAGCCAAACGGTGACCATCGTAACGCCACCATTGGCTTCGTTCACAGCCAGCCCAACGAGTGGTTGTGGCCCGCTGAGCGTGCAATTCACCAATACCTCCTCTATCAACGCTACTACTTTCGCCTGGTCGTTTCCCGGCGGCACGCCTTCCAGCTCCACTGTTGAAGACCCCACTGTGGTGTATTCCACACCGGGGACGTATTCTGTCACCCTGGTGGCATCAAACAGCGCCGGCAGCAATACGGCCACCCAAACTAACCTCATTACCGTGAACCCCGGCCCGACCGCCGGATTCACCAGCGCGACCAACGGGTTTGTTGCAACGTTCACAAACAGTTCATCCAACGCGAACACATACAACTGGGCATTTGGCGACGGCAACTCGAGTGCAGAAACCAATCCGACCCACACGTACGCTGTGGATGGCACCTATACGGTGACACTCACTGCCACCGGTCCTTGTGGAACCAGTACGTTTACCCAAAACGTCACCATCATCACGCCGCCGCTGGCTGGTTTTAGTGCTTCACCCACAGCAGGTTGTGGCCCGCTGACCGTGCAATTTACCAGTACATCCTCTGCAAATTCCGTGAATTTTTTCTGGGAATTCCCCGGCGGAACACCTGGTACATCCACGGCACAAAACCCGACCGTGGTATACAGCACCCCCGGAACCTATTCCGTAACGCTGACCGTAAGCAACGCGGCCGGTAGCAATTCCGCCACGCAAACAAACTTCATCACCGTGAATGCCGGACCCACCGCCGGTTTTTCCAGCAGTGTAAACGGCTCCACGGCGTCGTTTACCAATAGTTCAAACAACGCCAACGTGTACAATTGGGCCTTTGGAGACGGCAATACCAGCTCCGATACCAACCCCTCACACACGTATTCGGCAGACGGCACGTACACCGTGACACTAACGGCCACCAATGCCTGCGGCACCAGTACGTTTACCCAAAATGTCACCATTGCCACCCCGCCGACAGCAGGATTCACAGCCACGCCGACCGCTGATTGCGGGCCGTTGACCGTGCAGTTTACCAGCACCTCGTCTTCTAATTCCACCGATTTTGACTGGGTATTCCCGGGTGGCACCCCCATAACGTCCACGGACCAAAACCCTGTGGTGGTGTACAACACACCCGGAACCTATTCGGTCACCCTGACGGTCAGCAACGCTCAAGGCAACAGTACGCTCGAGCAAACCGACCTCATCGAAGTATTTGAGGAGGCGAGCGCCGGTTTTACCAGCACAACCAACGGCGCCTCGGTTGCGTTTACAAACACGTCAACCAACTCCAACACGTACCACTGGGACTTCGGCGACAGCGACGAAAGCACGCAGGAAAATCCGACACACACCTACGCCACCGACGGCACCTACAAGGTCACGCTGACAGCCTCCAACTCCTGCGGTACCAGCACTACCACGCAAACAGTAACCATCATCACGCCGCCAACGGCAGCATTCACCACCGGGCCGGCCACCGGCTGTGGCCCGCTCACGGTACAGTTCTTCAGTGCCGCTTCCGCCAATGCCACCGACTTCTTCTGGGAGTTCACCGGTGGTACGCCTGCCACATCCACGGACGAAAACCCGGTCGTGGTATACTCGGCGCCGGGCAGCTATTCCGTCACGTTCACCGCCGGCAATTCGGCCGGCAGCAATAGCACGACGCAGACGAATATCGTGGTAGTACAACCCGAACCGACAGCCGATTTCAGCAGCAGCGTTTCAGGGGGTACCGCTACTTTTGACAACAGCTCCAGCAATGCCACGTCGTACCACTGGGATTTCGGCGACAGCACCGAAGGCACTTCGGAGAACCCGACACACACCTACACG
>Ga0154020_10005097_pt1 | contig 15584 bp, 14 predicted proteins | sample Klosneuvirus_201_FD_109709 | JGI IMG/M metagenome (GOLD analysis project Ga0154020, IMG submission 109709) | Active sludge microbial communities from wastewater, Klosterneuburg, Austria - Klosneuvirus_20160825_MG | ecosystem: Engineered > WWTP > Aerobic digester > Activated sludge | place...
CAAGGGTTCTATTCGTTTCCACTGCTCATCAATCAACACATTCCTGATCATCATTAATTTACCTTCATATTCAATCTATTGGTAAATTATTGCAGAAATTACGTTAATTGTTAACACCCCCTAAGGATAGTGGAACTGAATTTGATGCTGATGGTAATGTGATCGGCACCAATTTAGGGAATCAGGGAAACCGGTTATTTTTGGCGGCAGAACATACGGGTAGCTTATGGAATACCTATGACTTTCAGAATGAATCATTGCGTGGGCTTAAAATAGGCGGAGGTATCCAGGGAGTAGGAAAACGGCAAGGTGATCCAAGTAATACCTATCAATTACCCAGTTTTGTAATTGGAAATTTAATGACCAGTTATCAGGTCAAACTGATGCATAAGATGCGCTTAACAGCTCAACTGAATGTAATGAATGTATCCGATGAAAAATATTTCGCAGGGACCAACAGCGGTAATTTTATTACAGTGGGTGCGCCACGTACTTTCCTGGGTTCGTTACGGATTGATTATTAGCTATGTTTTCAGAAAATGGAGAAACCGGTAATCAAGGGATTTTTCGTAATCAACGGGGACGATCATGGCGTCAGTTATGGTTTGAAATCCATTTGTACCTTGGTTTTTTTGTAGGGGCACTGTTAGTGATTTTTGGTCTTACCGGTAGCATCCTGGTGTGTTCTGGCAAGAGATTGACGAATGGCTGAACCCTGAGTTGCTGACGGTGACTGCGCCTAGTCAAGCTGAGAGTGCAGATGGCGAGGTAATCTACCGATCTTTGCCACGCAATCCGGGACGCAATTCTCACCATCCACTGATCACTGATGGCTTTTGTTGTAGATATGCGCATGGTAGCCAATCTCTGGTTGCGTCCCGGCAACAGCCATAGTGCCAATAATGTGCTGGCTTTTCTGGACGATAGCCTGGATAAGCTCGGTGGCAAACGGGTGGCGTTGTTGCGTGCCGACAGTGGTTTTAGTGATCAGGCTTTTCTAAACGAGCTTGATCAACGTTGCATGCATTATCTGATTGCATTGCGGCTGAATCAACCCTTACAAAGGGCGCTGGTTGAGCATAAAGGTTGGTGGGTGTTGGATGATGGTCTGGAGATTGCAGCTTTTGATTATCAGGCACCGAGCTGGATTCGGCTCCGGCGGGTTGTGGGTATTTCCTAAAAATAAGCCTCTGGCTCTGCAGTAAGCCGCCTCATCCGTGATACGCTTGTGGCAATTTTTCATGTACCAACTGAGGAACATAGGAAAAATAATCAGGATCCATTGCGACAAAGCTTGTTGTACACATTCATCAGGATTGAAATAACGAAGTGTTCACTGTGTTCACTGTGTTAGCTGGCAATGACTTGTATATCCGGCTCAATGGTTTTTAACATGTTTTCAATCCCCCTTAGTGTCCCTGATATGGAGCTGGGGCAAGTACCGCATGCGCCCTGGTAGTGGATGTGCAAGATATTGCCTTCAAGTCCTAAGATATGCAAATCACCGCCATCATGCTGTAGATAGGGGCGTACTTCCTCATCCAGTATGATATTGATCCTTTCCAAGCGTATTTGATCTTCCGGGCTTAAGTCAGCTAACGCATTGCTGGCAGCGGCAACTGTCTCGGCAGATTGCGCCGAAGCAGCCGGTGCTGCCCGTATAGGATCGGCAATCTCACGTGCTAAATCTTGCCAGTTGGCTTCTCCATCTTGAGTTACTGTGATCCAATGATCGATATAAAAAACGTTCGTGACATGATCAATATCGAATAATGCGGCAGCCAGGGGATCATCTTTGGCAGCTTCCGCGTTATCAAATGATCGTGCAATACCCCAGGTCAAAGGCTCTTTGAGGATAAATTTCAAAGCATTCTTGTTAGGTGTTCCTTCAATATCAGCAATTTTTGGCATTTTAGTTTAAATCAATACTGAGTATGCAATTATTATTCAGGAAGGTTGTTTGGGCATATACGGCATGATTACAGCGGAGCCAAATTGAATCAACCTATATGCGATCTAATTCTGGGTGCTACTTAATAAAACTAGGATTTACTCGATACCGCTTGCGCTGAGTCATGATTTGTTTCAGTTGATGCGCTGGCTATTGAGTTGAGCGCAGCATGTAAGGTGTGCCACGGTAAGATTGCACATTTAACGCGTGTTGGCAGATCACGTACACCAGAAAATATCGTCAGACGGCCAAGATGATGCGGGTGATTGGTATCTAATTTTCCAGTTGCTAATTCACGAAACTCATGGATGAGTGTTTCTGCGTCTAAACGGGATTTTCCTTTTACAGCTGCTGTCATCATCGAGGCGGATGCCTTGCAGATTGCACAGGATTCGCCTTGGAATGCGATGTCATTGATCTGATCGTTTTCAAGTTGCAGTGTAATATCCAAACGATCTCCACATAAGGGATTATGACCCACTGCATGGTGGTTGGCGTGCTCCAGTTTGCCATAGTTACGTGGCTTTCTGTTATGGTCGAGGATGACTTCCTGATATAGTGAATTTGTGTGCATTATAAAAAAACCTTTTGAACATTTCTAATGCCAGCGGCTAAGGCATCAACTTCTGTTTTTTTATTGTAGAAAGCAAATGAAGCACGGGAAGTGGCCGGCACATTAAAACGCTGCATCACGGGCTGTGCGCAATGGTGTCCGGTACGAACGGCAATGCCATCCTGGTTTAGAATTGTGCCAATGTCATGCGGATGGATACCGTCGATCGTAAAGGAAATTACGGCTGTTTTTTCTGCCGCTGTGCCAATAATCCTGACCCCTGGAATATCGCTTAAACACTCGGTCGCGTAGTCAAGTAAGGACGATTCATAGGCGGCGATACGATCGATACCAATAGCCGTCAAATAAGCAATGGCAGCGCCAAAACCAATAGCAGCGGCAATAGGGGGGGTGCCTGCCTCAAATTTGTGTGGAATAGTGTTGAAGAGGGTTTCTTCAAAAGTAAAAGAGGCAATCATGTCGCCACCGCCTTTAAAAGGTTGCATGGATTCAAGAAAAGCGGCTTTTCCGTAGAGTATGCCTGCTCCGGTTGGACCGCAAAGTTTATGCGCAGAAAAGGCATAAAAATCGCAATCGAGTGCTTGCACGTCAATAACGATGTGCGGTGCTGCCTGTGCACCATCAATCAGAACAGGGACGCCGTGTTGATGAGAAAAATCAATCATTCGCTTGACGGGATTGATAGTGCCGAGTGCATTCGATACATGAATTAAGCCAACAAACTTGGTGTGTTCGTTAAACAGCTTTTCATATTCATCGACTTCCAGTTCGCCCTTGTCATTAATCGGGACGACACGAATTTTTGCGCCTTTCTCATTCGCGAGCATTTGCCAGGGTACAATATTGGAATGGTGTTCCAGAGTGGTCAGAATGATTTCATCGCCAGCTTTGATAAATTTTCGTCCATAACCATGCATGACCAGATTAATGGAATCGGTTGTGCCGCTGGTAAAGATAATTTCTCTATCTTCACGTGCGTTGATGAATTGCTGTAGTTTGCAGCGTGCGGTGTGATACTCCATTGTGGCAACTTCAGATAGATAATGAACAGCACGATTGATATTCGCATGCTGCGTAGTCTGATACCTTACCAATCGGTCAATAACCTGCTGCGGCATTTGACTGGATGCCGCATTATCAAGATAGACCAATTGCTTACCATCTATTTTGAGTTTAAGAATTGGAAAATCGGCGTGAATTCTCTCCAGATCAAAGCTGGAAAAAATTTCAGATTTCAGAGAAACATTAGCTGGATTCATGATTAACTACTCTGAGTTTGATTCAGAACTGCTTGCTCTAGTTGTTGCCTGAGTGAGCTGACAGGAATACGACTGATGATTTCTGCACCAAATGCAAAGGTTAATAAATTACGAGCGACTTCTGGTGATAAGCCGCGACTTTCCAGATAAAAAATTTCTTCTTCGTCCAATTGCCCAACCGTTGCACCATGCGCGCATTTTACATCATCAGCAAAAATTTCCAGTTGCGGTTTGGTGTCTACTTGCGCTGTTTTGCTGAGTAACAAATTGCGACTGGATTGCGATGAGTTTGTGCGCTGGGCATGAGGGCGCACAACAATTTTTCCATTAAACACAGCGTGCGCTGTATCTTCGACAATACATTTATGTTGCTGACGGCTGGTGCCTTTTGGTTTCATGTGGTCAATGCAGGTATGCGTATCTGCCAGTTGACGATCTGAAATCAGAGTCAAGCCATCAATAGCACATTCTGCCGCTTCATCGGTTAACCGAACATCCAGGTTATAGCGGGAAATCCGCGATCCCAAGGAAATGCTGACAGATTGGTAATTACTTGCATGGGCGAGCGACACACCGCAGTTTGCCAAATGAAAAGCCTGTGCACTTTCACGCTGGATCCGAATATGTTTGGCGTGCGCGTTGGCGGCAAGACTGATTTCTGTTACGGAATTGGTGATATAAGTAGCTTGCTGTAAAGCTACATAATCCTCAATAAGCGTTACATTGCTTCCTGCCTCACCAATTAATAAGCAACGCGGATAGCTGGTTACTTCATTTTGAGTCGCAATAAACAGTAAGTGGATTGGTTCCGAAATGGCGATATCCTTTGGAACAATGATCAATGCACCATCGCGCAGGAATGCTGTGTTTAATGCTGCAAATACGTTGTTGTCAAATTGAACGTATTGTCCCACGTGAGATTCCAGAATGGATGCATGCGTTGCCACAAATGCCGGCAAGTTGCCAATCACAAGTGCCGCAGAGTCGGAAATGGTCGACAAGTCCTGGGAATAATGTCCATCAACAAACACCAAGCGGTTTTTTGCTTCCTTCAAGGTCAAATGTTCGATGTCATGCGCATGCAGATTGCATTCCAATTTTGACGGTTGATAGGGTAGGTGGGTTAAGGGTGAAATGTCTGTAAAGCGCCATTCCTCATCACGCCGGGTCGGCAATTTCTGCGTACTGACACGCTCAATTGCTTTAGCGCGTAATTGATTCAGCCAGGATAGCGATTCAGTCGATTTTATCGACAGAGATTTAAGCAGGCATTCAAGATAATCCGTGTTGGTTAGATCACTCATGCGATTATCCCGGCAACCGATTTGTCGACATTAACCCAATCATAACCACGTGTTTCCAGCTCCAATGCCAGCTCCTTCCCGCCCGTCATGACGATGCGACCTGCTTGCATGACATGTACAAAATCAGGCACGATGTAATCCAGTAAGCGTTGATAATGAGTGACTAGAATCGTTGCATTATTATTGTTGGCAATTTGATTGACACCATTGGCCACTATTTTAAGTGCATCGATATCAAGCCCCGAATCTGTTTCATCCAGAATGCTTAGTTTGGGTTCTAATAATGCCATTTGTAAAATTTCGTTACGTTTCTTTTCGCCGCCCGAGAAACCTTCATTTACACTGCGATCGAGGAAATCAGCCTTCATGTCGAGCAATTTCATTTTTTCACGCACAAAATCATCGAATTCAAGAGGGTCCAGCTCTTCTTTGCCGCGTTTTGTTTGTACAGTATTGTAGGCGAGGCGAAGAAACTGCGTGTTTGCAACGCCCGGGATCTCGATCGGATACTGGAAAGCCAGAAACAATCCGGCACGGGCGCGTTCTTCAGGAGGCAGTTTTAATAGGTCATTGCCTTCAAATTGAACCGATCCACCTGTGATTTCATAAGCTGAATGACCGGCTAATACTTTTGCAAAGGTACTTTTGCCTGATCCATTTAAACCCATAATGGCATGTATTTCTCCACTCTTAACAGTAAGATCAATGCCTTTTAGAATCTCGGTACCGCTGATACTGGCGCGCAATCCTTGAACAGAAAGAATGGTTCTGCTGTTTTTATCAATCATCCGACACTTCCCTCCAGCTTGAAACTCAGAAGTTTCGTGGCCTCAACGGCAAATTCCATCGGCAATTGCTGAAACACATCTTTGCAAAACCCGTTAATAATCATTGAAACCGCTTCTTCTGCATCAATGCCGCGTTGCGAAAAGTAAAAAAGCTGATCTTCACCAATTTTAGAAGTAGAAGCTTCATGCTCAACTACTGCGCTACTGTTGTGTACTTGTATGTAGGGAAAGGTATGTGCGCCACATTGATCACCAATCAGCATGGAGTCACATTGCGAATAGTTGCGCGCGCCCTCTGCAGTTGGAGTGATGCGCACCAGGCCGCGATAGCTGCTGTTTGAATGACCTGCCGAGATACCTTTGCTGACAATTGTGCTACGTGTATTTTTCCCGAGATGAATCATTTTGGTTCCGGTATCAGCTTGTTGATAATTATTAGTGACTGCAACCGAATAAAATTCACCGACAGAATTATCCCCACGCAAAATACAAGATGGGTATTTCCATGTAATTGCAGAGCCGGTTTCCACCTGTGTCCAGGAAATCCTTGAATTAACGCCTTTTGCCAAACCACGTTTGGTTACAAAATTGTATATGCCACCCACACCATTTTCATCACCGGCATACCAGTTCTGAACTGTTGAATATTTAATATCCGCATTATCCAATGCGATCAATTCAACGACTGCTGCATGCAACTGGTTTGTATCAAATCTGGGCGCGGTGCAACCCTCAAGATAGCAGACAGACGAACCTTCTTCTGCAATGATCAAGGTTCGTTCAAACTGCCCGGATCCTTCCGTATTAATACGGAAATAGGTGGATAAATCCATTGGGCACTTAACGCCTTTCGGAATAAAGCAGAAGGAACCATCAGTAAATACTGCAGAATTCAGAGCTGCAAAGTAGTTATCACCAACTGGGACAACAGATCCTAAATATTTTTGAATGAGCTCCGGGTGATTTTGTACTGCTTCCGAAATGGAACAGAAAATAATGCCTACTTCAGCAAGCTTTTCCTTATAGGTGGTGGCCACTGAGACACTATCAAAGATGACGTCGACAGCCACGCCCGCAAGTGCTGCGCGTTCGTGCATGGGCACGCCGAGTTTTTCAAATGTGCGTAGTAATTCAGGATCAACTTCATCCATACTGGCTAATTTTTGCTTTGGTTTGGGTGCTGAATAGTAGCTGATTGATTGAAAATCAATTTTTGGATAGTGCACATTCTGCCATTCAGGTTCAGTCATTGTTAGCCATTTCTGATAGGCTTTTAGGCGAAAAGACAAAAGCCATTCGGGCTCATTCTTTTTGGTCGAAATTAATCGGATGATATCTTCGTTCAGTCCCTTTGGTGCGATATCGGACTCAATTTCAGTTACGAAGCCATGTTTATACGGTTGATTAACCAGACTTTGCAATACTGCGCTCATTTGGTTTGTTCCTTTATTTTAGTATCTTTAGTTTTGAAACAGATAACTTAAATTGCTTAACAGTCAGGTTATTTGCTAGCAGAAAACATATTGCAGTTGAAACTACTATGGGTTAAATCTTAGCAGGTTCTTTCACGCTAAAGCTATCACCACAGCCGCATGTGTTATCAATATTAGGATTGATAAATTTGAAAGAGCTATTGAGGCCTTCCTTAGCAAAATCAATTCGGGATCCATCCAGATAAGGCAAGCTAATCGTATCGACGACCACTTTTGTTCTGTGGGACTCAAATAATTGATCGCCAGCTTTGATCTCGTCAGCATAGTCAAATATGTAAGAAAATCCCGAGCAGCCTGATTTTTTAATCCCAACTCGTAGTGCAAGCCCTTTGCCTCGTTTTGCAAGTTGCTGCTGGATATGTTTTGCGGCATTTTCAGTTAAGGTAATTGGCATAACATTCATTCAATGTAATATTCTCGATTTGATTAACATTATCAGGGCATATGTATAACGTGTGATCTATGTAAATAAGCACGCTCTTTGCATCCACTATCACAAAATTATTTTGACACAAGGCTGACTAAATTGTTCAGTATAAAGATTTTTAAAATCATAATGCTGATATTCCAGAGAATCATATTTTTAGCCGAAGGACACTTAATTTATGCAGCGTTTGTTTTACGCATATCAAGCAGCGAAACGATGGCGTCATTTTGTTGATTTATTTGAGTATCAACAAGCTCCTTGAGTGTTACAGCGCCAAGGTATTCAAAAATAAGATCGTTTAATCTCGCCCATAAGTCGTGAGTCATACACTTTCCATCGTTATGGCAATTCTCTTTACCACCACATTGCGTTGCATCAATAGGTTCGTCAACAGCAAGAATAATGTCAGCTACAGATACTTTATCTAAATCTTTTGCAAGGCAATAGCCGCCTCCAGGACCACGTACACTGTCCACGAGTTCAGATTGACGCAATTTTGCGAATAGCTGCTCCAAATAAGATAGCGATATTTTTTGACGCTGACTGATGTCTGCAAGCGTAACGGGGTGATTGCTTTGTTGTAAAGCAAGATCTAATAATGCTGTTACCGCAAATCTGCCTTTTGTTGTTAATCTCATGATTGACTCCTTTTAAAAATCGGGTGGGTTGATTGTTAAAAATAAGTTCTTGCATGAATAATACCCGATTGATTTGGTCAACTATATAATACCCGATTGATTTGGTCAACTATATATTGATGTGGTGTAGAGAACAAATAAACTGCTAGGATGTTAGGAAAGAATAGATAATTTGCTATTTTCGCCATCCAAAATTCTGATCTTCGATAGATAAGCTACTGGAAGAAATAGTACAATGTCATCTTTAATGATGTGAATAAATATTTTTATCAATTATTGATATGAATCTATAGTGAACAGATATGGAAAAAGGGAGCGTGGATAATTGAATCAGTTGGTCGGGCATTATTTCACTGTGCGAATTTACTTTATTTTGAATTGGATCAGATCAGCTTTGTACGATGAAGCTAATTGTTCGATTTAAAATAGTGAAAGCAGAGAAAAGTTGTATCACTTTGCCGTATCCGATAAGAAGAATAACTTAATGAATATGCGATTCTTTCGGAATATATTCATTCTGGTTCTGCTGTCTATGTTGCCGCTGATCAGCTTGGCTGATGAATTATCCGCTAAGACTGAAAACGGACAAAAGCCAATAATCAAACCGAAAAAGAAGCCGGTGCTGATTGAAGCCGATCGCATCACTGGCTATTACAAGCAGGAGATTGAAGCAACCGGGGATGCGGTATTACATCACGGCGATAACGTACTCACCGCGGACCGCATGAAATACTATCAACAGACCGAAGATGTCGAAGTTGAGGGGGATGTGCGCCTGGAGAGACCTAAAGATATTTTGAAAGGCGCACATCTTCAGCTCAATATGAAAACCGAAGAAGGTTATCTGACAGAGCCGCGTTATTCGATAAAAGAAGGGAAAGGTCGTGGTGCTGGCGAAATTCTGTTATTTGAAGGTAAAGACAATTACCGGTTGAGGGAAACTAATTACACCACCTGCCCGGAAGGTGATAATGGGTGGTATATTCGAGCCAAAGAACTGGAAATTGATAACAAAAGTGAAGTAGGCACAGCGCGCCATGCCAGTGTTGTGTTCAAAGATATACCCATACTGTATTCACCCTGGATAGATTTTTCTTACAGCGGCAAACGCAAATCAGGAATCCTGACGCCTGTTGCGGGCTATAACGTAAAAACCGGGTATGATATGGGATTGCCGGTTTATTTAAATATTGCACCCAACATTGATGCCACCATAACACCCCGGATAATGACCATGCGAGGTTTTATGCTGAGCAACGAAGTGCGGTATATAGGCCATAATAATATGAATGGCCGCCTGCTATTCGACATTCTTCCTACAGATATCCAGACCAATAATACCCGCTGGGGCGTTTTATACACACATGAACAAAATATTGGTAAAGGCTGGCAAGGATTTCTTAATTACAATCAAGTTTCTGATGACCGTTATTTTCGTGAGCTCACGCCCAATCTTGCCCAGACCAGTCTGGTTAACCTATCTCAACAAGGTGGAGCAACCTATACCCGGAGATTGGGCACAGACGGCGCATTAAGTTTTACCGGATTCGCACAGCGTTTTCAAACAATCCAGGATCCGTTGGCACCGATTGTTTCTCCTTATGAACGATTACCTCATTTTTCCATGAATGCCATTAAACACAATGTAGGCAAGATGGATTTTGAGCTTAACAGTAGCTGGACAAATTTTTATCATCCTACCCTCGTCGATGGCAAACGCCTCGTGCTCTATCCCAATGTGAGTGTTCCATTACGCAATGAATATGGCTTCATTACACCTAAAATCGGCTTGCATTACACCCAATATAGTCTGGCTGCGCCGATTGAAAATAAAGGCGAGAATATCGATCGTACCCTTCCGATTTTCAGCCTGGACAGCGGGATCGCCTTTGACCGGCAGTTGCAGATGAGTGGCAGGGCATTTGTCCAGACCTTGGAGCCGCGCGTATTCTATGCTTATGTTCCTTACAAAAATCAAGGCTACCTGCCGAATTTTGATTCGGCGATTAATGACTTTAGTTTTGCGCAAATACTCACTGAAAATCGATTCAGTGGCAGCGATCGTATTAATGATGCCAACCGCGTTACAGTCGCATTGACATCGCGTTTTGTTGAACAGGAAACGGGAATTGAGCGCTTGCGGCTTGCAGCCGGGCGAGTAGTCAATTTTACCGACCCCAGAGTAATTTTACCCCCTCCCCAGGTTACCAGCGCCAGTTCTAATTACATTGCCGCCATTTCGGGTCGTTTGACACCCACCATCAGTACCGATTCCAACATTCAAGTCGATGAATCCAAATTGTTGGTTGAAAAGCTGCGTACTGGTGTCAGCTATCAACCGGAACCAGGCAAGGCATTGAATTTGGGTTATCGGTTTACGCGTGACGTTCTGGAACAGGTGGATACTTCATTGCAATGGCCAGTTGCCGGGAATTGGCATGGTGTTGCACGGGTAAATTATTCGCTGAAAGATGACAAAATTCTCGCAGGATTGGCAGGTTTTGAGTACAACGCATGCTGCTGGGCTTTTCGGTTTGTCATGCAGCAGCTGACAACGGCAACGCAATCTACATCTACCGCAGTTTTTGTGCAACTGGAATTGAAAGGGTTAATGGGAATCGGCAATAATCCATTGCAGGTGCTGCAAGGATCTATCCCGGGGTATACCAGCGTTCACTAATCATTGGCTTCTACACCCAATCGTATTCATCAAGTATCATCATTCTATGCATAACAGAAACTATTCCTGCATCTTTCTACTGCTCATTGCATTCATATCTGCTCAAGTTGCTGCACAAGATTTGGGATTTGCCTCAGCTGCAAAACCGATTGATCATATCGTGGCAGTTGTGAATGAAGATGTCATTACCCGGCAGGAGCTTGATGAAGCCATCAAAATGACCGTCGGCCGACTGCAACTGCAAGGCGTTCAAATACCAGATAAAAATGCTCTGGAGAATCAGGTGCTGGAATCCATTATCACCAAACATATCCAGTTACAACATGCAAAGGAAGTAGGGTTGTCAGTTGGCGAAAGTGAACTGGATGAGACCATACTCCGTATTGCTGAAGAAAATAAATTGTCTCTGCGGGAATTTTATGCTGTGTTGGAAAGGGATGGGATTAGTTATAACAAATTCCGCGATGAAATCCGGGAGGAAATGATCATGGCGCGATTGAAGGAACGGGAAATTAAAAATCAGGTGAATGTTACTGAAGGAGAAGTTGATAATTTTCTGCATACCCAGGAGACATCTGCCGAGGGTAATGATGAGTATCGGCTTGCACATATCCTGATACTGGTATCGGAAAACATGGATTCTGCCCAAATCCAGAAAAGAGCCGAACGTGCTGATATGGCGCTGAAGAAACTTCAAGAAGGCGTAGAGTTTGCGCAGGTGGCTGCTGAATTTTCCGATGCGGCCGATGCCAGACATGGCGGAATCATTGAATGGCGCCCGATTACTCAAATGGGCCCGGCATTTGCTGATTTATTGACACCGCTGCAACCGGGGGATTTAACGCAAGTAGTGCACAGTCCGAATGGCTTTCATATTTTCAAATTGCTTGGCAGGCGTGCTCAGGAAGTGCCGACAGTGATCATTGATCAGACGCATGCGCGCCATGTGCTGATTAAAATTAACGAATTGACTTCCGAAAATGAGGCCAAACAAAAAATTCTTCAGATTAAAGAGCGGCTTGATAAGGGTGAAGATTTTGCGGAAGTAGCCAAACTTTATTCCGAGGACACCAGCGCGTCATCCGGCGGCGATCTTGGCTGGCTTTCACCGGGCGATACCGTCCCGGATTTTGAACAGGCGATGAACGCGCTGTTACCGGGTCAAGTCAGTGATCCGGTCAGATCACAATTTGGCTGGCATTTGATCCAGGTAATGGAGCGCCGTTCACAAGATATCAGTCTTAACCAGCGCCGACAGTCAGCACGTCAGGCAATACGAAACCGCAAAGCCGATGTTGTAGTTCAGGAATGGTTGCGGCAACTGCGGGACCAGGCCTATGTGGAATATCGTCTAGATAACGATTATTGAACGATGAACAATAAATTTATTCCCACATTAGCGCTGACTGCCGGTGAACCCGCAGGAATCGGCCCTGATTTATGTGTGCAAATTGCACAGCAGCCGTTGTCATGTAATCTGGTCGTTATCGCGGATAGTGAATTGTTGCTGGCACGTGCGCAGCAACTCAAGCTTCCTCTGAAGCTCATTGATATTTCGGTAACAACTCCAAGTCAGCATAAGGCTGGCTGCTTGCAAGTTCTGCATGTTCCCTTGGCGGAAACGGCCATACCGGGAACACTGAATCCGGCGAATGCGCGTTATGTTCTGTCCACGCTGGCGCTTGCTGTTGAAGTTTGTAGATCCGGTGAATTTGATGGCATGGTCACAGCACCGGTACATAAAGGCGTGATTAATGATGCAGGCATTTCTTTCAGCGGGCATACGGAATATTTGGCAGAGCTCACGCATAGCCAGGCAGTCATGATGCTGGTCGGTGGAAACATGCGTGTGACATTGGCGACAACGCATTTGCCGCTTAAGGATGTTGCAGCGGCAATCACCCCGGACAGAATCGAAAGTAAATTGCGGATTATCCAACGTGACCTGATCACACGCTTCATGCTGGATAACCCCCGCATTGTTGTCGCCGGACTCAACCCGCATGCCGGTGAATCCGGTCATCTGGGACGTGAAGAAATCGATGTCATTATTCCTGTGCTCAATAAATTGCGTGCTGAAGGGATGAATCTGATCGGTCCTGTTCCGGCGGATACTTTGTTTAATCCTTCACAGCTCAAACAATATGATTGCATTTTTACTATGTATCATGACCAGGGGCTGCCGGTATTGAAGCATGCCAGTTTTGGCGGCGGCGTTAATGTTACATTAGGGTTGCCAATTATCCGCACTTCGGTTGATCATGGTACTGCACTGGAACTGGCTGCAACAGGGCGGGCAAATCCCGGCAGCCTGTTGACAGCAATTGAGATGGCCGCGCAACTGACCAAAAACCAGGCATTTTTTCTCCATGCACCATAACCCGCGTAAACGTTTTGGTCAGAATTTCTTGATTGACCAGCAGATCATTGCGCAACTCATCAATGAAATTCACCCGCAAAAGGGTGACCGGGTTGTTGAAATCGGCCCGGGTCTTGGGGCACTAACACGGCCTTTGCTGCAAGTTGTGGATCATCTGAATGTTGTGGAAATTGATCGCGACATTGTAGCCAAGCTGGAAAAGGAATTTCCGCAAGAAAAATTGACTATTCATGCAACTGATGCGCTGAAGTTTGATTTTTCCGTTCTGGGTGAGAGGCTGCGGATTATCGGTAATCTGCCCTACAACATATCAACCCCTTTACTGTTTCATCTGAGTCAATTTTCTGAACAGATCCTGGACATGCATTTCATGCTGCAGAAAGAAGTTGTGGAACGTATGGTGGGAATGCCATCAACATCGGATTATGGGCGCCTTTCCGTCATGTTGCAGTATCGCTTCGATATGGAATATGTCTTTAGTGTTCCGGCGGAATCTTTCCGGCCCATACCCAAAGTAGAATCAGCCATCGTGCGGATGATTCCACGTTCTAAAGCATCCCGCGTCGTTAAAGATGAGGCACTATTCGCGCAAATAGTTCTGGCAGCATTCTCGCAACGCCGCAAAACTCTCCGCAACACACTGCATCATTTTTTGAAGGCGGAGGATTTTAGTGCGCTGGCTATTGATCCTGGGCTGCGCGCTGAGAATTTGTCGGTGGAGAAGTTTATTGCTATTGCAGATTTTCTGGCCTGAACAGCCTACTGTTATCTTTTGCCTGCTATCTTTTGCCTGCTTGCGTGGCTTGCAAAGGAGAATAATTTATAGCGCGGCATAATGGGCGGGCAGTTGCCACAGTTATTTGCGCAAGTATTTGTTTCGTTACACAACACTTATCTTTGGAGGGTATGAATGATTCGCCATCTGTACATACTTCTTGCGCTATTCATGTTATTCGCGTTTTCTGCCTGCGCCACCAAAACACAAGAAAAGAAAACGCCTGATTCAACGGATAAGGCCAGGGTCTCGACAATTTTTGAACAACTATCCTTCAAATCCGCAGGGAAAACGGTTTTTGAGGATGAAGGTAAATTCATCCTGATTGAAGGAAGTAAATGCATGCAGCAGGATAATGGTGCAGAGGCGGCAACCGTGCTGCAATGGATCGAAATGCCCGGCTACGTGGATAGTGGTACAGTTGTGCTGAATGGCTGGGATTTGCGCTATTTGAATAAAGATCGCGAAGTGAACTCGATGAAAGCTGACATCATTCACAGCAAGCTGGTTAAGAGCGCTGGCTCATCTTTCCTGATGTTTGAAGCACAAGGCAAGCTGGACGATCAGAACCGCACCGATGCTTACGAGTTCTGTATCTTTTATAGCGGATTTGGCTATCGCTCAGTTTGGTTTGATGCCGCGATAGAATCGGATTACAGCGGCATTGAAGCGTCGACACTGCAGAATAAAGCCCAGGGCGCAGTGGTCACTGTGGAAAACCTGGGAAGCAAAGGCACGCTAAAAGGCAATGATGTGATTGCAATCATTCCGCGCGGATTTGATTTTCAGTTCGATGACACCTTCGAATGCGAATTACGTTTTCCACCCTGCAAATGGGCGGATCGCGCCGATTATCGTTTGCTGCAGGCTGCCTACAGCCTGTCTCAAACGGGTGTTTCGCCTAACCGGGACGGCAGTCCGCACTGGGTCACGCAAACCATTTTCAAAGATAACGATACGCGTACGCACCGCATCAAAACACGCGCCGCGCAGATTCGCGGCAGCAGCGTTAAACTGCGCGCAGACTTTCTGGCACTGAATCCCCGCGCCGGGAAAACCAGTATCTGCCGCAAAAATACCGATGGCATTGTTCGCACCCAGACATTCCATATCAGTGATTTGCCCTACGACTACGCCGTGCCAATGCTGACCGGCTGGGATCTCTCCTACGAATGCGAAAATCAGCAAGTGCAACGGGCAGGCATCTGGATCCATGACATTCACTTTAATCCGGACGTCAATAGCCTGGAATATAAAGTATCGTCCATCCTGCGCGACCAGGATGGCGCACCTAGCTTTAACGCCGCGCACCGCA
>Ga0154020_10005098_pt1 | contig 15583 bp, 17 predicted proteins | sample Klosneuvirus_201_FD_109709 | JGI IMG/M metagenome (GOLD analysis project Ga0154020, IMG submission 109709) | Active sludge microbial communities from wastewater, Klosterneuburg, Austria - Klosneuvirus_20160825_MG | ecosystem: Engineered > WWTP > Aerobic digester > Activated sludge | place...
CTCGCGTCACAGGAACGTCACAAGATCATGAAGAAATCCCGCTCAAAAAAAAACGAATCATTCTCCTGAACCAGCTCGAAGTTCGATTGCTCAATCCCAATCATTAAGCGGGCTGTTGTTTTTTCTTGCACGTTACTTTGCCGCAGGACGACAGGAAGCACAAGCCCGCGCGGAGGAATTGCCGACTCGCTTTCGTCGTACAGCCTCCGCGCATCGCATGCCGGATGAACTGTCCGATGTTCCGAAAAACCTGCTTCAGTCAGCACCGCCTCTCACGCGCCTTTTTCTTCCAGGATCTTCGGCACCAGGAAGAACTGACCATCCGTTTTTGGCGCGTTGGCCAATGCCGCGTCGCGTGGAAGCGATGCAGTTTCTTCATCATCGCGAAACACGTTTTCCGCCGGTATCGGATGCGACATCGGGGCGACGTCGGTTGTATCGACTTCGTTAAGCAGCCCGACGTAGTCCAGAATCACGGTCAACTGTTTTCCGGACTCAGCCAACTCATCATCTCTCAGAGACAGGCGCGCCAGCTTTGCAACTTTTCGAACTTCTGCGGCATCCATTGATTTCAGCTCTTTATCGTATGGGGACAGGGAACGTCAAACTTATTCTGCTCGGGGTTGTTTTTTCATCCATTCGTCCATGTCGTCGGTGAGTCGGTTGGCCAGGCTCAGTCCCACTGATCTGCGCGTCAGGAAAATAACGCCATCGATCAGTGACACGTTCCTGAGCGTCACCGCCAGATCAGACAGCGATAATTCCGCCGCGATCTCTTTGACTTCGACTCGCTCCGCTTTTCTATGGATCATCCGGATGACGGACGAGCATTCATTGACATTGATCGTCTTTTGTTGCTCCATCCGCTGCCATGTAAAATACGCGGCGCAGAAGAGTCGTTGAGGCAACGCCAGCATCCCCAGCAATCGCTCGACCGGAGTGCGATCTGTCTCCATGCTGCCAAGGGCGTATGTCCAGACGGCGGTCATCGTTGGTGCGATGCGAATCATGGTCACGCCATCGTCCGTCTCGGCTTCATGCTTCGCGTCGGCCAGTTGCTTAGGCATCCGAATCCAGGTGGCAAACAGGATTGCCCCCTGAATAGCGAGAGTGTAAAGGATCGCCGTCGCCCAAAAACCAGCAAACCCCGTTGCCTTCAGAATGACCGCAAACAGCGTCGCTTCCATCAACGTGGCAATCAGGCCCAGTCCTGCCATCGCAGAGACAGCACCAATGAGCAGCCGATTTTGCAGCAGCAACTGGTCGGCGAACCACCGTCGGTATTCATCTTTTTTCATCGCGGAAGATTCTCATATCGTGTCTCATTCACAGAAAATTCACGTAACGCTCACCGTTTTATCACATCCGGGACGCACAACTCATGGAAATCCAGAGGCGTCGAGACGCCAGGATCGGTCACCATATTTCACGCGGTATGGATCGATGTCCTTGTTCCGAGGCTCCTGCCTCGCAACACACTGCCCCCGAGGCTCCTGCCTCGCGAGCTTGTCACTGGAGGCAGGAGCCTCCAGTGCAGTGCGTTCCAGGGCTGGAGCCCTGGAACGAGAATTGACAGCCTCATTCCAAGCCGCGTGGAGTATAACCCAAAAAGGAGAGGCACCATGTTTTTTCTGGACCCGGTAATTTCCACAGATTCAGATTATACCGAACTGATCAGAGTGACGCATTCTGCCGAGTTAATGCTCTCATCGCAACAGACTTTATCCTGGCTGGAACGCGTGGATTTTCTGTTTTGGCCGTGTCGGCAGAGGGATGCCGACAAAGTGATCGATTACGACGTGTAGCGTCGTGATTCAAGTCGTAATGCCGCAGGAAACACTGATCTTGTGGCAATTCGGGCTTCCTCGTTGTCGTGCGCCGTTCGGAAGGCTATCCTTTGGGCAAATTTCATCGTTGCTCAAGCCCTCCCTGACCCCGCCCCGCAACCTGGCCCTTCATGACATTGCCCGTCCAACACCCCATTTCCGCCAGCACCGATCGTTCGGCGGCTCTGACAGCATTCGACTATGATCAGCGTACGCGTCTGATTTTTGGATGCGGCACGATTAATCAATTGGGGCAACTTGCCCGGCACCTTGGAGGACGTCGAATCCTCATTGTGACCGACGTGGGACTCCGACAAGCTGGTTACTGCGATCGCGCGGAGTCGATCCTGCATGCGGCTGGCCTGGAAATGGCGGTCTTCGATAAGGTCCAGGTGAACCCCACAAGCGACGACGTCGATAATTGCGTCGCGTTTGCAAAGGCAGCGGAGATCGATCTGATTGTGGGACTGGGCGGCGGCAGCAGCATTGACTGCGCGAAGGGTGCCAACTTTGTCCTGACAAACGGCGGGAAGATGCAGGACTATCAGGGCATTGGCAAAGCCAATCATCCCATGCTGCCGATGATCGCCGTTCCAACAACTTCCGGGACCGGCAGTGAAGCACAGTCATTCGCGGTCATTGCCGACGCGGAAACGCACATGAAAATGGCGTGTGGTGATCCAAAAGCAGCGTGTCGCATCGCGATTCTGGATCCGGAGCTGACGGTCACGATGCCAGCTTCCGTGGCAGCTTCGACAGGGATCGATGCAATGACGCACGCGATCGAAAGCTACGTGACGACCAAACGGAATCCGGTCTCACAGATGTTTGCGCGGCAGGCCTGGGAACTGCTGTCGTCCGCGTTTCCAATCATCCTCAGGGAACCCCACAACCTGGCGGCGCGTGGCCGAATGCAGTTGGGGGCGTTTCTTGCAGGGGCCGCAATTGAAAACAGCATGCTGGGAGCAACTCACGCGACTGCCAATCCGCTCACCGCGCATTACGGCACCATCCACGGTATCGCCGTTGGACTGATGCTCCCGCATGTCGTGCGCTGGAACGCCGAAGTTGTGGGCGAACTCTATCGCGATCTTGTGATAACGGCGGGATGGAACAACGCCGACACAACGCTCGAATCCGCGCCTTTTCAACTGGCGGACGGGTTTACAGAATTTTTGCGGATTGCCAACATGCCGGTTTCTGTTTCTCAGGCGATTGACAGAGAAATCGACGAATCAGTCATTGAGCTGCTTGCCACTGAGGCCGGTCAACAGTGGACAGGAACCTTCAATCCACGAACAATGGACGTGCCATCGTTTGCGACACTGTATAGAAACGCATGGTGATTCCGGCAACGTCCTGTTGCCCGTTTACGTTTCAGGATCATTGCTATGTCTGGTTCATCGTTGCACAACTCTTCCCGTCGCACTGCGTTGCTGCAGTTGGGTACCGGAATCGCTTCCGTCGCCGGATTGCAATTCACCGGGAATCTTACCTCAGCTGCACCCGCTTCGTTCGCGGGACTCGATGCACCAGGAGCAACCAGTTGGCCTTCCTTTCGCGCCACTCCAGACCAACGTGGCGTGTCCGGATCGACGTTGTCGGCCGAACCGAAATTAAAATGGGAGTTTGCTTCAGCGGACGGCTGGGTATCGGCTGCGGCGATTGTCGGTGATTTTGTCTACGCCCCCGCGTTGGCGGGAAATCTGCATTGTCTGGATTTGAAGACAGGCAAAGAAATCTGGAAGTACCGATCGATTGAAGATCCCGATCCCAAAAAATTTGCACCGGGATTCAAAGCGGCTCCGCTGGTGACAACGTCCATGATCTATCTGGGCGACGAAGACGGCGTCCTGCACGCGCTTGACCGGGAAACTGGCAGGAAGGTTTGGGCCTTTGCTTCGGATGCTGAAATCGCGGGCTGCGTGGCTCAGTTCGAAGACAAACTGTTGCTCGCTTCGCACGACAGCTTCTTGTACTGCCTAAATCTGAAGGGAGAGGAACTCTGGAAATTCCAGACGAATGACCGTGTGAATTGTTCACCTGCAATTGCGGCATCGTTCACATTCCTGGCTGGCTGCGACGAACACTTGCGAGTCATTGACCTGCAGACCGGCAAAGAGTTTCGCGATATGCCGCTGGAATCGATTCTGGTCGCATCACCGGCTGTCGATGGCGACCTGTTGTACGTCGGGACGCACTCCGGAGAAATCGTCTGTGTGGACTGGCGGAAAGGCGAATTCGTCTGGCGGTACTCCGGTCTCAGGCCCAGCCCATTCCATGCCTCACCAGTTGTGACCGACGACCTGGTCATCGTTGGCGGTCACGACAAGATTGTTCACGCCGTCGATCGCAAAACCGGCGAAGGAAAATGGACGCTGACGACGCGGGCTCGCGTCGAATGTTCAGCCGCCGTTGTTGACCGCCGACTGTTTGTCGGCTCCGGCGATGGCAATTTATACGGTGTCGATCTCGATACCGGAAAAGAAATCTGGAAATACAACGGAGGCCGCCCAATCAACGGTGGCATCGCCATCGGCGAAGGCCATCTGGTCGCGGGGGAAGACCAGCAGAACGGGCGTCTGCTGTGCTTTGAATGATTATCCGTTCAGCGTCCCCTTCGAACTTGGCACTCCCTGCTGACGCGGATCGATGCTGACCGCCATCCGCAGCGCTCGGGCCGTCGCTTTGAAGATGCCTTCTGAGATGTGATGGCTGTTTGAACCGTGATGCAGCAGCACGTGCAGATTCATCAGCGCGTTGCTGGAGACTGCCGTCCAGAATTCCTGCACCAGTTGCGTGTCGAACTCGCCGATTTTTTCTGTTGGAAATGCGACCTTGTAGACAAACGCCATGCGGCCACTCAAATCGACGGCTGAGGTGACCAGTGTCTCTTCCATCGGCAGCGTCATGTGTCCGTATCGGCAGATGCCTTTTTTGTCACCAATGGCCTCATTGAGGCAGCGTCCGAGGCAAATCCCGACGTCTTCGACGGTGTGGTGGTGATCCACATGCAGATCCCCCACGGCCTTGACCGTCAGATCAAACAGGCCATGCCGCGCAAACAGCGTGAGCATGTGATCGAAGAAACCCACACCGGTTGAAATCTCCGACTTGCCAGTGCCGTCCAGATTAAGGGATAGCTCAATCTGAGTTTCAGCCGTGTTGCGTGTGATGGATGCAGAACGTGTCATGTTGTAAGTACCGTAACTCAGAGTCTTCCGTGGTTATACTCCACGCGGTCGGGAATAAGGCTTTCACAAGTAATTTTGCATGTCCCTTCTCCCCCTGGTAAGGGGGAGAAGGTGGCCGACAGGCCGGATGAGGGGGGTGACGTGGAGTCAATATGATTAATCACAAAACAGTTAATTCTTCCCCCTCACCCAACGCCGTTAAGGATTTTTCGACGAGGGAAAAGGCCGTTTTTCGTAGCCGAAGTCGTGAGACTTCGGAAGCGTTTCATGGCAAATGTCCGAATTCTCACGAATCCGGCTACAAAAATCCTTAACGGCGTTCCCCCTCACCCTAGCCCTCTCCCCCCGTGGAAAACGTGTCAAGGTGGAAAATCAATTGCGGGGGAGAGGGGACAATCGTAAGAAAATCCACAGCCTCATTTCTGACCGCGTGAAGTATCCACTGGTGATCTTGCGCCCTAATCCCAAAGAATCGACCGGAAGTCGATCCGACGATCCGCACTCCGTCAGCCTTCGCGTTGAGGATCCGTCAAATCCGGCACAACCGCGATTGTCAGGAGACGCTTTTGACCACATCCGCCATGACTTCGAGAACTTGATCGATCTCAGCATCCGTGCCGATGGTGATTCGCAGTCCATCCAGAGTTCCACCGCCGGGCAGTGCGTCCGGGAATCGCATGTAACGAACCAGGATCTTGCGCTGCTTCAGTTGTTCGTAGACTTCTCGATGTTTGCCCGTGGCATGTGTGGTCCACAGGAAATTTGCTTCGCTCGGATACACATGAAAACCATATGTCGGCAGAGCGGCGGCCAAACGGTCTCGAGTCGCCAGAATCTTCGCGCGATTTTGCAGCATCCAGTCCTGATCCTCAATCGCTGCAGTCGCCGCCGCGACTGCAACAGTGTCGCAGTTGTAACTGTCTTTGACCTTCTGCATGCCGCTGATCAGATCAGGATGAGCGACCGCAAATCCAAATCGGATGCCTGCGAGACTGTAGGACTTGCTGAAAGTGCGCGTCATGATGATGCGACCGTCAAACAGATCGTTTCGAAGAAGTTCTCCGCGATGAGGCACTCGGCGAAAGTCTCCGTACGCTTCGTCCAGGACCAGCACGCCGTGATCGGGCAGCAACTGCGAAAGCTGCTCTGCGGTCCAAACATTTCCCGTCGGGGAATTCGGACTGGGAACGTAGAAAACTCGAACAGATTGTCGGAGCCGAGCCGCATCAACCGGATCCCATTGCCAGTCGGCGTTAAGATTCAGCCTCACGACTTTACAGCCCTGAATCTGCGCCAGCGATTCGTAGAGCACATAGCTTGGATACGGATACGCAATCGTTTCATCGGCATCGCAAAACGAACGAGTGATCACAGTGAGATTTTCATCGCTGCCGTTAGCGGGCAAAATCCAGTCTGGATCGACGCCGAACAGTTTCGCGGCGGCCTTCCGAAATTCAGTCGCATGAGGATCCGGATACACATTCAATCGACCCTCAGCCGCGCGTTGAATCGCTTCCACGACTTTCGGAGACGGCGGGTACGGGTTTTCATTCGTGTTGAGTTTCACCCAGCCGCCTTCCTGAGGCTGCTCACCGGGTGTGTAACCAGCCATGCGATCAATGGCAGGTCGAAAAATGGACGTCATTGAGGATTCTTTGAGGAAAGCCGATTCAGATGGATGGTCTCTACCCGACAAAGTATAGCGATCTGCTCCCGATTGGCTGGTCTTCACGCCGGAAGCGGTAAAAATAAGAAAGGACACAACTCGCAAGCAGACTGTTCTGGGGAGGAAATTCTCTGTGGACGATTTCATCGGAAAACAGGTCGTGGTCGATGTGGAGTCTCCCTTTGTCTATCTGGGACGCCTGCATGCGATTTTGGAAAAGACCGTCGTCCTGAAAAGTGCAGATGTGCATGACCTGCGAGATTCGACCACCACCCGCGAAATCTACGTCCGCGAAGCCCGAGTCCACGGCATCCAGCCCAACCGGAAGACTGTACACATTCGACTGGACAAGCTCGTCAGCATCTCGCCGCTTGAGGATGTGATTGAGTGATAAGTGATTTCAGTCGTAAACCAGCCGGAATGGGCCAGCGGGCTGTTAGACGAGTGGGAGCTAAACCCGTCGGCGGAGCGACGGGCGTACAGTACACCCGTCGCTCCGCCGACGGGAAAGCCCAGCGCCGCGAGCGTGCCAGCATTTGGGATCGAGAAGTTGATTTGGGACCGGTTCTAAGCTTCCAGCTTGTCGGGATTCCTCAAAGTCAACTCGCCATCGTGTTCAGGTGCCCAAAACGACAAGCTGGAGGCTTATCCCACGAATGAGTCATCAATTCTCGTTCCAGGGCTCCAGCCCTGGAACGCACTGCACTGGAGGCTCCTGCCTCCCGTGACAAGCTCGCGAGGCAGGAGCCTCGGGAGCAGTGTGTTCAGAGGCAGGAGCCTCGGAACAAGGACAGCTGGAAGCTTATCCCACGGATTCCGATAACCGGACGCTATCGCGTGGCGTCCGATTCCTTGAGGAACAATGCACCGAAGGCCAATGCGACCCAGCCGATCAACTGTAGCGTGCCACCGATTGGTGCGAACGCGCCCCAGGGGATGCCCAGCCATTTCGGCCCACCGATCACCATAATGTACAACGCTCCGGAAAACAGCACGATGCCGCCAAAGAAACACCACGCCGCGATGCTCAGGCTGCGCGATGGCTGTCGGAGGATCAGCAGACCGGTCGCCAGCATCGCGAGGGCATGCGTCATGTGGTACTTGATGCCGGTTTCAAAGTCCTGCATGTACTTGTAACTCGCCGGCACGGAAAGGCCCGTGATGTTTTTGGCTTCCGTCGTTGCGTATTTGTTCTCCAGAAAATGCGTATCCTTAAGGCCATGCGCTCCGAAGGCTCCCAGCAACACAGACACGAATCCCATAACCGCCGCCAGAAAAATACACGTTTTTCCATTCATCAAATTACCCCTGCCACAGCGTAAACCCTGAATCAGGCCTGATCAGGCCGAAGTTTGAACCGATTTTAGCAATCCGCTTTGTCGCAGTCGCGGGCCTTGGTGTTACACTGCGACTTCGGTTTGCATGTTCCCGGAAATCGGGCACCATAAAGCGGCAGTTGGAGATTTCCACGTGAAGGCCGGATCAAAGTCATGACAGAACGCAGGATTGGACCATTCATCCTTGGACGCCAGATCGGCGCGGGCGGGATGGGCATCGTCTATCTGGCAACCTACACGGAAACCGGTAAGCAGGTTGCCGTTAAGGTATTACCGCCGGCGCTTTCTGACGACAAGAACCTGCTCAAGCGATTTGAACGCGAGATCGGCATCTTAAAGCGACTCAAACACCCAAACATCGTCAAGTATTACGGCGGAGGCACTCACGAGGGCCAGCGCTGGTACGCGATGGAATACATCAACGGCGGCTCGCTGCAGGATATTCTGAAGAAACGCAAACGTCTCACCTGGGACCAGACCATCAAGGTCGGTCGGCAACTCACAGCGGCGCTGGAACACGCTCACAACGCCGGCATCATTCACCGGGATCTGAAGCCAGGAAACCTGTTTATCTCGAAGGCAGGACACATCAAACTGGGAGACTTCGGGATCGCCCGAGATACCGAAGCCACGGCGCTCACTGCGGCAGGAAAGACGGTCGGAACGTACGCCTACATGGCTCCCGAACAGATTCACGGCAACGCGGCAATCACAGGCAAGACCGATCTGTATGCCGTCGGCTGTCTGCTCTACGAATTGCTCACCGGTGAAACCCCGTTCGTTTCCAGCAATCCGGCTGAGATGCTGATGATGCATCTCAATGACTACCCTTACAACGTTCTCGAGAAACACGTTGAATGCCCATTGGCGCTGGATCAACTGATTGAACGTTTGTTGCAGAAGAATCAGGACGATCGTCCGTTCGATGCTCTAGCCGTGAACACGGAATTGTCGCAAATTTCGAAGTTGGCTGAGGAACCAGTGGCCGTTGTCTCCCAGGAATCGGTGCAGGCCGCCGGAGCAACCGGGGCAGCCTCCGTGTCTGTTGATCCAGTCACCGGTGACACCACTGTGACGAAGAAAAAGAAGAAAAAGAAAAAAGACAAGTCGGAGTTCTATGAAAAAACGTGGTTTCTACTAACGCTCCTTGGTCTGTTGATCACTTTCGGAATTTGGCTCGCGATGCCGGCGGGCGAAGACACGCTCTATTTGCAAGCCGAAGCCGCCATGGCGACCGACGACCCCGTGGCTCATTATGATGCTCGAAACAAATACCTGCTTCCTTATCTGAATCGCTTTCCAGACGGCAAATACGCCGGCAAGATGCGAACGTGGCTGGATGATGTGGAAGTGTCACTCATTGAAACGCAGCTGGACCGAAGAGCCCGCCGATCAGACGATGGGCGAAACGGTTACGAAACGGCGTGCCTCAAGGCCATGCGAGCGGCAGCAGACTCGGACCGCAACAAGCTGGAATCACTGGAAATGTTTCAGGCAATGATTGAATCGCTTCCCCAGAACGAACCGGTCGAGGTAGAAAAGGCCAGGCCGGAGACTGACGGTGATGTATCGTCCGAAGTGATTTCCGTCCCACGTTTTTGGAAACGAATTGCCGAGAAAAAACGTGACGAAGGGAAACGCGAATTTCTTGCGAGCGACAAGCATCTGAAAAAAATCGCCGAACGTATGACGGAGGCTGAAAAGTTGCTTGCGGACGGCAAGAAGAATGAAGCACAGCAGATTTTCCAGCTGTTCCGTGAACTTTTCCGCGATCAGAAAAACCTGGACGACTGGAGTTCATACGCCAAGAGACGATTTGACGGGGAAGAAGCCAAAATGCCAGAGTTACTGGCTGTTGAAGCCCCACCAGCCCCATAACGAATGGCGTGGATTTATATGATTTTCGCTGCGGTACGGTGCGAGCCCACAGATGTTTTCAACTCAACGAAGATTCAACGAGAGACTGCCAGTAATCTCAGCGTCGCGCGAGCAAATGGCCAAAGGAACGGCCCGGCAAGAGTTCGCAACTCCAACGACGAGAGCTTTCTGATCGGGTTCTGCGTTGGGAATCGCACGCTTGTGTGTGACAACTTCGCATTGTCATCCGAAGTCGTCATCGCGAAGCGGCACACGGATTTCGGCAACGACCGGTTTCAGGAAGGTGTCGCAGCTGCGATCGAAAGGCTCAACGAATACCGCGAGCTGGAGACGCAACGCATTCTGACTCTGCAGGCCACTGCTCTACCGGATGCAACAGCGGAATCCGTCGATGAGCCCTTCAGCCGGAATGTCAGTTTCCGTGACTTAGTTTGGTCAACGCTTCTTTTGCGGCCTGCCTCACCAACGGGTCCGAATCATTTGCGGCAAATTTCAGTTCCGCAAGAACGTCCTTTGACTGAGTGCCCGTTGTTCCCAGTGTGATTGCGACTTCCGTCCGCACCTCCGGATTTGGATGTCGCAGGCCAGCCAGCAGCATCGGAATTGCCGCCTGAATGTTTTCGGGCGTAGAATCGACATTCACGAGAGCCCACGCGGACACGATTCGTTCGAGAGGATCGCCTCGACGAAGTGCTTCCCGTAAAACCGGCGCAGCGATCTGCCCCTCCTTTCCAATGCGCCCAAGCAGATATCGAGCGGAATTCCTGACCGTCACATCCGGGTCTTTCAACGACGCGAGGGCCACCGGCAGCGTCTCTGAAACGGGTGCCTGGATCTCGGCGACGGCTCGCAAAGATTCCGCGCGAACCGATGCATCCGGATCGCTCTCTGCGTGTTCCATGATGTCGGGCCAGGCCGACCTGGCCGCCTGGCCGAGAGTACTCATAGCGGAGATCGCTTCCTTTCGAACGAGCGGAATTTCGGACGACATCGCCGGAAACAAATGCGGCATGACGACAGCGGCGTTCTTCGGATTTTCCGGGTCAAGTTGCAAAATTGCCCAGGCCGCCGAACGCAAAACCTGTGGACTCTGACTTGTCTCCAGAATCCCTTTCAACACGGGGATGGTCTTTTTCTCGCCAATGGGAGCGAGCACATACGCCGCTCCAGCGCTGTCATCACCCGCGTCCGGATTTTCCAGAATCTGCATCATTGATGCTGTACCCGCGCTGGCCTTCGGACCAATCGTGGCCAATGCAATAAATATTTCGCGTTTCAGGTTTTCATCGACCGTCTTGAGCAGTTCAACAAGAGCAGGCACCGCAGATTCCGCTTCGGGACCCATTTCGCCAAGCACGTCCACGATCAGATTTCGAAAGGGTTCCTCAGGCAGCTTCCGGATCATTGCAGGCACCGCAGGCGATCCGATGTGTAACAACACATTTGCCGCACTCACCGTGACCACTCCGTCTGCGTCTGCCAAGGCGCGGACCAGTGCGTCAATTACGCCGACATCGCCGTTGCCGATCCTTCCCAATGCATCCGCCGCCGCAGACCGCAGCATGATTTTTTTATCAGACAGCAGCTCCAGCATCACAGTTGAAAAACTATTTGCCGCCGGGCCAAATTCCGAAATGGCGCGGACCGCTGTGATGCGGACCCACGGGGACTCATGCCGCAGCAGGCCGCCCAGCGCTGGCAGTGCAATCTCCGGGTGAGAGTGAATCTTTCCCAGAGTAACGATGCATTCATATTGCAGTTCCCGACTGTCCTTTTCCATTAGCCTGGCGATCTCATGCGCTGCGGGGGCACCGTAGGGGCCGATGGAACCAAGTTCAATCACGGCATCAAGCTGTTCCAGGTCGTCCTCCGATATCAGTTTCACGAGTAAAGCGTGAACGTCCGCATCACTGGCGTCGTCCTGTGGGCCGATTGCGAGGGAGCGATTGATTGGAATGCACAAACAAACAAGCAAGCACCAGGCCAAACGAGAAGAGTCGAGTAAACAACTTCATTTCAAACTTTCCATTGTGTGATCGCCTTCAACCGACAGGCTGTTGAGGAATCTCCTGTCGGAAGAATAGTTCTCAGTGCCAACCTTTGCTTAATCACCGCTCAGCGTCTTAATCATGCGATGGGCGGCTTCATTAAGGATCTTCGATGTACGATCGCTGGCACCGTATTGCGATTTAGCCTGCAACGCAGTCTCGATCGTTTTCCTGTCCGTGCTAAACTCACTTGCCATCAGCGACGCAGGCCAGTGGATCTGTCCTGTCAACGGATCCAGCTGATCCGCTGAGAGCCTGAGATAAACCTGTGCCAGCGACGCCGGAGCCGGGCGCAGAGCGGCACGAGCCTTTGCTTCCGCCTTCTGTTGCTCCTGATCCGCCTCACTTGTGGCACGGAGGCGGCGGCGCATGTCAATGAACTTCTCCTGGTTATCGATGTACTTGCTCCGCGCCAGCGCATTCGCCTGATTCGCTTTCGCGTAATTCAATGAGGCAGCACCCTGCGCCATGGCCAGCGCGGCCTGGGCACGGACATCGGCGGAATAGGCCGTTCCGACACCCCCACCGCCGCCACGTCCCCTGCCGTATCGGCGATAGCTTCGGGCGTGACAATCAGCGCTGCATACTGTGACGACAACAATACTCAGGATCAAAAGCCAACGTTGCATTTGCTTGCTCCAAACTGTGCTTCTCGCTGACACATTCCAATCTACTTGCGTTATTCATGACGGGGTTAGAATTGAAAGAAAAGTGTCCTAAGATTGTCCCCTCTCCCCCGCAATCGATTTTCCATCTTCACATACGTTCCACGGGGGAGAGGGCTTCGGTGAGGGTGAGGGGGAGAAAAGTCTGCAGATTTCAGTCCACGACGTATGCCCCAAATCAGCCCCCTCATCCGGCCTGCGGCCACCTTCTCCCCCCGACCGGGGGAGAAGGGACATGCTCAACAATCGCTATTGAAACTCATATTTCTCACGGCATGGAAACAGAACCTCCGCAACCGTGCCTAAGACTTTTTCCCCACCAGAACAGCCACCGGCATCGACCAGATGTCGAGATTCTCCTCGTGGATCAGCGTAAACGTCGCATCCTTTAGCAATCGCGCCGCAGCGATTGGCTGGCAATCCACAATGTGTGGAAAATGCTGATGCATCCACTTGTACGTTTTTTCCAGGAGGCTGTCGTTCTCACCGTCCGCCGTGACGGACATGGAGACAACGCCGATTCGACCCTCCGGTCGCAACACGCGCCTGGCTTCCGCAAGGACTGCAGGAATTCGTTCCAGGGGAAACAGCTCAAGTGTGAAGCTCATCGTGACTACATCGAAACAGGCATCCGGCCACGGAATCGGCGGGACGGCGGCAACTCGCAGGTCAACACGTTCCGCCAGTCCGGCATTCGTCAGTCTATGCAACGCAGCGTCGTGCATCCCGGATGAAATGTCGATACCGCAGACTTTACCGTTTTCTCCCACGCGCTGAGCAAGTTCCAGGACGGAATGCCCCGTGCCATAGCCGATTTCCAAAACCTGCTCACCCGCTCGAATGTCCAGAGCCTTTAGCCCACATTCACGAGCCACATGCTCGCCGGAATCTGCGATCAAATCATAGGCCGCACTGATGCGGTCATAGAACTTGCGGGTCAATTCTGTGTCATGAGTTTGCATGGATAATCATTTACGTTCGATGCGGTGTCCCAAAGATGCGATTCCGTTCCCCAATGATGTCAGTCCTTTGCCGATTTCATCAACCACATAGCCTTTTTCTTCAACTACTGTGGCACGTAGTCGTGTGGCCCGGCATAACGCAGAGAAGCCGGTGTGCCGCTGCGGACTTTGATCATCATATGTGGTTCGCGGGCTCCGGCGGCTACGGCTTCGTCGAGAACGTTTTGCCACAGATACCAGGTTTCGACCGAGCCTTCCATGATCGCGACACCGTTGCTGACCTTGAACGTCACCACATTTTCCTGATCGTTGACAAACATCAGCTCCATGCGATCCTTCAGATCTGCAGTAATCGCTTCGTCCGTCTTTGGGACCCACTTTGCGCGAACGACAAGGTAGTTATCCACATGCACTACGTCCCTCTGTCGCGAGGCCGTCCATTCCGCATGATTCTTTTCGAAATTTGTCTCGACGATACCGTGCAGTTCAATATGCGCGTTTTCGCAATCAACGATGATTTCCTCATCGTGCAGATAAGGATCCCGGTGAATCGCGGCAATTGTGTATTCACTGATTTCTTCATCCGTTGGCGTCGTCTCTGACCAGTTGATGTTGAGGTGGTCATTAACTTGTCGCACTCCGACCGTAAACCTTGCAGCGCGCTCGGCGGCCCTTCTGGCCGCCAGATTACTCACATTCCCGGTCAGTGTCACAACGCCATTCTTCACTTCCACTTCTGGGTGAAAACTCAGCACGCGGGGATCGTACTTCAGGGCGCGTGTGACCGCGTCCCGGATCTCTTCGTCCGTGGCTTTCTGATACCGCGAGGCTCGTAATTCCTGGTTCGCAAGATCCCATTCGACGACGATTCCGCGCAAATCCACGTCTTTCGCACCGGCTTGCAGCGCAAGTTGTTCTGCCACGGAACGCTGAAAGTCCGTGGTGACAGCGCCATTGAGAACTGCTGTCCCCGCCTTGACTACGACATCCAGCTCAACCTGGTCCAGCTGGACAGAGTATTTGAGCAGTTCGGAGATTTCCTTGTTCAATTCCGCATCGCTCGGCATGAACTTTAAATTCACCTTCATCCGATCATCGACATCCGCCAGGCCAACGACGCTGCGGGCAATGTCGCTTGCCAAGGTTTTAGCACCATATCCAGCCACTTCGCCATCCAGTGTCGCAATTCCGTCTTTGACGACAACATGCACGGGCAGAATGTGAGTCGCAGGATCGCTGTCGAGCGCGGCTTCAACGGCCTGTTGCAATTCGGCGTCGGGGCGATAGGGACCATTGACTTCGAGCTGATCCACCACGGAGACAACTCCCCGCACACGCTGAGTCAGGCCAACGGCGATGTCTTCATCCAGAAGATTTCGCACGCGCCCGGCCAAAGTCACAATTCCATCTTCCACCAGAACCTGAAGTCGATGGCTTTTGATCGCCGCCGAGGCCAGCAATTCGTTTTCGACGGCCAGTCGGATTTCTCTGTCGGACAGAGCAGGTCGTTGCGAGGAGTTCTTTCCCTCGTCAGCGGCTGGGCTCGGTGCCGCAAATGACGGTTCGTTAGACTCCGCAGCGACCGCCACGTAGTTGCACGTCAACGGTCGCAGTGCGCAAACCGTCAGGGCGAGCGCCGTTAGGATGGATCGATTCATAATGACATTCCTCCGATTTACAGGCACAGTTTCTTGAACGACACCCTAGCCCTGGCGCAGAGCGCACGTCGCCGACGGCCACCTTAATATACTCGACGCGGTATGAAATGATGCAGGGCGAGCGGAGCGGCGTAAGCCTTCCGAGTCAAATGCGTGCAACTCGGTGGGCTGACACCCACCGCTCGCCAGGTCACCTCAATCATGACTCGTAAAAAAAGATAAAGCAATCGCCGTGCCAGGCCGGGATGCCGGTTGTTCTGTAGATCTTAGGACCGAAATCATGCTCCACGCGGCCTGGAATGAGGCTGTCCATTCTCGTTCCAGGGCTCCAGCCCTGGAACGCACTGCA
>Ga0154020_10005099_pt1 | contig 15583 bp, 19 predicted proteins | sample Klosneuvirus_201_FD_109709 | JGI IMG/M metagenome (GOLD analysis project Ga0154020, IMG submission 109709) | Active sludge microbial communities from wastewater, Klosterneuburg, Austria - Klosneuvirus_20160825_MG | ecosystem: Engineered > WWTP > Aerobic digester > Activated sludge | place...
AGTCGGATCGATCACGTCGGTGCGCTTCGGCAATTCGCGTTTGAGAAACTCGTTATAGAAAGCGCCGAAGCGATGCGTGCTGAACGGGTGGCCGCCGGGAAAACCGTAGCGGGCAAGGGCTTCGCCTGCGTAGACTTGCGTGCGCATGGGATTGCGTGGTAGGCAGTGACGGGATTGCAAGCGGGATCGTAACTTTTATTGGATCATAAGCAAGCAAAGGATGCAACAATTTTTGTTGCCGACTCAGGTCAGGGTAGGCATACTATACACATGAAACGTACAAATCTTGTGCTTGATGAGCAAAAGCTCGAAAAGGCAGTGCAGTTGGGTGGCCACCGGACTTACTCCGACGCTGTCAACCATGCCCTTGCCGAATATGTGCGGCTCAAGACCCTCTCGGGTATCTATCGTTTTGCGGGGGCCGACGTCTGGCAGGGAGACTTAAGTGCGATGAGAGACGACGCGAATGTATCTCGTTGATACCTCTGCCTGGATCGCTTTCTTTCGCCAGCCAGAGGCGCGGGGTTGGTTCAAGCCGGAAGAAATCGCCATCTGCCTGCCTGTTTACCAGGAGGTTCTGCAGGGTATTCGGCAAGAAGCCGATTTCCGGGAAATCAAATCAGTGCTCGATGCAGCGGCATTCTTTGACAACCCGCTACCCAAGGAGCGTTACGAAGAGGCGGTGCACATCTTTCGTGCCGGGCGTAAACTAGGCAAAACCATTCGTTCGGCCACTGACTGCCTCATAGCGGCAATTGCTGTCCGGCATGACCTTGTTGTACTGCACAGCGACCGTGATTTTTCTGTCATCGCTGAATTTACCGATCTGCGAGACAGGCGGGTGGCGTAGCGGCTGTCTGCTTTTCTGTTTGTCAGTGCGGCAGAGACTTGAAAACAACTTCTATGCATCCCGTTCTCATCATCCAGGGTTTTCTTGCCCCCACGCTGACTAACTATTTGCTCAAAAACCGCCTGCAGCGCGCCGGCTTCACGGCAGAAGATGTGCCGATTGAGGGTCTCAATGCCGGCGACATACGCGATTCGGCGCGCGTGGTCGAGATGGCCGTCAATGCAATGCGCGTGCGCACTGGGGCAAAAAAGGTCGATCTGATCGGCATCAGCATGGGTGGGCTCATCGGCCTGCACTATCTGCGCAAGCTCGGTGGCGATGACTTTGTGCGGCGATTTATTGCGATTGGCACGCCCTTCAACGGCACGCACTTTGCCCGCTTGATGAAAGCATTCACTTTCGGCCGCGCGCCCGGTGCCGAACAGATGATACCGGGTTCTGATTTTCTACGCGATCTGCATGACCATACAGACGAGCACAAGACCGAGATCTTTAGCCTGCACACTTCGGCGGATGCATTCGTTTCAGAAAAAGCCGCCACGATGGACAAAGTTGAGCTTGTGAAGTCTCCGCACGGTGCATGGCCGGTGGGGCATTATACCCCGTTGTTCCTGAAAGAAGATTTCGCCATCATTAAAGATATTCTCACTCGCTGAGAAATCCCAAGGAGAATCCATGAAACTGGTAAGGGTTGGCGACGCCAAAAACAAACCTGCGGTCTTTCTGCACGGCTACGGGGCGCATCCGGAGTTGTATAATGATTTTGTGAACCGGCTGGCGCAGGAATATCACGTGCACATTCCGGAGATTTTCGGGTTGAACGGCGTTTGTCGCCGCGACTTTGCCGAGAACCTCGCGGTACTCGCGAACTTCATGCGCCAGCATGAACTTGCCGAAAGTACGGTGATCGGGCATTCATACGGTGCGCTGGCAGCGATGCATCTGGCCTCCGAATTCCCCATGCTTAAGCGGGCGATCGCGGTGAATCCGCTTTTGCCCGAGCTCTTCAACGGCAACAAGCTGCGCCTGCAGCTCGCCAATTTACAACGCGATCTGAAATATGCGACGGGAGAGCTGCGCGGCATGCTGTTCAACCCCAAGGTGGGTCTGACCTACGGCATGAACGTGCTTTCCGACCCACTGGGTTATGTTTCCGGTGCGGTGAAAGCCGTGATGAGTGCACTGCCGCAGAAACGTTCAGAGGTGCCCGTGGAAATTTTGTACGCCGATCTCGATACGCTTTTCCATATCGAAGATACAGATCTCGGTAAGTGGCGCGAAGTTTTGCCGCAACTGACATTCCGCCCCGTGGCCGACTACAGCCATAACTGGCTCATCTATCACGGTGAATTTGCCTTTGAAAAGATGTCGCTCTCCCTGCGGGAGAGGGCGTGAAGAATTTTTTCCGAAGCCTGAGTAAAAAACTGCCTTCGCGCTCGCGCGTTGCCGGGGCGATCCAGGGGGTTATCGGCGACAAGCTGCCGAAGAGTATGCAGATCGAAATGCAGTTCGTCGATGAAGACAAAGGCCTGATCGATCCCGTGGTCATTCGGCAGCACGTCTGTATTTTTGTGCATGGCAGCGCCGATACCGAGGCGGGCTGGTCGGCCAAAGCGCCGCAGCTCAATTTCGGCCAGCAGCTGCTGATCGAGTTCGGCGCAGCACCGCTCTATATCCGCTATAATTCGGGCCTCTCTGTCAGCGACAATGGTGAAAATTTTGCCAGGCTGCTGCAGGAATTTCTGGCGCGGCATAAATCGGTGCGCAAGTTGACGCTGATCGGCCATAGTATGGGCGGGCTGGTGATCCATTCGGCAATCTACCATGCGCGCGCGCAGAATCTCGCCTGGATCAAAAAAGTACACCAGGTCTTTCTGCTGGGCACCCCGCATGCGGGGGCTCCGCTCGCAAAGCTCGCAGAGAAGGGCGAGCAGATTTTGCAGTTCATACCAAACCCGGTGACGCTGATTGCGGCGTCGGTGATTGGGCTCAGAAGCCGCGGCCTGAAAGACCTCAGCCAAGGCCAGCGCGGCTTGCCGGCGGAAGGCAAGATACTGTTGCCCAAAACAAAGTATGTCTTCATCGCCGGCGGCTTGCAGAAGAAGCCCAAAGGTATATTCAATCGTCTGATGGGCGACGGCATGGTGCGGCACGGCAGCGCGCAGGCAGAAGAGAGCCCGGCGACCGGTGCTGCCGCGGCCTGGCTGAAAAAAGTCATACCCTGGCTCAGCCGAGCGGCAAGGGTGCATGTCGAAATTGTCCCTGGGACCAACCATTTGGCGCTGCGCACATCCCCGAAAGTTTATGCGGTCATCAGGCGGCATTTCGCGGCTTGATCGGCATCAAAACTCGCCTGTTCAGCGGTGTTTTTTAATTGACGCGACTGCGCTCGGCCCCGCTATACGGTATGCTGATTGTCGATAAGCCCTTTGAAAAAGGCATCATTCTGTCGGTCAAAGAGACGCGTATCGACATGTCGATTTCACGCAAGTTTCGCGAGCAGGTGACTAAATACCTCGAAAAAAAGCCCGCCATTGTGGTTTTTGATATGCACGAAACAGAATACCTCGACTCCTCTGCCCTGGGCGCACTCGTGACGATTCTGCGCGACGTGAAAAATTATGGCGGCGAAATTCGTCTGGCCAACCTGAACCAGACACTCAAGACCCTGTTCAAGCTTTCGAAACTCGAATCGATGTTCAAAATCTTCGAAACGGTCGAAGAAGCAGCCAAGTAAATCACATGAAAGGGGGGGCTAGGGTACAGGGAGGTACCAAAGTTCGCACAGCTAAACGGCCGGTCAAACCCAAGAAATCCACCTCGCGTGGCAAAGTCGCCGCAAAAGCGCCCCGTAATAAGAAATCTGTCAGCAACGTTGCAGCAGTAGCTGAGCCGGTCGCAGTCCGCAAGCACAATCTGGTTACAGCCCCGTGGCTGCGTTATGTTTTTATCACTGTCGGAGTTATCTCGTTACTGCTTGGTATCATCGGTGTGGTGACTCCCGTTTTACCCACCACGCCTTTTATTCTGCTCAGCGGCTATTGTTTTGCCCGTGGCTCCGAACGGTTTCACGACTGGATTCTGGCGCACCGCTATTTCGGGCCGATGATACGGGCATTCCGCGACGAAAAACGCATTCCGCTCAAAGCCAAAATTTTCGCTACGGCGATGATCGCGATCACCATGTCGATCACCGCAATCTTTTTTGTAAAAAAGGCCTATGCCATTATTGCGATGGCAAGTGTCGGTGTTGCGGTGGTCACATACCTGTGGACGTTTAAAAATTGAACACCATCGAAAAAAAATTCCATCTTCTTACGAAGGAAAACTATCCGCGCATTGTCGCGCTACTCAAGCGCGTCGCAAAACAACGGCGGTTTCTGCTGATGAAGCGCGCGCTGCACGCACTGCATCCCACTTCGCTGGCGCTGCTGTGGGATTCATTCGACGAAAGCGAACGCGAGATCATTTTAGGGCAGCTCGACAGCGAATACGCCGCTGAGTTTCTGACAGAACTCGGTTCTGACGAGCGTACTGCAATTTTCCGTTCAAAGGATACGGGTTGGATCTTCGACCGTCTCGAAGAGTTGCAGACCGACGACATCGCGGGCATTTTGCGCGAACTCAGTCCGCGCGATACGAACTTTATTCTACGCCGTTTCGATAAGAACTACACGGGTAAAATTCAGGAAATTCTGAAATACAAAGAAGGCAGCGCCGGAGCGATGATGACTTCGGATTTTCTCGCAGTCAGCCGGCAGGCGACAGTGAAGTCGATCATCAGCCAGTTTCAGAAACTCGTCAAACAGAGCACGACGGCAGAAAAGAAAACCAAAGCTGCTACATCTGCTGCGGGTGGGCACGCCAAAATCGATGACCTGCAGTTCACCTTCGTCGTCGATCGCGATAACAGGTTTTTGGGCTATATTCCGCTGCGCAAACTGATTCTCGAAAAATCATCGCGCAAGGCATTTGAAATTATGCAGCCGGCGCAGGTGATGGTGCGTCCCGATCAGGACCAGGAAGCGGTGGCGCAGATTTTTAAAGACTATAATCTGCTGAGCCTGCCCGTCGTCGATTCGCACGGTATTCTGCTGGGGCATATCACCGTCGACGACGTCGTCGATGTGCTCGAAGAAGAAGCGACGGAAGATATTCTGCGCCTTGGGGGGGTCACGCAAGATGCCCCGCACGCGCAGTCGATGGCACGCATGGCGCGCGGACGGCTGCCATGGCTCGCGATCAATCTTGGCACGCAGGTAATCGCCGCGTGGGTGGTGACGTTTTTCGACGACACACTTTCTAAAGTAATCATATTGGCGCCGCTGATGACGATCATCGGCGGGCAGGGCGGCAACGCCACAATGCAATCGGTCACGGTGGTTGTGCGCTCGCTGGCACTCGGGCAGATCAACTCGCAGAACACGGCAAAGGTCATTCTAAAAGAAATTGGCGTCTGCGCCATGAACGGTGCGCTGATCGGCATCGTCTCGGCTGCTGTCGTCTTTGCCTACACGCAGAAGCCGCTCATTGCCGCGTGTATGATTGTCGGCATGGTCTGTAACACTTTTGTCGCCGGGGCGGTCGGGTCGATCTTGCCGCTTGGGCTGCGCAGGGTGGGCATTGATCCCGCGCTCGCTTCGGGGCCGATTGCGACGACATTCACCGACATCTGCGGATTTTCGGTATTTTTGGGTGTGGCGACCTTTATGCTGCATCGCTTTGGTGGATTATGAGCGCGGTACATGGAGGTACAACGGTAGGCGGAGGCACGGATGGCGAAACGCCGAGCGTATTAGAAAAAATTGTCGCCGAGAGCCGCCGGCGGGCTGCCGCACTGCCCGAGATTCAACCGGGTGCATCAACACACAGCGATTTTGCCGCGGCGCTCAGGCGCAGAGGTGAGATGCCGCAGCTCATCGCCGAGCTCAAACGCAGAAGCCCGTCGCAAGGCAGTTTGAAAGAAGGACTACCTGCATCAGAAGCCGTCAGGCTTTACGAACCCTATGCGGCTGCGCTGAGCATTCTCACCGAGCCTGAACATTTCAAAGGATCGATCGAAGATTTAAAAGAAGCGCGTGCGCTCACGCGTCTGCCGCTTTTGCGCAAAGACTTCATCGTCGATAAAAAGCAGATCGACGAAGCGCGCGCGGCGGGTGCCGACAGTTTTTTGCTGATCGTGGCTTCCTTGACCGACGCAGAACTCACAGAATTCATCGCGCATGGCCGCCGTCTGGGTATGGAGCCGCTGGTTGAGGTGTTGACTGAAGATGAGCTCAGACGTGCTCTGGCGCTCGACATCCGCATTCTGGGCATCAATAACCGCAATCTGCACACGCTCGAAATCGACATGGGGCGCTGCCTGAAGCTGGCGGATCTCATACCTGCGTCGCGGCGCAAAGAACTGGTGCTTGTGGCTGAATCGGGTTATTCCACGCGCCAGCAATTGCTCGCCTTGCCTAAATACTTTGACGCGGTGCTCATGGGCACGGGATTCATGCAGGAAAAAGACCCCGCGGCAAAACTCAAAGAAGTGTTCGCGCCGCGATAGGTGAAAGCAAAAAGAGTGAACGAAGATCCAAAAGATGTAGTCTGGCTCTACGGAAGACGCGACAACGACGTCTTGCCAGGCGTTGTCGTCAAAGAAGACGGCAAGTATTATATCAAAGCCGCGCATCTGTTGAACATCGACAGGCAGCTATCGAAGCTGTCGATGCTGATGGATATCTCGCGTTCGATCATGGCCGAGATCGATCTTGATTCGCTGTTGCAGCTGATTATGCAAAAGGTGACGATTGTGATGAACGCCGACCGTTCGTCCCTGTTTCTCGTCGACGATGAAAAGCAGCAACTGTGGACGCGCGTGGCACAGGGCGCGCCAGAAATACGTGTGCCGCTGGGGCACGGTATTGCGGGCCATGTCGGTAAAACCGGAGAAACGGCGAATATCCCCGATGCGTATCAGGATGACCGCTTTAGCCGGGATTTTGATCTTAAAACCGGTTATCGCACAAAAACCATTCTGTGCATGGCGATCAAAAACCAGCGTGGTAAAATCATCGGCACGATTCAAGTGCTGAACAAAAAAGACGAAACTCCGTTCACCGCCGAGGATGAAGAGCTGTTGTCGGCTTTCTGTTCTCTCGCCGGAATTTCTCTCGAAAATGCCCGCGCGTATGAAGAGTTGCACAAAGAACGCGACTCGCTTGAAGTCAAAGTGCAGGAACGCACCAAAGATCTTGAGGCTGAGAAGCGCAAGGCCGATGATCTGCTGCTCAATATTCTGCCGAATGCGGTCGCCGAAGAACTCAAACTGCGCGGCGAAGCGACGCCGGGGCAGTTCGAGGCCGTCACGGTCATGTTCACCGACTTCAAGGGTTTCACGCAGATCGCGGAGAAAATTTCCCCCGAGGCGCTCATTGCCGACCTCGATAACTGCTTTTATCATTTCGACGAAATTATGGATCGCTATGGCGTGGAAAAAATCAAAACCATTGGCGATGCATACATGTGTGCGGGCGGTCTGCCGATCGCCAACAAAACGCATCCCGTCGATGTGATTCTCGCAGCGCTGGAAATCAAAAGTTTTATGGACCAGATGAAAGAGATCAAGCAGGGCATGAACGAACCCTACTGGGAGCTCAGAATCGGCATCCACACCGGCCCGGTGGTCGCCGGAGTGGTAGGCAAACGCAAATTTGCCTACGATATCTGGGGCGACGCGGTGAATACCGCCAGCCGCATGGAGTCGTCGGGTAGCGTCGGTGCCATCAACATTTCGGGCGACACTTATGCACTGGTAAAAGATTTTTTCGAATGCGAATACCGCGGTAAAGTCCCCGCCAAAAATAAAGGCGACATCGATATGTATTTTGTGAAAGGTATTCAGCCGGCGCTATCTGTCGACGGCGAGGGAAAAGTCCCGACTCATGAATTTACTCAGAAGCTGTGGGGGCTATCCTGATAACGCTTAATGTGGTTGCGGAATACAATTCCGCGTAGACTCCCTACCTAATCTTCTGAACGAAAATCAAGTTCCAGACCGATTTCATCATCGCGTACAAAGCCATCGGGGTTTATACCCCGCACACTCCTGAAGTTTTCAGTAAAGGGAATTTCAATGCGCGCCAGTGACTTGCCTGCAACCATGCCGATGCGGAATAGCGCCGGGTTGATATTCTCTGCCTTGAGTAAAAGGAGGTTCATAACGAGCCCCAGTCCTTCACCCTCGGTATTGTCCATGTTTTTCATGTAAAACGAAGCCAGATCGTCGTAGGTTGTTCCTTCGGCGAGTTTCAGTCTGATCCGCTCCTCATCGGTCGGGAGTATATCTGCATCGTTAGTCACCTCGACACGCAGGCCGTCAGGATTATGACTCAGAGCGATACTGACCTCCATGTCACGCTGCTTCGCCTTGCGTCCGTATTCCTTAATCCAGCTTTCAGAAAGCAGTGCTTTGATGCGCTTCATGCCTTCGATATATTCGTTGCGGTCATTGATTTTCAGGCCATGTTCGTCGAAGAATACGCGTTTGGCATTGGCCTTGGTCGCGTTCACTACGATCTCTTTAATGCACGAATACAGCGCGGCCTGCAGGCCTTCACGCCCATATTTCTTCAGGATTGACACGATCAGGAAATCGAGCTGTTTTTCAACGTTGTTGGTCAGCGAGTGCGTGACCAGCACGAACTTACGACCCGCTGCGACACCGGAAATAATTTGCTCCAGATTACCACTCTCCTCTTTCGCCATCGCTCACTGGACGGTCATGGCCCATGCTGTCAAGCAACGCCGAATTGAATCGGGTGCGGGTAACAGGGCTGCGCGGCAGGTCGCGAAAAACGCGCACGAGCAAAATGCGCTACGATTTTCTGCCGAAAATCGCACGCAAACGGCTAAGAAGCTGCATTCTGCTCGCGCAAAGAGCGTTTTTCGAACGAGGCTCTAAAATCCGACAAGCTTTTGCGACCGCCGCGCAGCCCCCCGGACGGCGACTTATAGCGCACCGAACTTACGCTTCCGCCGCCCAAATTCGGCGATCGCAGCATCGACGTCGGCATCGGAAAAATCGGGCCAGGTCTTATCTGTAAAAACCAGTTCTGCATAGGCGGCCTGGTAGAGCATGAAGTTCGATAGTCTGAGCTCGCCGGCGGTGCGCACCAGCAGGTCGACGTCGGGCAGGTCGGGCTGCCACAGCAATTTCCGGAATTGTTTTTCTGTCGGTATGCGGATTGTCTTCTTGCCGCGTTCGGCTTCGGCAAAGCTGACAGCTGCCCTGTGTATTTCATCGCGCGCGCCATAGTTGAGGCAGAAATTGGCCGTGAGTTTTTTGTTGCGCGCGGTTTTTTTGATTGCATCGGCGAGCAGTTCGCGGGTCTTTTTTGGCAGGCGCGATATATCCCCCGAAGTGACGATGCGCACCCCATTGGCGATCATTTTAGTGAGCCGTGTTTTAATAAATTCATCGAGCAGCGAAAACAGCGCGCCGATTTCGGCGCGTGGGCGCCGCCAGTTCTCCGTCGAAAAGGCGTAGAGGCTCACGTAAGGAATTTTGATCTTAATCAGGTGTTCGAGCAGTTTGTCGACCGTTTCGGTGCCAGCGCGGTGGCCTTCGCTGCGTTTTAACCCGCGTGCCGTTGCCCAGCGCCCGTTGCCATCCATGATGACCGCAATATGCTTCGGTTGCTTCACAGCATGGCCTCTGCAGCAGGCTCAGGCTCCGCAAAAAGACATGCAACAAAACCTAGTGCCTCGCAGTTTGCCCGAACGGGCAAACTGCTACTAAAGCGCTTTGCTGCCCGAGGTTTTGTTTCGCGCCGTTCGTGCGCGATCCGCATGCCTTTTTGCAAAGCCTTATTAAACCGTCATGATGTCTTTTTCTTTGGAAGCGAAAAGATCATCCATCTTCTTAATGAAGTCGTCGGTGGCCTTCTGTACCTGATCGGAGAATGCTTTGATTTCGTCTTCAGAGTGCCCGGGGCCTTTGAGCTTTTTGAGTGTATCGTTGGCGTCGCGGCGCACGTTACGCACTGCAACTTTGTGGTCTTCGACTTTGGTCTTCGCTAGTTTGACCATTTCTTTGCGCGTGTCACCCGACATTTCAGCAAGGTTGATACGAATCATACTGCCGTCGTTGATTGGGTTCAGATTCTTACCTGCCTTTTGTATGGCTTTCTCGACGGCCCCCATCTGTGATTTATCCCACACATCAACTGTGATGAGGCGGGCTTCGGGCGTATTGATCGACGCCACCTGATTGAGCGGCATCACCTGGCCGTATACATCTACACGTATGTCTTCTACGATAGACGGGGTCGCTCTGCCTGAACGAATCTGCGCCATTTGGTGGCTGAGATCTTCGACGGTTTTCTGCATGCGCGCGCGCGCGTCTGAAATGATTTTGTTTGCCTGATCACTCATAAAATACGCTTTCTCCGTTGGCGTCGATCAGGGTGCCGATGGCATGGCCCTGAACCGCTTTTTTGAGGTTGCCCTCTTTGCCCATGTCAAATACCTGAATCGGCATCTTATTGTCGAGACAAAGGGAGAAGGCTGTCGAATCCATAACTTTGAGTTGTTTCTGCAACGCATCCTGAAAGCTCAGCTTGCGGTAGCGCTTCGCCGCCGGATTTTTTACCGGGTCGGCGTCATACACGCCATCCACTTTGGTTGCCTTGAATATGACATCCGCATTGAGCTCAACAGCGCGCAGTGCAGCCGTCGTGTCGGTGGTGAAGTAGGGGTTGCCTGTGCCGCCAGACAGAATCACGATGCGCTTCTTCTCAAGGTGCCGAATCGCCTTGCGGCGGATAAATGGCTCAGCGACCGACTTAATTTCAATTGCCGTCTGCAACCTTGTTGTCAGGCCTTCTTTTTCAAGAAAATCCTGCAGCGCAAGGCCGTTAATGACCGTCGCCATCATGCCCATATAATCGCCGATCGCGCGATCCATACCTTCGGAGGCAGCTTTAATACCGCGGAAAATATTGCCGCCGCCGATGACAATCGCCATCTCAACGCCGTCACGGTGAATGTCGCGTATCTCTTCAGCGAGAGCGCGAATGATCTTGACGTTAATGCCCTGCTTGTCTTCGCCGGCGAGAACTTCGCCCGAAAGTTTGAGCACGACGCGCCTAAAAGCCCGCCCCTCTGGAAGCAGAGATTCGCGTGCGCTCGTCGCGGTGTCGCTCACTGGGCTCTATACCCTCATTTCAGTGCGTAGCGAACGAAACGGCCCACAGCGATGTTTTCGCCGAGTGTGGCAATCGAAGCTTTGATGATATCCCCGACCGTTTTTTCAGGTTCTTTCACAAAGCCCTGTTCCAGCAGACAGATATCTGAAGCAAACTTCTTCATTTTGCCTTCAAGAATCTTGTCGACTTTGTCAGCCGGCTTGCCTTCTTCAATGAGTGCCGCCCGCTGTATTTCTTTTTCTTTTTCGATGAGCTCAGGTGAAACATCTTCCGTTTTCACAAAAAGCGGGTTTGTTGCCGCTATATGCATTGCAATGCTTTTACCGAGTTCCAGAAACTTTTCGTTGCGTGCAACAAAATCTGTTTCGCAGTTCAACTGCACGAGCACACCGATTTTACCATTGTGGTGTACGTATGATACGATTGCACCTTCTGACGCCTCGCGATCCATCTTTTTAACCGCTTTGACAATACCACGCTCGCGCAACAGCGCTGATGCTTTTTCGACATCGCCGTCAGTTTCTTCGAGAACCTTTTTACAGTCGAGAATGCCCGCCGAGGTCATCTCGCGCAGAGCTTTGATTTTTTCCTGATCTATTGCCATTTGTTACCTGTATTCAAATCGGAGGTTAATCGTGACGATTAACGCACCTCTTCGTATTTTTGTTCAATCTCTTCCAGATCGTCGAGTTTTTCCATAGAAGATTTAAGCTGGTGTTCGTCCATGCTCTCGCCTTCTTCGATTTCAACCTGCGCAAACTCGCCACCTTCTTTACCTTCTTCGATTGCGTTGGCCATGATCTCTAGGAACAGTGCTACCGCGCGGATGGCGTCGTCGTTCGCGGGAATCGGGTGCTGGATCAGATCGGGATTGCAGTTGGTATCAACCATCGCAAAAATCGGAATTCCGAGCACATTGGCTTCTTTTACTGCGATCGCTTCACGCTCAGGGTCTACAATAAAGAGCGCGTCGGGCAGATCGTTCATGTCGCGAATGCCCGCGAGGTCCTTGCGCAGACGCGCGATTTCACGGTCGAGTTGCAGGATCTCTTTTTTGGTTTTGACGATTTCGTGTACTGTGTTCGTGGCGAACGCTTCTTCGAGTTTGCGCAGACGCTGAATCGACAGCTTTACTGTGCGAAAGTTCGTGAGCAGACCACCGAGCCAGCGGTTGTTGATGTAGAACTGTCCGCAGCGCGTAGCCGCTTTTTGGATATCGGCCTGTGCCTGTTTTTTGGTGCCGACAAAGAGAACCTTGCCGCCTTTTGAGGCGAGGTCGCGCATTGCTTCGTACGCGTCTTTCGCGAGCACGATTGTTTTTTGCAGGTTGAGAATGTGAATGCCGTTGCGGGCAGTGAAGATATACTTCTTCATCTTCGGGTTCCAGCGACGTGTCTGGTGACCGAAGTGTACGCCTGCTTCAAGCAGACTTTTCATCGAAATGGTTGCCATACTAACTCCTAAGCGGTGCTTAACCTTATTAAGCGTTGCCTATAAATCCCTGTTTCGGTTGAGAAACGCAGCCGGCCCTGCACGGGAGATTGACCGGGTAAACCGGCCGAAACCGATTTAGTGAGCCAAAACGGCTTTTGAAGACAGGCCGTCAGTTATTTTTGAACTTGTAAGAGCAAATTGAGTCAAAACTATATCAATAACTGAAAGGGGCTATGCTGATGTGTATCCGGGCGGCGCAGCCGCCCGGATACACATCAGCGATCCTATTTTCAGAGACTACTTAGGGAAGTTCTGCAAAAGCCGAAATTAGGAGCGCAAATGCCCTGATTTGCGCGGATTCCTGCGTTCGCGCCGGGCGTGAACATGACTTTTGCAGAACTTCCTTAGATAGCCAAATGATGCACATTAAGAAGGATTTATACATGAAACAACGATTCTTACTTTTATTAACTACTATTTCCCTGTTTGCAGTGTCCTGCTCCACTGGCAAAGCGTCTTACCGCGAGGCGGCACCGCCATCACCTTCACCCAAGGTGGAGGCGGCAGCCGATGGAAAAATCAACACTGTCACCACAGCCACAGGCGGGGAAGCGGTGGATAGCCGCCCGCAAGCCCCGACTTCGCCTTTGCTTATTTATACATCCGCCATTTCGCTGGAAGCGAACGAAAGCGAAGTGAAAGATCTGAGCGGTAAGATTGTCGACAAAGCCAAAGGCTTCGGTGGCTACCTGTCGCAGCGTTCTTCGAATTCGCTGGTGGTGCGCGTGCCTGCGAAAGATTTTAACACGCTCCACGATTTTATCAAGACGCTGGCAAAAGTGAAGTATGAGAACGTCACCGCGCAGGATGTGACGATGCAATACACCGATCTGAAGATTCGCCTTGATGTGCAGACAAAGATGCTCGCGCGGTACAATGAACTGCTGAAGCGGGCCGCGAATGTCAAAGAAGCAGTCGAGGTCGAGCGTGAGTTGTCGCGTATCACCGAGCGCGTCGAGCAGCTCAAAGGACAGATACGCTACTATGACAGCCAGATCGGCTATTCGACGATCAACGTGACTTTTCAGGAGCCCTATGCTGCTTTCACCAAAGAGACCAAACCCGGGCCGCTCGGGTGGGTGTTCTACGGTCTCTACGTCGGCGTGAAGTGGCTGTTTGTTTGGGATTGACCCTGTCCGCGGCGTTGCCGCCGCTGCATTGTGTCCCGGCGCGCGGCATTCGGTTTCGATCTGGTGGCGCCGGTCTACGATTTTTTCACTTCATTGTTTTTCGCAGGGCGTCTGCACCGCGCGCAAACCGCACTTCTGCCCCACCTGATTTCTCCGAAGAGCATTCTCATCTTTGGCGGGGGCAGCGGTAAAATACTGATCGATCTGTTAAAGCATACGGCGGCGGAAAAAATCTTTTATGTCGATATTTCGCGCCAGATGATTCTGCACGCCAAACGCAGGCTGGCCGCTCTTGCTGCGGATAAAAAAACAATGCCATCGGTGACATTCATCTGCGGATCGCTGCCTGAAGTTCCGCAAATGCAATTCGATCTGATTGTGACTCCTTTCGTGCTCGATTGTTTTCCACCTGTAGTATTGCGCGAAGTTATGCAGGTCCTGTCGGCAAAGCTCGCAGCGCGCGGGCAGTGGTTGTTCACTGATTTTCATGTACCCGCCGGAACAATGCGTGCGCCCGCGGCAACGCTGACCAGGGTGCTCTACTTTGTGTTTAACCTGCTCTGTGGTCTTGGGGTTAACAGCCTGCCCGATTTTGCGGCAGAATTTAGTGCACTTGGCCTGCAGGTGCGCGCGGAAAAATATTCGCTCAAGGGCATGCTGGTCAGTCGCATATATGCGATCTTTTAGCCCGGCCCTTAAGGGCCGGGCTAACGGAAAGCAAATATCGCAGCCCGGTAAGGCGGTGGATACCCCTCTTTGCTAAACCCATTTTCGGCGAGAGCTGCGCCGAGACTCGGCTGCGGTGAAAATTCTGCGCTGCGCTGCTCGTGCGGTGTTAGTAGCACGTTGTGCTGGATGCGCACGTTTTGAAATCCACAGAAAGATAGTTGCGAGACGAGCGCATTCGCCGTCGGTATGCTGTAGACGCCGCCGATACCCGCGTATTTACCCGCGGGAAAAATTTCGAGCTCTGCGTCGCCGGGAACCACCACTGATTCGCATACTAAGAGCCCGCCGGGTTTGAGTGCGTGCAGGCAGGCATGGAACAAGTTGAGTGGCTCTGCTTCGTGGTAGTTGATGCCCATCAGAAAAATCGTGTCGAACGTTTCGCGAAAGGCAGCGAGAAACCGCCAGCCCAGTGGCAGAAATTCAATGGGCAGATTTTGCGGCGCATGCTTTGCCAGCAGGCGGTATTGTAGCCAGTACTTGAGCGTTGGGTCAAAGCCGATCACATTTGCCGCACCCGCCGCAGCGATGCGATAGAGGTAGTAGCCATTGTTGCAGCCGACGTCGGCGACCGTCTGGCCCTTGAGATCGGGCAAATCGGCCGCGAGGCGATCCCATTTTTTGTCCGAGCGCCATTCGGCGTCGATGGCCAGATCGCCGAGTCTGAAGGGGCCTTTGCGCCAGGGTATCAACTCGCGCGCGAGCGCGTCCACAAGGGGGATGTGCTGCGCTTCGCTGTAATGGCCGTTGAATGCGATCGATCCGTCTTGAATCGCAAAGTTTTCGCACTCGAACGTAATCTGCTGTATTCTTTCGTCGATGGTGTCGAGTTGGTTCTTCTGCAGTAACGCGTATTGGCGCGCAAATTCGGCCGTGATCTTCTCATGCCACGTTGCGTTGGCAAGCTGGGGGATTGCAAACGCACCGGTCACGATTTCAACGCAATAAAAGACGCGAAGTTATAGCATTTGAAGAAGATCGAGACGGGGCTGAAACCGGCTTCGTGCAGCATGTCGATATTTTCGCTGACGCGGAATGGAATCAGCACGTTTTCGAGCGCATCGCGTTTTTCGGCGATTTCGAGTTTGCTATAGCCGTTGCGTTCTTTCATTGCATGGTAACGGTCAGCAAAGACGCGTGACATATCGGCCGAATCTTCGAGGCATTTTTCCGAAACAATCAGGCAACCA
>Ga0154020_10005103_pt1 | contig 15578 bp, 11 predicted proteins | sample Klosneuvirus_201_FD_109709 | JGI IMG/M metagenome (GOLD analysis project Ga0154020, IMG submission 109709) | Active sludge microbial communities from wastewater, Klosterneuburg, Austria - Klosneuvirus_20160825_MG | ecosystem: Engineered > WWTP > Aerobic digester > Activated sludge | place...
AAAAAGTTTAAAAACCACAGCGCTTAAATACCCGGCAAGTGTGCTCAGTCCAACCACGCTGGTTCCTCCAAGGTGAACTGCTTCCGGAATCATGGTTTGAGCGATCATGGTCAACATGGCTCCGGCGGCCAATCCTTCAATACCAATTTCAACAATGTGTGGTATGGAGGAACCAATGTAATATCCTCCGAGTGAACCAAGGGCAATGATCAACACAAGCGACATCCACATCATCATGATCTTAGCAACCGACATGCCTCCTTTTTTCATGCCCAGACTCGCTGATAGTGCCTCAGGAAAATTTGAAAGAAACAAGCCTGCAATTAACGTGTAAGGCAGCACCTCCCCGAAAGCAGGCTCAATTCCTGCACTGAGTTTGGCTGATAACAAAGCCAGAAACCCGGCGCCGATGACAAAGCTTTCGGGAATACCATCAATTAAAAGGCCTAACCAAATGGCTAATGAGGCCCCGTGTTTTTCTTGCGTCTCAGTTTTAATAGCCTGATTCACGTCTTTAACATGAATGTGTTTGTCGGGATGCTTTTGAAGGATATGCGTAATGGTTGTTCCCGCCTTTCTCAGAAAACCGCCTTTGCTATTGATAAATTCATCAAGACTGTAAAACAAAAAACCTCCCAACACACAACCAAAAACTAGCGCAGCCATGGCCTCTATGGCATGGCGTTTGTCCTGCGCCATGTGTGTTGGACTCGACATGTGTCCAATAATTTCTTCTACTGTAGGCGCGATGAGCTCCACACTTAAAGCGGCCAGCAGTGCCCCACCCCCAAATGCTGTTAGTGAAGCGGTGGTTTTTGCATTGGGTTTAAATGCCAACCCAGTAAGAGCCCCAAGCGGCAGAGAAATGGTAACCAAAGCCCCTATTAAAAACGACCAAAGGGCGTATTTGGTCGTAGGATGCATAAATTCTTCTACCGATTCTGTGTTGTGCCAGGTTAACCAGCCTAAAACAGAGAATACGATAATACCGAGCAATGCAAGAGTGATTTTTTTCATATTCAGCTTGTGTTACAATTCAGTTTCCAGCGAATTCTACTTAACACGTCAGCCCCTGTCAATGTAGTTTTCTGGGCTTTATCATACCACCCCGAACAGAATTGATGCTCTGAGTTGTCATAAAACAATCGGGGTCAATCTCATTCACTATGTTTTTCACTTTGGTTAATTCGAGCTTTGTAACTACTGTATAAATAATATCCATGTCGTTCAAGCCACCTTCAATTGCTTTTTTACCCATTAGTCCACGTTTGCCCTTGAATATGGTAACACCACGCCCAAGCTGGGCTATGATTCTGCGGCGGATCTTTTCACTACTTTTTGAAATAATAAACACCCCAGTATACTCCTCAATGCCATTGGTTAGAAAATCTACTGTTTTAGAAGCAGACAGATAGGTCAGTACAGAATACAAGGCAACTTCTATACCATTGATAAAAGCAGCAACAGCAAAAATCACCACATTGATGAGTAAAATAATCTCCCCCACTTGTAAACTGGCTCGGCGCGTAAGGTAAAGGGCCAGTACCTCTGTTCCATCAATAACACAACCTCCACGCATAGCAAAACCAATACCTGCGCCTAGAAATAATCCACCGAATACAGAAATGAGCAATTTATCATTGGTCACTACCGGAAAATGGATGTTGTGAAGTATCCATAGCACAACAGATAAGGTAATGATTGCAAGAAAGGTTTTTAGAGCAAAGATTTTGGATACCTGCCGGTACCCCATAAAAATAAAAGGAATGTTCAACACAAAAATGTATACCGAAACATCAATTGGGGTAATCCCAGCCGCCAGAAGAGATATTCCGGTAATACCTCCATCCAGTAATCCGTTTGGAATAATAAATCCCTCAAGCCCAATAGTGGCTAAAATAATTCCAAGAATAACCGTCAAAGAGTCTTTTACATAGGTCCCCCAGTTAAATGGTTCCTGAGTGGAATGGCTCCCCTGAAGCTTAAATTCTTTGTTATTTTCATCAACACTTGCAGTCATTATACTCAGGTTAATGGTTAATAAACCAATTCTTCTTAATCAAAGAAACATCTTTTTTCCGAATTTCAAAACACAATACTATTAACCCAACGAATTTGAAGTTGAGGTGGATTGATTACATTTGAATCAAACAACATCAATACCATTCGCATGAGAAAAAAACACAGAGCTTTGCTTTTTCTATCTGCTTTGCTTTTGATTAGCAAATTTGCCTGGAGCCAAAACCCGAATTATAATGACAGTCTTGCTAAAAAACTAGGGGCTGATGAATACGGTATGAAAAAATATGTTTTGGTCATCCTTAAAACGGGCAGCAATTCAAGCGCGGATAAATCCTATATCGATTCCTGCTTCAGGGGGCATATGGAAAACATGGAGGTGATGGTAAAAGCCGGGCAGTTAGTGGTAGCAGGGCCCCTGGGAAAAAATGAAAAAACCTACAGAGGTATCTTTGTACTCAATTTAAACTCCCTGGAAGAAGCCACGGTTCTTTTGCAAAGCGACCCGGCCATCAAAGCAAAACTCCTTGAGCCTGAACTATACGCCTGGTATGGTTCCGCTGCTTTACCGGTTTATCTTGAAACTTCAGAAAAAATCTGGAAAAAAGACCATTAATCACTTGAATCATTGATTTCAACAAACCATTAGTTCGCCGGTTTGCGAACAAGGTAAATGTTGTAATACGTTTTTTTGCCTTGACGCGTGGAATGCACTGCCGATAAAATGAGTTCCTTTTCATCAGCGTAGATTACCGTAAAATCCGTCACCTTTTTAAGGTCGCGGATGTTCAGTTTTAATTTTTGAAATCCATTCGATTCTTTGAGTTCATCTTTTGTGATCTCAAAGGTTTGAGAACCTATCCTTAACTGCTCAATCTCATACTCGTTGGCACGCAACATATAAATAGAAGCCAGGTTATAGTTCGCTGCCTTAATTTCATGCTTGTAAACCTTTTTGCTTGAATAGGCCAAGCCTGAAACGGTTACACCCGGGGTTTTGGTGCTGCCATTTTCACCACCATAAATTGCCTCTTCAGTGTTCTGTTCCAGTATGTAGGCCACATTTCCCCCCAGCATGGCGGTTTCAATTTTCAGTTTATTGTAAGCCCTGTCCTGCAACTTGACCAAACTGGTCCAGGTGGTGGCCCCTTTGGCCTTGGCTCCGATAATATCAATTTTGAAAAGACCAATCACTTCTGACTCTATTCTGGAGATCTGAACTTTGTTCCATTCCTGACAGCCCTTAACCAAAGAGATGTTAAGGTCGGCTGAAAAATCCTGCTGACGACCTGATTTAAAATGAACCCGTTTTACCGTGTTTTTACCCAGTGAATTGCTGAAGCTTTCGCCGGGATAGACAAATTTGATGGCTGTTTCGGTAATTTCAGAAATGTTTACAAGGATAATCTCCCCGTCATTCTTAAAAATGGTGTCCGTTTGAGAATTCAGCTGAAGGGCTGATACAAGAAGTGCAATAAGAAATAGAGCTTTCATGGCTTTACTGTTCGGTTTTGTTCGATGTATTATTCTGCAAAACTACAGCAAATTCAAAAGGGGGCCGGTCACACAAACATGTTATTTTTTCTACGGTCGTAGAAGCGTGCGAATGGTTACTGTCCTATTTGAGTCAATTACCGCGTCAACCATTTTCTGGCATTCACAAAGGCTTCCAGCCAGGGAGAAACTTCATCTTTCTGTCCTCTATCCGGATAATGGGCCCAGTTCCAGGGGAAGGTGGAGCGCTCAATGTGCGGCATCATCACCAAATGCCTTCCTGTTTTGTCGCACATCATTGCCGTATTAAAGTCCGAACCATTAGGGTTGGCTGGATAAGTTTCATAAGCGTATTTGCCTACAATGTTGTACTTATCTTCCGTGTAGGGCAATTTAAATTTTCCCTCTCCGTGTGAAATCCAAACGCCCAGCGTACTTCCCTCCAATGTTGAAAGCATAATTGAATTGTTTTTTTGAATCTTCACCGAAGTAAAACCACTTTCGTGCTTTCCTGAACTGTTGTGTCGCATTTTGCCGTGCACTTCGTGTTCAGGATTGATCAAATCTAACTCCATCCACAATTGGCAACCATTGCAAATGCCTACCGATAAGGTATCCTCACGTTTAAAGAAGTTTTTGAGGGCCAGGTTTGCCTTTTCATTGTACCTGAAGGCACCCGCCCACCCTTTGGCAGAACCAAGTACATCTGAATTGGAGAATCCTCCGACTGCACCAATAAACTGAATGTCTTCAAGAGTTTCTCGGCCTGAGATCAGGTCGGTCATGTGCACATCCTTTACATCAAACCCGGCAAGAAACATGGCGTTGGCCATTTCGCGTTCTGAATTACTTCCTTTTTCACGAATGATGGCGGCCTTAGGTTTTGGGCCCTTTCCAATCAGCGGCAATTTACCGTCAAAATGGGCAGGGAATTGAAAGTGGAGGGCTTGATGTTTGTAGTTGGTATACCTTTCTTTTGCCATCCCGTTTTTGGATTGTTTGGAATCCAGAAGAAAGGATGTTTTGTACCAGGTATCGCGTGTTTCTGAGACATTAAAACTAAAGGTGTCTCCATGGTTTTTAATATGTATGGTATTGCCTTCAATCGCTTCTCCAATCTTAAAAATTTCGATTTTGTGCTGCGCAAATGCGGCTTCAATAGACGGGTCTGCCTGAAATACCACAGCCACATTCTCATTGAACAATGCTTTTACGCTGTCTTTCTCATTCAAGGCGCTTAAATCATAACGCGCACAAAGGTTAATGTCGGCAAAACTCAATTCCAACAAGGTGGTGATCAAACCACCGCTTCCTACATCGTGTCCGGCTTTTATCTTGCGCTCCTTAATCAGCTCCTGCAACGCATTAAAGGCCGTTTTAAAAAATTCGGGATTGGTGATGTTCGGCACCTCTGTGCCAATTTTATTTAACACCTGCGCAAGTGAAGAACCTCCGAGTTTAAATCTATCCTGTGAGAGGTTAAGATAATAGATGGGTCCACCACCCCGTTGCAATACCGGTTCCACCACTTTTGTGATGTTTGAACAGTTGCCCGCGGCTGAAATAATAACGGTACCTGGCGATATCACTTCCTCATTCGGGTATTTTTGTTTCATGGAAAGAGAATCCTTTCCTGTAGGAATATTGATGCCTAAAGCAATGGCAAAATCTGAACAGCCCTTCACTGCCTCGTACAAACGGGCATCTTCTCCTTCATTTTTACAAGGCCACATCCAGTTGGCTGAAAGGGATACAGATTTTAACCCTTCTTTTAATGGAGCCCAAACCAGATTTGAAAGCGCTTCGGCAATGGCGTTGCGTGAACCAGCCACCGGATCCACCAGAGCTGAAAGCGGAGAATGACCAAGGCTTGTAGCAAGACCTTCTTTTCCTTTGAAATCGAGAGCCATAACCCCGACATTATTTAATGGGAGTTGGAGCGGGCCGGCGCATTGTTGTTTAGCAACACGTCCACCCACACAGCGGTCCACTTTATTGGTTAACCAATCTTTGCACGCTACGGCTTCCAACTGAAGCACCTGATTCAGATAGTTAGGAATTTCCTTGCTTGAATACTGCAATTCAGAATAATTGCTTTTAACGGTTTTATCCGTCATGATGGTTTTTGGAGAGCTGCCAAAAAAATCTTCCAAAGCATAATCCATGGGTTTTGCACCCGTGGTTTTGGATTCAAAAGTAAAACGATGGTCGTTCGTTACATCTCCCACCTGATACATTGGAGAACGTTCGCGATCAGCGATGCGTTGAAGCGTGGCGGTGTCCTTTTCAGCGATGACCAGGCCCATGCGTTCCTGAGATTCATTTCCAATAATTTCTTTTGCAGAAAGGGTTGGGTCGCCAACTGGTAATTTATCAAGGTCAATCAAACCTCCTGTAGCTTCCACCAGTTCGGACAAACAATTCAGATGCCCTCCAGCACCATGATCGTGAATGGAAACGATGGGATTTTTATCACTTTCCACCAAAGCTCGGATGGCGTTCGCCGCGCGTTTTTGCATTTCGGGGTTTGAGCGTTGTATTGCATTCAATTCTATGCCTGAACCAAAAGCGCCGGTATCTGCTGAAGATACGGCGGCTCCACCCATACCGATGCGATAATTTTCTCCACCTAGGATGACTATTTTATCACCGGCCTTTGGCGTTTTTTTAATGGCCTGATCCAATTTTCCATAGCCTATGCCACCCGCCTGCATGATCACCTTGTCGTATCCGATCTTCCGTTTATTTTCCTCATGTTCGAAGGTGAGAACAGATCCTGCGATAAGAGGTTGTCCGAATTTATTACCAAAATCGGAAGCCCCGTTGGAGGCTTTGATGAGAATATCCATTGGGGTTTGGTACAACCAATCCCTTTCCTTCATGCCATTTTCCCAAGTTCTGCCGGCCTCCAATCTCGAGTAAGACGTCATGTATACCGCAGTTCCGGCCAAAGGCAAGGACCCTTGTCCACCCGCCAAACGATCGCGAATTTCTCCACCAGAACCTGTGGCTGCCCCATTAAAAGGTTCTACAGTAGTAGGAAAATTATGGGTTTCTGCTTTAAGAGAGAGTACAGATTCAAATTCCTTTTCTTCGTAAAAATCAGGTTTATCCGCACTTTTAGGAGCAAACTGCACCACTTTCGGGCCTTTAAGAAAAGCCACATTGTCCTTGTAGGCAGATACGATGCTGTTGGGATGGGTTTCAGAAGTTTTTTTAATGAGCTTAAATAGACTTGTCTCTTTTGCCTCACCATCCACAACAAAAGTGCCATTAAAAATTTTGTGACGGCAGTGTTCAGAATTGGCTTGTGAAAAGGCAAAAACCTCGGAATCGGTTAATTTTCTTCCCAGCTTTTTGGACAAATTATTTAAATATTCCACCTCTTCATCGCTCAGGGCAAGGCCTTCGGATTTATTGTAGGCGGCAATGTCCGAAACATCGATAATGGGCTCTGGCTTTACCTTGATGGTATAAATGTCCTGATTTAATTCCTCGTACTTTTGAAAAAGCATGGGATCGTAATCCTTAAAATCTTTATTGACCTTTTCAAATTCCTCAATCCTTATGATGCCTTGGATGCCCATGTTTTGTGTGATCTCTACCGCGTTGGTGCTCCAGGGCGTAACCATGGCAGCGCGGGGACCAACAAAAACCTCCTTCAAAACAACTTGCTCTATTTTTTTGGAATTGCCAAAAAGCCAGTTCAGTTTTTGTATGTCTTCTGATGAAATTTCCTGATGGGTTTGAACGGCATAAATGGTGTTGTTTGAATTACCGAAAAAATGAATCATAGTGGTAAGGCTAGGTTATTTTGGAGGCACAAAGTTAAGGGAATTTAGTGAGGATTTGATTTGGTAGAAATGAAACTTTATGAAGGATTCCCTGAGTTAAATAGAGGCAAATTTTGCCTGTCAAAAAGGCGCCTCTCGCGTTTGTTTTTGTTTCGCTTTAAAAAGGGTGCAACAATGCATCGGTACCCGAAAAATGTTGAGAGTTTTGTTTTGGAATTCTTCGATTTGGAGTGCAACTTAAAATAAATCGAATTTTAACAATGCAAAAATGACTTTCCTTGGGCTTTTATCGCCTATAAAGGCTCAACTCCCTCTTTTTGGCAAAATTGAATCAGCCGGCATTTCAACCATTCAATTGAACTGGTTTATCTTGCCCTAGAGGTCCTTCTTTTTTTTGACATCGAAGGTTTTGTTGAATTTGAAGGATTTGCACCAGGTTTTGCTTTGGCATTCGCTGGATTCGTGGTAGGTTGTGCTTTTACACTTGTGCCTGATTTAGGAGCTGCTGCAGGCTGATTTGAAACGGTCTTGTTTTTATAGTTACCGCCTTCGCTATAATGACTTACAGTTTCTGACCTGTTTCTGTTTTTATTATAATTGTTGTAGGTCGTTTGATTATGAATTATCACCGTGTTATGGCCGCCTCCATAGTAACCGTAATGATGATAATACGTACTGTGGCAGTAAAAATGGACTGATACAACTGGATAAGGTGCATAATAGGGAGGGTAGTATCCGTAATAATACGGGGGATAATATGGCACGTAAACTGGCGAATACACATATTGAACAACTGGGGCTGATTCAACAACAATCACTTTTTCTGGAACAGGTTGAGTTCCGTTATATGCGGGATTTGGAGTGACTGATTCTTTTGCAGCCTTAGGTTCAATTATGTAGTTTTTTCCATAAAGGTCCTCATCGCCCACGATTTGAATCGTTACCTTATCCTCTTTACTTTTTGTTAGAAGGATTACAGCAATATCCTGAGTTTCTTTCTCCTTAACATCAGTCTTAAGTACAAAGGTGAAATCCTTTTCTTTTTGTTCTGTTGCAACTTTAATAAAATCCACTTTGTTATCAAGATTTAAATCAAGGTTGTTAATACCGGTCTTTTCTTCATTTAGTGATTTTTCGAATTCCTCTATTGTTTTTGACTTTTGAAATAAGTCTAAAACTGCATATAAATTCAGGTTATCCCCTGGCAATCCCAACAAGGTAGTGTCGTTTTCAGACTGAGAGAATGCTTTTGTGCCCGTTAGAAACACGATGAGCATCAACTTAATCATAAATTTCGTTTTCATAATCGCAGGTTCTTTCTTGTTTTTGGCACCCTAAGGTCATTCAAAAGTATAGATAAATCTAAAATACGAGCTTATTTATCCCCATAAACGGTCTTTGACCTAAGGCCAAGTTCCCTTCGATCTTACTTTGAAATACCAAAACCACTTGCCACTTCGCGACAAGGTATTTGTTTTTTTGTAGTCACAAAGCAGAAACTCCTTCGTCGTTTCGCTTCGTGACTAACATAAAGCGAAAAATCCCCTCCGAAGTACATCGAAAGGGATTTTTCTGCTTAATGGTAGCCCGTACGGGAATCGAACCCGTGTTTCATCCGTGAAAGGGACGTGTCCTAACCCCTAGACGAACGGGCCATCTTTGATTAGGGATGGCAAAAGTAGAAATTAATCCGAATTTAAAAAAATAATTTTCAGGTTTTTTGGCAATAATTGCTGAATTCAGGGACAGCCACTTAAAACATCGCGTAAAGTATACGCCCCATCAGGAAATAAATGGAAATTCCAATGATGTCGTTCAGGGTGGTAACAAAGGGCCCTGTGGCCAAAGCAGGGTTTATTTTAAAACGGTTTAAAGTGAGTGGAACAAACGTGCCCAAAAAAGAGGCGCACATGATAACGGTCAATAAGGATGCACTCACCGTAAGCGCTAACTTCCATTCTTCAATTAAATAAGCATACGCCCAGATAAGTATTGAACAAATGAGCCCGTTCAGCAAACCAACTCCCAATTCCTTTACCAGCTTTTTACTGATGTTATCGCCCAATAAGCTGTTGTTGGCTAAACCCTGAACAATAATAGCAGAACTTTGAACACCCACATTACCTCCCATGGCCCCAATCAAGGGAATAAAAAAGGCCATTTTTGGATTGATTTGTATTTGGTCCTCATAAGCGCCAATAATCCTTGAACCAATAATACCACCACACATACCAACAAGTAACCAGGGGATGCGGGCCCTCGACAAACGCCAGAGTTTATCGTTGCTGTCCACCGCGTCGGTTAAACCGCTCATGCGCTGCATGTTTTCGTCAGCCGTTTCTTTGATCACGTCCATCACGTCGTCAAACGTGATGCGCCCCACCAGCCTACCCAACTGATCCACAACCGGCATGACGGCCAGGTCGTATTTCTGCATGTCCTCGGCTACTTCCTCACTTGGGGTGTCGGTTCTTACGAAATGAATATCCGATTCATAGATCTCCTCTATTCTTGCAAGCGGATGCGAAATGATGAGTTTTTTCAAGGGCAACATGCCCAGCAAACGTTCGTTGTTGTCAACCACATACACGGCATACATCACATCCACATTGTCTGCTTTTTTCCGGATTTCTTCAATGCAGGCGCCAACCGATTCAAAAGCGTAAACACTCACCAATTCCTTGGCCATAAGCGACCCAGCTGTACCCTCATCGTAATTGATGAGCTCAACAATGTCGCTGGCCTGATCAATGTCTTCGAGGTGCGATAACACCTCTTCCTGCATTTCTTCAGGCAATTCCCCAATCACATCGGCAGCGTCGTCGCTGTCCATGTTGTCCACCTGCTCGGCAATTTGTTTGGCACTAAAGGTCGTGAGCAGGTCTTCGCGTTTATCGTCATCCAGTTCAAGAAGTACCTGTGGCGCAAGTTCTTCGTGAAGCAAACCGTAAATGTAAGCTGCCTGGCTTAAATTGAGTTGATTAATGATCTCAGCAATATCGGCAGCATAGAGTTCTTCAAGCCTTTCATTAATGAAAGCCGAATCCCGGGCGTCTATGGCCTCTTTAAGTTGATCTAATATTTCGCTGGTGAGCTCGAACTGCATGGTTTTGAAGCCGAGCAAAAGTAAAGAATTAAAGTTAAGCCCGCAGTGTTTTAAATGCATTTTTTAGCCTTACCCTCAGTGCAGGCGGCTGGTCCTCATTCGCCAACTCATCCAACACCAAAAACATTTCTCTTCTCAATTCGGGGTAAGGTGCTGCAATGTGCGCAGCCGTGGTAATGGCAAAGGCCCGAATGGCTATTGGTGTGGATGGGTTTAAAATAAATTTGAAACACTGGTCAATCAATTCTCCATGGTATTTGTCGGGCATATCGTATTGCTGAAAAATGCGCAGGATACACCTTGCCACCGCAGGGTGATTTCCTTTTTGTTCGAGCAAACGAATGAGTTTTTTAAGATGGGGTTCTATCAGGCGGGGATTGCCTTCAGCCAGATAGCCCAAAGGCCAGGCTGCACGCTGTTGCAATTTTTTGTCCTTGCCAAAAAAAATGGCAATTAACTCATTGAACCGGGTTTTGTCCCTTCCAACGTATTTGATGATGTGGTTGGTGATCGTTTTACTATGTCCGCTTTCCAGCTCCTCTTGAATGTTCATCTCTGATGGCGCATCATTTCAAACAAACTCATGCTTTGTATCAGCGGGGGTAGTTTCTTTCCCCAAAAATGCTGCTGCCTATTCTCACCATGGTACTGCCCTGCTCTATGGCCAAAGCATAATCACTGCTCATGCCGCAACTGAGCGTGTTCATTTCAGGCAAAGCTAATTTCAACTCACCAAAAAAGGCCTTGAGCCCGGCGTATTCTTTTTTAAGTTGTTGGGCATCTGAGGTATTGCTCCCCATTCCCATCAAACCAGCTACTTTTACATGCTTCATTTCATTTAGTTTTCCTGACGTGATGTAATTCCTGCATTCTTCAAAAGACCAACCAAATTTAGTTTCTTCCTGAGCGATGAAGATTTGCAGCAAACACGCTATGTTTTTACCAAGCTTAGCACCCTGTTTGTTGATCTCCTCCAACAACTTCACACTGTCAACGCCATGAATCAAATGAACAAAAGGAGCTATCATTTTAACTTTATTGCTTTGCAGGTGCCCAATAAAATGCCAGCGGATGTCTTTTGGAAGTGCCTCGTACTTGGAAACCAGTTCCTGAACGTAATTCTCACCAAAGTCACGCTGTCCCGCCTCGTAGGCTTCCATGATTGCTGCGTTTGGTTTGGTTTTGGAAACCGCCACCAAAGTAACATGAGAAGGAATTGTGCCTGCGATTGTTTTAAGTTGCTCCTGAACTGACATGGTATTGGATTCGTGTTTATTCCCCTTCGAAACTGTAAATCACCAAACCGCTACGCATTTTTGGTTCCACCCATGTGGATTTTGGAGGCATGATGTTGTGCGTATCTGCAATCCATTTCAGGTGTTGCATACTCACCGGAAACAACCCAAACGCTACCTCCGCCTTACCTTCGTCCACAACTTGCTTGAGCGCTTCAGGACCCTTCACGCCTGGGATAAAGCCCACTCGTTGATCCGTTTTGAGATCGTGAATATCAAATAAGGGGGATAAAATATGTTCAGTCAATATAAAGGCATCCAAACTTTTAATTGGGTCGGAGTCCAAATAAACCCCAGGTTTCGCCTGTAAAGCATACCAGTTGCCATTCACATACATGCTAAATTCATGTGAAACTGCGGGCTTATACAAGGGCCTGTTTATTTTATTGACTGCAAACTTCTCTGAAAGTTTATTGAGGAGTGTGTCCTCACTCATGCCTCCGGTATCTTTTACAAAACGGTTAAAATCAAAAATGCGCAATTGGGTTTCAGAAAAAAACACACCCAAATAATAATTGAAGGCTTCTTTGCCGGTATAATTCCCTTTTGCGTGGCGACGTTGTTTGCCCAGGAGTGTTGAAGAAGCTGAGCGGTGATGCCCATCCGCTATGTAAATGGCCGGCATTTTTGAGAACTGTGTTTCAATTTGTTTGACTCTGTCGCCATCGTTCACCAGCCACAAACTGTGTCTCACTTTGTCGGAAGTACTAAAATCATATACAGGCGGTGTTTTTGAAACCTCCTGCAATAAAAGGTCCAGTACCTTATTTTCAGGGTAACAAAACAAAACCGGCTCAGCATTAAACTCACACACTTCGAGGTACTCTTTTAATTTTTCCTCCCTTTGAGTTAGGGTTTGTTCGTGAATTTTAATGACCCCGTTTATATAATCATCAATACTTGTGCAGGCAATGATGCCCAGGTATTCAAAGCCGCTTTTGTATTGTTTGTAAACATAATAAGCCGGGGTTTCGTCTTGTTTTAATACCCCATCCTTTACAAACGCTTTAAATTTTGATTTTACTTTTTGCAACCGCTCCGGTGAACCGGCTTTTGTTTTACGCCCGTCCCCAAAATCGGGATTGATCACATGCAAAAAGGTGTAAGGGTTAGAAGCCAGCTTATCCTTTAGCTCTCCGCTTTGGTAGCCATCCACGCTACGGGAAGCAACCAGGTGCACCTTATCTTTTGCCGGCCGCAAAGCCCTAAATGGTAATACAATTGCCATGCGTCAATACTTATTTCAGGGCCGCAATCATTTTTTCCGCCAACTCAATTCCAATTCTTTCCTGGGCTTCGTTCGTAGCGGCTCCAATGTGAGGGCTCAGTGAAATTTTTGCGTGAGCTAAAATAGCATTAGAAGGTTTAGGTTCGTTTTCAAACACATCCAAACAGGCATGTGCCACTTTTCCAGTATCCAAAGCCTTAATCAGTTCGCTCTCATCAATCACGCCACCTCTTGCTGTATTAATAAGTATCACACCATTTTTCATCCGAGCAAGTTCGGTTTCAGAAACCAATTTTCCACCCGGTACGTGAAAGGTAACAAAGTCGGATTGTTTTAATACCTCTTCCATTGAAACCGTATTTACCGGCACCTTTACTTTTTTATCGGCAATCTCCAATTCAATTTCAGCTTGTTTTACAAAGGGGTCAAAGGCCAGCACTTTCATGCCCAATCCCAGGGCTATTTTCCCAACGTTCTGGCCAATCCTTCCGAAACCAATCACCCCCATGGTTTTTCCTCTGAGTTCACCCCCCTTAGCATATTTTTTTTTGAGTTCATCAAATTTACCAGCACCAGAGGCTGGCATTTGCCGGTTGCTATCGTATAAAAAACGCACTGCATTAAACAAATGCGCAAACACCAATTCTGCTACTGAGTTGCTTGAGGCAGCTGGTGTGTTGATCACCTGTAAGCCTTTTGAGCGGGCATAGTCCACATCAATGTTATCCATGCCCACTCCGCCTCTTCCAATCACTTTTAATCCCGGACAGGCATCAATTACTTCTTTGCGCACTGTTGTAGCACTTCTAACGGTTAAGGCCACATAGCCTTCTGAATTAATGGCCGAAGCCAATTGGTCCTGCGCCACTTTATTGGTTACAACCGTAAATCCCGCTTTTTCTAGTAAGGCTTTACCCTGATTGTCAATGCCGTCGTTTGCTAATATTTTTTTGCTCATAATGGGGTGTCATTTCGACTTCAAAGAAAATAAAAAAAACTGCCGCTTTGGGATAAATCTTTCACAAGCAGAGAATTTGAGTAAATTTACCGGACAAGATAAAACACATGTAGAACTTACCACTTGCCAGTGATGTTAAGCGGCTTGTGGAGCACTTTAGATTATGAGTAAAGGGATTACCTCGCAAAAAGAAGATTACAGCAAATGGTACAACGATATTGTGGTACAGGCCGATCTGGCTGATCACAGTGCGGTTAGGGGATGTATGGTGATTAAACCATCAGGTTACGCCATCTGGGAAAAAATGCAGCAAACCCTCGATAGGATGTTTAAGGAAACAGGGCACGTAAACGCTTATTTCCCCCTTTTTATTCCTAAAAGTTTATTTGAGGCAGAGGAAAAAAACGCCGAAGGCTTTGCAAAGGAATGCGCGGTAGTGACGCACTACAGATTAAAGACCGACCCTCAAAATAAAGGAAAACTGATCGTGGATCCTGATGCTAAATTGGAAGAAGAATTGGTGGTTCGTCCGACCAGTGAGGCCATTATCTGGAACACTTACAGGGGCTGGATACAAAGTTACCGCGACCTGCCCATCCTGGTTAACCAATGGGCCAATGTGGTGCGTTGGGAAATGCGCACGCGTTTATTTTTACGTACCGCTGAGTTTTTATGGCAAGAAGGGCATACCGCTCATGCCAGTAAGGAAGAAGCCATTACTGAAACCGAAAAAATGCTGGACGTGTACGCTGATTTCGCTGAGAATTGGTTGGCCATGCCGGTTATAAAAGGCATTAAAACTGCCAACGAACGTTTTGCAGGGGCCGATGAAACGTATTGTATTGAAGCCCTCATGCAGGATGGAAAGGCACTACAGGCGGGCACCTCGCATTTTTTAGGACAAAATTTTGCCAAAGCTTTTGATGTCAAGTTCACCAACAAAGAAGGAAAACTGGATTACGTTTGGGCAACAAGTTGGGGGGTTAGCACCCGTTTGATGGGTGCGCTCATCATGAGTCACAGCGACGATAAAGGTTTGGTGGTACCACCTAAACTTGCACCTACACAGGTGGTGATCGTTCCTATTTACAAATCAGAAGAAGGACTGGAAAAGATTCGTCAAGCGATTTTGCCTTTACAAAAGTCGCTCCAAGTCAAAAACATCAGTGTAAAGTTCGATGACCGTGACACTCAACGTCCGGGTTGGAAATTTGCTGAATACGAGTTAAAAGGTGTTCCGCTGCGCATTGGCATAGGCGAGCGTGATTTGGAAAATGGCACCCTGGAACTCGCCAGAAGAGATACCCTGAGCAAGGAAACCGTTAAGATGAGTGATGCAGAACCTTTGATTGAAAAATTATTGGTAGAGATTCAGAACAGTTTATTTGAACGCGCGAAAGAACGCATGAAAACCATGACTCACGTCTGCAACAGTTACGAGGAATTTAAGCAGTTGCTCGACAAAGGTGGTTTTATACTGGCGCACTGGGATGGCACAAATGAAACTGAAGAAAAGATAAAAGAAGAGACCAAAGCCACCATACGCTGCATTCCTTTGAATAACCCTCAGGAAAACGGCAAATGCATTTACAGTGGCAAACCCAGCACCCAACGCGTACTATTTGCAAGAGCCTATTAAACCTTATAACCATGAGCGAACAGGAAATCAAACAAAGGGAAACCA
>Ga0154020_10005104_pt1 | contig 15574 bp, 12 predicted proteins | sample Klosneuvirus_201_FD_109709 | JGI IMG/M metagenome (GOLD analysis project Ga0154020, IMG submission 109709) | Active sludge microbial communities from wastewater, Klosterneuburg, Austria - Klosneuvirus_20160825_MG | ecosystem: Engineered > WWTP > Aerobic digester > Activated sludge | place...
ACCGCTGCGCAGACGATGTCACACTTGCGCCTTTGGCCGGGTTTTTGCTTGCTCCGTCGCCATGCCAGCAAATGCATCCAAATCCCCCGCTCACGCCGATCTGGAGTCAATCCTCGTCTCGGAGCAGACGATTCACCGCCGGTTGAGGAAACTCGGAGCCGAGATCAAGGCGGCCTACGGGGAGGAGGAGATCACGGTCGTCGCGATTATCAATGGCGCGATTCTCTTTACCGCCGACCTTCTCCGCGAGATCGCCAATCCCGTGCGGCTCGATTGCATCCGGATCTCCAGCTACCGCAATGACACCAAATCGCTCGGCAAACCCCAGCTGGTCCACAGTCTCACCCTCGATATTGCGAACCGTCACGTCCTCCTGATCGATGACATCCTCGACACCGGAAAGACCCTCTCGATGGTGGTGGGGCTGATCCGAAAACTTTCGCCAGCAAGCGTGAAGGTTTGCGTGCTTCTGGACAAGAAAGGGCGTCGCGAAGTCCCGTTCGAAGCCGACTTTGTCGGATTTGAAATTCCCGACAAGTTTGTCGTGGGCTACGGACTGGACTTCGCCGAGCGCTACCGGAACCTCCCTTGCATCGGCGTTCTCAAGCCCCAGTTGCAGAACCCGCCCGAATGGGCCTGACCGGCTGAGTGACCCACTCCAGGCGATTACTGGCGCCGCCCGCCCTGTTTCGCGCCGCTCGTACCGCGGCGGGAAGTCTTCCCGCCGCCGACCAGCCCCGCCTTCTTGCGATAGTCGCCGCTCCTCAACGCGTTGATCTGATCCCGGAGCAACGCCGCCCGTTCGAACTCAAGTCGGGAGGCGGCCTCCGTCATGTCAGTCTCCAACTCGGCGATCACCGCGGCAACGTCCTCCGCACCATCCTCGGCGACCGCCTGCTCGATGGCCTCCTCGCCGGAACCATCATAGGTGTGCAGGCTTGCCTGCGCCGACCGCTTGACCGAGCGCGGGATGATCCCGTGGAGCGTATTGTATTCGATCTGCTTCGACCGACGGTACTGGGTGACCTCGATTGTACGGTTGATCGACGAAGTCCGCTTGTCCGCGTAAAAAATCACCCGCCCGAATTCGTGACGCGCGGCGCGACCCGCCGTCTGAATCAGGGAAGTCTCACTCCGCAGAAACCCTTCCTTGTCGGCGTCGAGGATCGCCACCAACGCGACCTCCGGCAAATCGAGACCCTCGCGCAGGAGGTTGATCCCGACGAGCACATCGAAGTTGCCCAAGCGAAGGTTGCGCAGGATTTCCACGCGCTCGATCGCGTCGATATCGCTGTGAAGATACTCAACCCTGATCTTCGCTTCCCGCAGGAAGCTGGTTAGGTCCTCGGAAAGTCGTTTCGTCAGCGTGGTAACGAGGATGCGTTCTCCAGCGACCACCGCACGGCGGATTTCGGTGATCAGATCCTCGACCTGACCCTTCGTTGGACGAACGGTGATCTCGGGATCGAGCAGCCCCGTCGGCCGGATCAGCTGCTCGGCGACCACCGCTGACCATTTCAGCTCCAGCGGTGCCGGCGTCGCCGAAACGAAGAGGGTCTGCCCGGTGATCTGGCGAAATTCCTCGAAACTCTGCGGGCGGTTCTCCAGCGCCGAAGGCAGACGGAAACCAAAGTCCACCAATACCTGTTTGCGCGCCCGGTCTCCGTTGAACATGCCCCCGATCTGCGGCAGGGTCGCGTGGCTTTCGTCGATCATCAGGAGAAAATCCTTGGGGAAAAAATCGATCAGACAGAAGGGGCGGGATCCCGGTTTCCTTCCCGCCAGGTGCATCGAGTAGTTTTCAATCCCGTTGCAGAACCCCATCTCCTGAAGCATCTCGAGGTCGTAATTGGTGCGCATCCGCACCCGTTGGGCCTCCAAATACAGTCCCTTCGCCTCGAACTGGGCCACGCGCTCGTCCAGCTCGTGCTTGATGGCGTTGATCGCCCCTTCGAGTTTGCCCTTCGTGGTCACATACTGGTTTGCGGGATAAAGATCAAACTGGTCGAGGGTGCGCAGCACGGCGCCGGTCAGCGGATCGAACTCACTGATCGCCTCGATGTCATCGCCCCAGAGCTCGACCCGCAGGGCTTGCTCGCTGTACGCGGGCATGATGTCAATCACGTCGCCGCGCACGCGAAACCTTCCCCGCTTTAATTCGTAGTCGTTTCTCTCGTACAAATTGTCCACCAGCTGCTCGAGCAGGCGGCCGCGGCCGATCGATCCGCCCCGGCGCAGCGCGATCCGCAGGTCCTGGAAGTCCTCCGGCGAACCCAGACCGTAGATGCAGGAGACGCTCGCAATGACCACGACATCTCTCCGGGACACCAGGGAGCTCGTGGTCGCAATCCGCAGCCGCTCGATCTCCTCGTTGATCGAGGAGTCCTTTTCAATGTAGGTGTCGGACGAGGCCACATAGGCCTCGGGTTGGTAGTAGTCGTAGTAACTGACAAAATACTCCACCGCGTTCTCGGGGAAGAAATTCTTGAACTCCGAGTAGAGCTGGGCGGCCAGGGTCTTGTTGTGGGAGATGATCAACGTCGGGCGGTCGCAACGCGCGATCACATTCGCCATCGTGAACGTCTTTCCGGAACCCGTAACGCCCAGCAGGGTCTGGTCGCGATTGCCCGCCTGGATGGCGCTGACCAACGTTTCGATGGCTTGGGGTTGATCCCCCGTCGGCGTATAGTCGGCTTGGAGCTTGAAGAGCATGCGGGGCGATTTCTCCCACCCTCACCCAGAGCGACCGATTCTGCAACGACCGCTTGAACGGCGCGGCCTACTCCGGGGTCTATCGGGCGGCGAACAGGCAGAGTTCGCCGGTTACCCGAGCGTTCGCCGCAACCATGGAGATCGTTTTCGCTGTTGTCGCCCGTGGTACTCCGATTGACTGAGGGCGTGAAGGACCTCGACGACTGTTTTCGCGCGCTGCGGGAGCCCGGAAATCCCGTTCCGGGCGACTTGTTCACTTACGACGCACTCAGCCGTCACAACGCCTCTGGAACGACGCTCCTCCACGTCGCCGCAAAACATGGGCGTCTTTCGGAATTCCCTGCCAACCTGCTCATTGAGAGCCGCTTGCTGCGGCCAAATGACGCCGGATATACGCCCATTCACCACGCGGCGCTGAGCGGAAATCTGCCCCAAGTCCCGGCTATTTTTCTCACCGAAGCGAATCTGCGTCTCCGAAGCAATTCCGGGTTCACGGTCTTTCATTGCGCGGCTGCCAGCGGCTTTCTCGATCAAATCCCTTCCTCACACCTCGACGCGGACGCTATCCTGCTTCGCAATGACCTTGGCGAAACTCTCCTGCATGTCGCTGCAGAGCACGGCACGCTCGATCGGCTTCCTCCGGGTAGCTTCAGTCGCACGTCGCTGCAAGAACGCACCATCAGTGGCGAAACCGTTCTCCATGTCGCCGCAATGAACGGGAATCTGGCGCAAATTCCGGCCGAATGGATCGATTTGGATGCCATTCTCTTGCAGACCAGCGCGGGTGACACGGTGATCCACGCGGCAGCAATCGCGGGACATTTGGAGGGAGTTCCGCAATCCTTTCTGACGGAGGCAAATCTCTCGTTGCGAAGCAAATCGGGCTTCACCGCGATTCACGCCGCCGCCGAAACCGGCCAGTTGCGTCACATTCCCGGCAACCAGCTCACCGCCGCGCTGATCCTCACTCGGAACGATCACGGCGACACTCCCTTACATGCCGCGGCCCACGAGGGACACCTGGATCAACTTCCCTCCGCGCTGCTCACGGCCGAGGCGATGAACCTGCGCAACTACGACGGTGTCACCCCGCTGCGAACCGCGATCGAACGCGGATTCCAGTCGCAGGTTCCGTCAGCCCTCCTGCCCAGTCGCCTTGATGCGGTCAAACGGGCGCTGGGGCGCCTGCGCTTCTGAGGCCAGCCCAACCCGGCTGGTCTCTTTCTGCCTCTTTGAGAATCGCTTCCCACCTTGGGCTTGCCTGCACGCGGTGCAAAGGACAACGGCTGCACAGTGATTCTTCTTCCCACCCGTGGCGGGGTTGTTTTCTATTTTCCGCGTCCCTTGCATGAACACCGGGACGATTTTCCTCATGAGTAACACCACGATCACAGCCATCACCGCGCGAGAAATTATCGATTCCCGGGGGAATCCCACAGTCGAAGTCGATGTCCGCCTTGCTTCCGGCGCGCTCGGCCGCGCCGCCGTTCCCTCTGGAGCATCCACCGGAGAACACGAAGCCCACGAGCTTCGCGACTCCTCCGCTCCGCTCAAGTCGCTGCCGAAAGGCGTCGACGGGAAGAAGCGTTACCTCGGCAAGGGTGTGCTGGCCGCGGTCAATAATGTGAAAGTGGCGATCGCTCCCGCACTCATCGGCCACGATGCGCTCGACCAAGCCGGTATCGACCGAACCATGATCGCTTTGGACGGCACCAGCACCAAATCGAAACTCGGCGCCAACGCGATTCTCGGTGTTTCGCTCGCCTCCGCCCACGCTGCCGCAGCCGCGCTCGGTCAACCGCTGTACAAATATCTCGGTGGACCCAACGCGAAGGTCCTGCCGGTTCCCATGATGAATATCATGAACGGCGGCGCCCACTCCGACGCGCCAATCGATTTCCAAGAATTCATGATCATGCCGGTCGGCGCCACGTCGTTCCGCGAGGGACTGCGCATGGGCTGCGAAGTTTTTCACGCGCTCAAGAAGGTACTGAAGGAGAAGGGTCTCTCAACGGCGGTGGGTGACGAGGGCGGTTTCGCGCCTAAACTCGAGTCTGCGGAAGCCGCCCTCGATGCGATCGCTCTGGCAGTCAAGAACGCAGGCTACAAGCTGGGCAAGGACATCGCTCTCGCCCTCGATGTCGCTTCGTCTGAGTTCTACGTCGCCGACAAAAAACACTACGTCTTCAAGAAGTCGTCCGGTCGCATCCTGACCGGAGATGAGATGGTTGAGTTCTACCGCCAGCTGACCTCGAAGTACCCAATTGTTTCCATCGAGGACGGTTGTGCCGAAAACGACTGGGTCACTTGGAAAAAACTGACCGACGCGATTGGCGACCGCGTTCAGTTGGTCGGCGACGATCTTTTCGTAACGAACACCGCGTTCCTGAAAAAGGGGATCGATACCGGCACGGCGAACTCGATTTTGGTCAAAGTGAACCAGATCGGCTCCCTGACCGAGACCCTGGACGCCGTCGAGATGGCCAAGGAGGCCAATTACACCGCAGTCATTTCTCATCGATCGGGTGAAACCGAAGACGTCACCATAGCCGACATCGCGGTGGCGACCAATGCCGGTCAGATCAAAACGGGATCCCTTTGCCGGACAGACCGCGTGGCAAAATACAACCAGCTCCTCCGCATTGAAGAGGAGCTCGGCGCAAGCGCGATCTACGGCGGGAAGATGTAAGCAGACCTTCGTTCGTTCGTTTCGGCCGGTCGCAGCGTCGACCGGCCTTTTTTATGGCGCCGCCGAACCGTCACCTTCCTCGGGGTCGGCGACGATCTCCAGGAGTTGGCGAGCGATTTCCGCGGGCGAGGTATCCTTACGGATGAAGCCGTCGGCCCCTGCATCCAAAGCCGCCATGACGGAGGAAGAGGAAGCTTCCCCGGAAAACATCACGGTGTAGACATATTCATCCTGCGCTCGAATTCGTTTGAGTGTCTCGAGACCCGAAACACCCCGGACGAGTTGGGAATCGATCCAGATCAATTCTGGTCTTCGCTCACTAAATAGCCTGAGCCCTTCATCGGCGTCAGCGGCCTCAAAGATTGACTTAACACCAATCTGATCAAGGATTTGTGAAACGAAAAGACGGATGTGCGCCTCGTCGTCAAGAATCAGTGCGGAAAGAGGAATCGCCACGGCATTCAGCGCATAAACGCGTTACCCACAGGTACAAGCCTCATCTTGCGATCGGCTAAAGTTGCTTGATCCCGAGGCTGTCAGCGTGAAAAGAAAGCGCCTCGCGAATGTGTAGATCCCAGTAGTCCCACGTGTGGGCCCCGGGAAATTCCTCGTAGTGGTGCTCAATGCCGGCTGCGGTTAGGTCAGCGTGAAGGCGCCGATTGTCCGGAAGCAGGAAATCGTCCGTTCCACAATCCAGGCGCAAACGCGGTAACCGACCCAAGCGCTTCGCTTCGATCGCAAGGGTCACCACGTCATGTTTTGAACCGCGCGGATCGGAACCAAAAATCCGTTTCATTTCATCGACGAAAGCGTCGGACCACCCCCGCTGCCGCGCCACCTTTCGATAGGCATCGACCCCCGTCTGCCCCGCCCAACCGAACGCGCCTGAGTGACTGTGGATCGAGCAGAAACGCTCCGAATGATCCAGACCCACTCTCAGCGCTCCATACCCTCCCATCGACAGTCCACCGATCGCACGAGCCCCGCGTTCTGGCTTTGCCGGAAAGAAACGTTCGACGACACCAGGCAATTCCTCGCCGATGTGTCGGGCAAAGGGGGGGCCGTCTTCGTTGTCAGTGTAAAACCCGCGATAACCGTCAGGCATGACCACGATCAGCGGCAGGCCCGACAGATAGACTTCGAGGCGACTGCGTCGAAGCCACATCGTCGCATCGTCCGAAAGCCCGTGGAGAAGATAAAAAACGGGAAACGGGCCTTGGCCGACGTCCGGAAGCAGGATTTCCGCGGTAGTCTGTTTTCCCAACAGCTCGCTCTTCCATCTCAATGTTGCCCAAGCCATGGCTGAGTTCAGTCGACCCGCACCAGATAGCCGCGGAGATACTCGCTTTCGGCCATCGTTACCAAAACGGGATGGTCGGGAGGTTGATGACAAAACTCGACCACCCGAACCCGCCGTTTCGCATCCGCTGCCGCCTCCGCCAGCACACCGCGGAGTTCAGCGTCCTGCATGTGATGGGAGCAGGTGTAGGTCGCGAGAAGCCCGCCTGGAACGAGCCGCTGCATGGCGCGAAGGTTGATCTCTTTATAGCCCCGCAGAGCCCCTTCCATGGCGCTCTTTGATTTCGCGAAGGGAGGGGGATCGAGGACGATCACGTCCCATCGCGATTCGGTTTCCCTCAGCGGGCTGTGAAACCAATCGAAGACGTTGGTAACCTCGAAGCCGGCCTTTAATCCCAAACGCTCGGCGTTGCGTCGGGCCGCGAGTACAGCGTCCTCGGCGCTGTCCAAGCCCAAGACTTCCAACGCTCCGGCTTGAGCGGCATGAAGCGCAAACGCTCCCTGGTTACAGAAGGCATCCAAAACCCGCTTCCCTCGGCAATACTTGGCCACGGTCGCATGCTGCACCCGCTGATCGAGGTAAAACCCGGTCTTTTGCCCGTGTTGCAGATCGAGCCAGATATCAATTCCGTCGATGGTCAGCCAACGCGGTTCCCATGGAAGCCCCGATTGGGTCGATACTTCCAGCGGCAGCCCTTCGAGGCGCCGAATAGTGGCGTCATTTCGGTAGATGATCTCCGCCGGTCGATAAGTCTCCATCAACAGACGCCCAATCAAAGCCCGGCGTTTTTCCATCGCCAACGTCTGAATCTGGACCACCAACGTGTCGCCAAACTGGTCGATCACCAGTCCGGGAAGATCGTCCGCCTCGGACCAGACCAAGCGCCGAATTGTTCTCCAGAAGTCCCCCAGCTGATCACGGCGGGCCCTCGCACGTTCGAATGCACCTTGCAGGTAGGCCTGATCCAAGGTGACTCGTTCCCGAGCCAATCGCCGCCAAATAATCTGCGACCGCGAATTGTAGATTCCGCTGCCGAGGGGCCGGCCGGTTCGATCGCGACACTCAACGACTTCACCGTCAAAAGAAGCGTCGACCAGCGATTCGACTTCATTGGTAAAAACCCAAGGATGGCCCGTGAGAACACGTGCGCGGGCGTTGGATTTGAGCTTCAGGCAGGGACCGGACGACGACATGCCAACACCTCAACGTCGCGGGCCCGAAGGTAAAAGCCCAAAAGCGAAATCGCCCTCATTCCCTTTCAGTTCCCGCCAGTAACGAGGGCTTAGTTCGACCCTGCAGTGGCACCCAGGCTCCAACGAGGGCAAAGTGAGGGAACCTCCAATCGACTGAGCCTCCAGCCGCAGATCCGAAACACCACCGTGCGACTGGCAGATCCCAAGTCCGAAAAACTTACCCTATTCCTTAATGAACCCTACTCAACCCAATGGTAACCATCGGAATCTTGGTAACCTGCGGGAGCATCCCAGATCGCATTCGCCAAGACGACCAAGCCTGCACAATGAAGCACACCGAGGACGACAAGCAGAATAATCATAGGGTATGTCCCAGACTGGGAAGATTCATCTTCGCCTAGCAAGAACAATACGCAGTTTTACCCATACCGACCCAGTCAGCCCCCAATCCCGGGAGTTGCGCTGAGCGGAGAGTCAGAGAACGCCTACTCGGAAGCTCGGCGGCCGTAATGAAATCCGTCGGCGTCTTCATAACCCTCTGGCACCTTCACGGTGCTCAGGTAGGCAGCCAGCAATCGAACCGAGTAAAGGAATCCGGCCGCGGCGATGATGTAGACGATGAACATGACTTTGTGACTCCCCTGTCGTCACGAATCTGGTGCAACTTTCGTTGGCATGATTGAAATGAGGTATTTACCCCTGTAGCCTAGGGGCTTACGCCCAAGTTAACCGACCACCGGTCATTAACCTTCGACCGCATCAGCAGCCCAAAGGTCCACTTTGCGCTTTCCCCCGGCTTCAACGCACCCTTCGATCTTCCCTTGCCTATGTCCGCCGCTGCTGAAATCGCCCGTCGCCGAACCTTCGCGATCATCTCCCATCCCGACGCGGGCAAGACGACGCTCACGGAAAAATTCCTGCTGTACGGCAACGCCATCCATCTTGCAGGTACCGTGACGGCGCGGAAGAACCAACGCGCAACGGCGTCGGATTGGATGGAGTTAGAGAAAAAGCGCGGCATCTCCATCAGCTCGACGGTCCTTCAGTTCGACTATCGAGGATTCGCCGTGAATCTTCTCGATACTCCAGGTCACAAGGACTTTTCCGAAGATACTTACCGGGTTTTGACCGCTGTCGATGCCGCGCTGATGGTGATCGATGCCGGCAAGGGCGTGCAGGCACAGACGCGGAAGTTGTTCGAGGTCTGCCGTCGACGTGGGGTGCCCATTTTCACGTTCATGAACAAGTGCGATCGACCAACGCTGAACCCGATCGCGCTCATCGATGAATTGGAGAACGTCCTCGGCCTCCAAGCCAGCCCGGTGGTCTGGCCACTCGGCAACGGTCCTTCGTTCCGCGGCGTCTTCGATCGACGATCTCGCGAAGTCCATCTCTTTGAACGGGTTCCGGGTGGTGCCTACCAAGCTCCGGTCAACGTGACTTCGCTGGACGACGAGGTCGTCCGCAAGCGTCTCGACGACTACACGTACGGAGAAGTGACCGAACAATTGGACATGCTGGATGGGGCCGGGCACCCCTTCGACTTGGAAGCGGTCCGGGCAGGTCGGCAGACGCCGGTTTACTTCGGCAGTGCGGTCAATAATTTCGGTATCCAGCTTCTTCTCGACGGTTTCCTTCAGCACTCGGTCCCTCCTGCTCCGAGAAGGATCTCTGTGCCCGTCGCAAGCGGCGGGACCCGGGTGACGGTGGGCGACCTTCCCTCTCCGATGGTGGAAGTGACGAATCCGAAGTTTTCCGGTTTTGTCTTCAAGATCCAAGCCAACATGGATCCGAATCACCGTGACCGGATCGCCTTTATCAGAATCTGTTCCGGAAAGTTTAGTCGCGACATGACCGTGATTCATCAACGCACCGGCAAGACGGTGCGGCTTTCGTCGTCACACAAACTCTTTGGTCAGGAGAGGGAAACCGTCGACGAAGCTTGGCCGGGCGATGTCATCGGATTGGTAGGTCACGACTCGTTCGGAATTGGAGACACGTTAACCGAGGACCGGAGTATCGTCTTCGACGAAATCCCCCGCTTTCCACCGGAGGTTTTTATCTACATCTCAAATCCGAACCCATCGGATTCTAAGAAGTTCCGGGCCGGACTGGAACAGCTCCTCCAGGAAGGCGTGGTTCAGTCATTCAGCGCGCGCCACGCTCCTCCGGGTTCAACCCTGCTCGCCGCGGTCGGCCCGTTGCAATTCGAGGTTGTGCAATACCGGCTCCAGGCAGAGTACGGCGCAGAGTCTCGACTCGAGGCTTGCCCGTGGACGATTCTGAAATGGCTCGAGCCTCATCCAAGTCTAAAGAACACCTCCGCTCTGATTGTCGCCACTGGGGTGAGTTTCGGAACCGACAAGTTCGACCAGCCCGTCGCGCTTTTTCCCAACGATTGGACGATGCGGTACTTCCAGGAAAAAAACCCTGAACTCAAACTGCACGACCTGCCGCTGGAGCAAACTAAACTTTCGACCCCCTAGCCCGAACCGGTCCGCATGCTTTTTCGCCGTTTTCCCACCGCCTTTCTGATTGGCCTCCTCGCGCTCAACGGTGTCCTCCATGCCGCCAAACCGGTAGCCGCGCCCTACCGAAGCGCGATCATCGTCGATGCCGCCTCCGGTGTCGTGCTCTTCGAGGATCAGGCCGACCGCGTGAACGCACCGGCCAGCGTGACGAAGTTGATGACCTTCCTGATCGTGCACGATCAGATTGCCGCCGGGAAACTTACGACCCAGACACCGGTGACGATCACGCGGGAGGATTCTGCCATCGGCGGTACCCAAGTGTGGCTCGAGGCCGGGGAATCGTTCTCAGTCGAAGAACTCCTCTTCGCCCTGATGATTCAGTCAGCCAACGACGCCGCGCACGCACTCGCGCGCACGGCCCTCGGCTCACGCGAGGCCTTTGTCGCCCAGATGAATGCACGTGCCCGAACTCTCGGCATGGCGCACACCACTTTTCGCACCCCCCACGGTCTGCCACACACCAGCCGAAAGCTCGCCGACGGAGACGTCAGCGCCGCCCGGGACCTCGCCCTGCTCAGTCGGGAACTCCTGCTCCATACGAACATCCTCGACTATACCTCGGTCAAACAGAGGACGTTCCGCCCCGGACAACCGGCACCGCGCGAAGTGCTCATGCGAAGTCACAACCACCTGCTCGATCGGGTCAAAGGGGTCGATGGACTCAAAACCGGGTTCACGGCATCTGCCGGCTTCTGCCTTGCGGCGACCGCCGAACGCGACCGGCGGCGCGTGATCGTGGTGGTTCTGGGAAGTCCAGACACCAAGACACGCGACATCAAGGTGGCAGAGTTGATTGAGCGGGGCTTCGCCCTCATTCCCACGAGCTCCGTTTTTCAATCGCAGGGGACAAATCCCTTTGTCACTTCGTCGGCGCCGGTTCGCCCGGCGCCCATCGCCCCGGTGGCATCAGAGACCCGGGCCAAACCTGCGGCCGCCGACCCACTGCCCACGGTCAAGTTCGTGGTGCCAAAGCGCTGACCGCCTGCCCGCGCCAATCGCCATGGTTCCCGACATCCAGTCCGTCAAATCGTATCTCACGGAACTGCAGGACCGTATCTGCGCGGCGCTGGAATCCGAGGATGGTGGAGGGAAGTTCAGCGAGGACGCGTGGCAAAGATCTGAGGGTGGCGGAGGGCGAACTCGCCTGCTCGCAGAGGGTGCGGTCTTCGAGAAGGCAGGGGTTGCGTTCTCTCATGTTCACGGCGTGCAACTGCCTCCTTCGGCGACCCATCATCGCCCGGAACTGGCCGGCAAACCGTGGCAGGCCCTGGGAGTTTCACTGGTGATTCACCCACGCAATCCCTACGTGCCCACCTGTCACGCCAACGTGAGGTTTTTCCTCGCTGCAGGCGCAACCGGCGATCCGGTCTGGTGGTTCGGGGGGGGCTTCGATTTGACCCCTTACTACGGTTTCAACGACGATGTGGTTCACTGGCACCGCACGGCCCGTGAAGCCGTCTCGAGCTTTGGTCCGGAGCTGTACCCCCGATTTAAGCGCGCCTGCGACGAATACTTTTTCCTGAAGCATCGCCGGGAACCACGTGGCGTGGGTGGACTGTTTTTCGACGACTTCAACGAATTGGGATTCCCCAACAGTTTCCACCTGACCCGCAACGTTGCGGATGCGTTCCTTCCGGCGTATCTGCCGATCGTGACTCGTCGTAAAGAGCACCCCTACGGTGACCGAGAGCGACAGTTCCAGCTGTACCGCCGCGGACGTTACGTGGAGTTTAATCTAGTCTGGGATCGCGGGACGCTGTTCGGACTGCAGAGCGGGGGGCGAACGGAATCGATTCTCATGAGTCTGCCTCCCTTGGTGCGCTGGGACTACGCCTGGGTCCCGGAGCCCAACACTCCCGAAGCCCGTCTTTACGACCACTTTCTCCAACCCCGCGCGTGGGCCGATGAACCCGTCGCCTGAACCGTTTCTGCCTCCATTTCAACCATGACTTCCAGAGAAAGATTCCTCGCAGCCTGCGCCTGTCAGCCACTCGATCGACCGCCACTTTGGGTCATGCGCCAAGCGGGCCGGTATCTGCCGGAATACCGCGCGTTGAAGGCAACGTCTTCCTTTTTGGAGATGGTCAAGACCCCCGCGCTCGCGATGGAGGTGACGCTGCAACCCCTGCGCCGCTTTCCCGGGCTTGACGCCGCCATTCTCTTTTCGGACATCCTCGTGATCCCGGAGGCACTGGGACAACCCTATGCGTTCCGTGACACCGGGGGAATTGAGATGCAGTACGCGCTGGAAACCCGCACCCAAGTCGAGAACCTCGCCCCGGCAGACGCCATCCCGGACCGGCTCTCGTACGTGGCGGATACGCTTACATTTCTCCGGCGGGAGCTGGACGGTCAGCGCGCGCTGCTTGGATTCGGGGGGTCGCCGTGGACGCTCGCGACCTACATGGTCGAAGGAGGCAGTTCCGACGACTTTGAACGCATCAAGCTCCTCTTTTACACCGACCGCGCGCTTTTCGACGCCTTGCTGGAAAAGCTGACCGCGGCGTTGATCGCCTACTTCCGCATGCAGATCGCTGCGGGTGCCGACGCGATCCAGATTTTCGATTCCTGGGGCGGCATCGTCGCCGGAGCGGATTACGAAGCCGCATCCCTACGCTGGATACGGGAGATTGTGGCCGCCCTCCCCGCCGGTTTTCCGATCATTCTTTACGCCAAAGGCACGGGATCACACCTGATTGACCAGACCTTCACCGGTGCCCGCGTCCTCAGTGTCGACTGGACGGTCGACTTGCGCGCCGCGAGAGCCTGCGTGCCCAAGTCAATTGCCCTCCAAGGCAACCTGGACCCGCTGCTGATGCAGACCACGCCGGCAATCGTCGACCGTGAAGCGCGTCGGATCATGGAGTCGGTCCGCGGCGAGAACGGACATATTTTCAATCTCGGACACGGTGTTACCCCACGAGCGAAGATCGAGTGTATGGAAGCCTTGGTCGATACCGTTACCCACTGGCAATGAATTCCAAGAATTAGCGTGTTTCCCGACAAAAAACGACCAGACCGACCGCGTGAAATCGCCTAACCTTCGGACGTGTCAAACGAAGCCTCCCCCGTTCTCCCCATCGCCGTCCTCGGTGGCGGCGTAACCGGCCTCGCGACCGCCTCCACGCTGGCTCGTCGCGGTCACCGCGTCCGACTGTTTGATTCCTCAGATCACCTCGGCGGTGCCGTGCAAACCGAGGTCACCAGCGACGGCTGGTTGAGCGAAGCGGGACCCAATTCGCTGCTCCTTGGTGACCCGGAAGTCCGGAAGCTCTTCGAGACACTCAATCTCGGATCTCAACTCCAGACCGCCCGACCCGAGGCCAAAAATCGCTACTTGGTGCGCGACGGCCAACTCATGGCAGCGCCCTCATCACCGGGCTCGTTTTTCTCGTCCCGACTATTCTCGACGGGCGCCAAATTCCGGATTTTCGCCGAGCTGCTCAAGCGTCCGCGCACCCGAACCACCGACATCAGTCTTGCGGCCTTCATTGAGTCGCACTTCGGACAGGAAATCGTTGACTACGCGTTGCAACCTTTTGTCAGCGGCGTTTACGCCGGCAACCCAGCGAAGCTGTCAGCCAAACATGCCTTTCCTCAACTATGGGAATCGGAACAGCATCGAGGCTCAGTGATTCGCGGAATGATGGCGGCCGGCAAGGCTCGCAAGGCCCGAGGCGAGCCGCGTCCTGGAATCATTTCCTTTGAGCGTGGCTTGCAGACCCTGCCGGACGCCATGGCGGCGCAGCTGCCAGCGGGTTCGATCGAACTTCGCGCGCGCGTCGAAACCCTTATCGGCGATGGTCCTTGGAAGGTAATCTGGAGCCGGGACGGGATCACGACCACGGAAACCTTTTCATCGGTGGTACTTGCCCTACCCGCCCTCGCGCTCTCCCGGCTAACGGTCGGACCCTTGGGTGAACGCCCCTTGGCTTCCCTGGATGCAATCGAATACCCGTCCGTCGCGTCCCTCTTCCTCGGTTATCGACGAAACCAGGTAAAACACCCGCTCGACGGATTCGGGGTTCTGATCCCAGCCGTCGAACGTCGTCAAATCCTCGGAGTGCTCTTCTCGTCGAGCCTATTCCCGGGTAGGGCACCCGCGGATCACGTCGCTCTGACCATTATGTTGGGAGGCTCGGCACACCCCGAGCGCGCCCAGCTCGACACGCCGGCAGCCCTCAACCTTGTAAAACCCGAGTTGGCATCCTTGTTGGGCGTCTCCGGTGACCCCACAATCCTTCGACACCACCGCTGGCCGAGGGCAATTCCGCAGTACAATCTGGGGTATGAACGGTTTCTGGAGTTGATTGAGCGAACCGAGATCGCCCATCCCGGGTTAATTATCGGCGGACACGTCCGTGATGGCATCTCGCTCTCTTCCTGCCTGGTCGCAGGCCTGAGGCTGGCCGAGCGAGCCCTGGTGACGTCAGGCAAACGGAACGCTTGAAGGTGAATTTGGCGGGTCCGTGGTCGCGCGCGAGCGGGCCGCGACGAGATATGTCCCGCCCTGCCTTGACTAGGCACGGCGGCGACGTAGCCTCCTCCGCCTTTTCTTTGGCATGGCGAAAGACCTTAAGGACACCCTGCAACTACCCAAGACGGACTTTCCCATGCGGGCGAATCTCGTCCAGCGGGAACCCGCGCGCCTAGCCCATTGGGAGGCCCTAAACCTTTATCAGGCGATCCAGGCCCGTCGGGCATCGCAACCGGCTTTTGTCCTGCACGACGGACCGCCATTTACGAACGGGGACGTTCATATCGGCACAGCACTCAACAAGACGCTGAAAGACATCACTTTACGGTATAAATCGTTGCGCGGATTTAGGACTCCCTATGTTCCAGGATGGGACTGTCACGGATTGCCGATTGAGCAAAAGGTCGCGCGCGAGTTGCAGGCGAAGAACGAGTCGGTGTCGACGTCTACCCTTCGTGCGCGCTGCGACGAGTTCTCCGAAAGATGGATTGCCCTGCAAACGAAGCAGTTCAAACGGCTTGGGGTGCTGGCGGACTGGGAGAATGAGTATAAAACCAAGTCTCCGGCCTTCGAGGCCGACATTGTTCGCACGTTCGCCGCGTTTGTGGAGAAAGGGTTGGTCTATCGGAGCAAGAAACCGGTCTATTGGTCGATCCCGTTCGAAACCGCCCT
>Ga0154020_10005107_pt1 | contig 15571 bp, 7 predicted proteins | sample Klosneuvirus_201_FD_109709 | JGI IMG/M metagenome (GOLD analysis project Ga0154020, IMG submission 109709) | Active sludge microbial communities from wastewater, Klosterneuburg, Austria - Klosneuvirus_20160825_MG | ecosystem: Engineered > WWTP > Aerobic digester > Activated sludge | place...
ACGCCTGTGAATGCCAATCTTGTCACAAGTAACAATCAACTGGAGAGCCGGATGCGGGAGATCCGCCAGTCCGGTTCGGCGGGAGGGGAGACTCAAATCAATGAGCCTTCCCTACCCCTATCTCATTTCTCGATCGATGCTTTACCTGCCGCCCGAAGGATGTTTTCTCGAATTTGCTGATACGTGGAATTGCCTGGCTGGAGTTCCAGCAGTCGGTTCACCGCGCGCTCAGCGTCCGGCCAGCGTTGATACTTCTCGTAGAACAAAGTGATCGCCATTTGAAAATCAGCGGATCGAGGTTCCAGTTTCGCAGCCGCAGCCAGAGCCGTTTCTGCCTCTTTTTCATGTCCGAGCGTGTATTGCAGCAGACCCAATCGGTACTGCAGCATGGCATTGTCCGGGAGCAGTCGCGCGTCACGAGCCATGAGCTGCACTTCTTCAAGCTGCAACTCGTTCGCTTCATCGGTCTTACCGTTTTGGAGCAACAGTTGAGCCAGATTCGATCTTGGCCCCATCACGGCGGGGTCGAACCGAATGGCGTTGCGATAGCACCGAATCGCTTCTTCCGTGTCACCAAGATTCATTGCCAGAACTCCGAGTCCCAATTGAGCGCCGGACTGGTCCGAATTCATCATCAGGGCAGACTTGTATTCTGCGATGGCGTTCTTAACAGCGGCCCTTTCGTCCCGGTCGAACAATTCCAGCGGAAGCGATGATGCAACACGTCCCGCCTCGGTTCTCACGAACGTCCTTCGATCCGTCAGCACTGGTACCAGGAGTTCGCGCATCTGTTCGGCATCTCGGGACGTATTCAACGGCAACCCTTCGAGCGCTGCCACGGCGGCGGCTCGGACAGACGTGTCGCGGTGCTTGAGTGCGCGTTCGATCGCTTTCATGCTGTCGATGACAGGATAACGCGAACCGAGTACAGAGATTGCGGTTGCTCGTACGATCGGACCGACGTCGCGTGACTTTGCCAGTTCGGCAAGCTGATCGCGGGCCGCCGGTTCCCCTTGAAACCCCGCGTGAAGGATTTCGCCGTAGTGAGGGTCGTCGCGACGTTTCGGGCCGTACCATTGTTCGATCTTTGCCGCCGCCCACTCGGGTGTGTCCTGAGGCTTGTTGTGGCAAGCATTGCAGGCGTTCGGTGTGCCGATTTTCACGGTCAGGTCGGGTCGCGGAATTCGCAAACTGTGGTCGCGTCGCGGGTCAACAACCATGTAGGTCTTTTCCGGCATGTGACATTCCACACATTTGGATCCTGTTGTCGCAGGGTTGTGAAAGTGATGCCGTTCTGTGTCATATTTTGAACTCAAGTGACACTGCGTACACAGCTTGTTGCCTTCGAACCGGATTCGAGTCGTGTGCGGATCGTGGCAGTTCGAGCATCGCACCCCCTTGCGATACATCAGGCTCTGAGTAAACGAGCCGTAGACATAGACTTCTTCATCGATTTGCCCGTCGTCGTGGTACAAATGCTCTTCCAGCAGCGACAGACCATAGTAGTCAAAGAAATGATCGCCTCCTTTGAATCCGGGAGCAATCGGCTGTCGATGCGAGTGGCAGGGAGCACAGCTATCCATTTGCGTGTCCGAATCCACTCCGTTCAACCCGGCAATGCCATACCCATAGTGTCGGTCCCAGAACAGGGATTTGGAGTTTGCCAGTTCGACATGAATACTGCCTGGGCCGTGGCACGCTTCGCAACTGACATCCGTTTCCGACCACGTGGAATGATAGGTGTCGGTGGGGACATCAAAGTTCTTCGCAAAGTTTGTGGTATGACAGTCGGCACACATGTGATTCCAGTTTTGAGCCGAACCAGTCCAGTGCAGTGGATCGTTGGGGCCAAAGGGCGCATCGGGCATCGCGTAGAACCACTTGCGTTTTTCTGTATCCCACGTCACCGGCAACACCTGAATGTGTCCGCGATCGAGTTCTGTTAAATACTGCTGCAGCGGTCGGTAACCAAACACATAATCCACTTTGAATTCGGCTGTCTTACCATCCGGTCCTTCAGTTTGGACAAAGAATTCGTCACCGCGTTTCGACATTTTTGACGTCACGCCATGATGTTCCAGTTGTGTATTCTCGAAATCACCGAGGACAAATTCCGGTGTTGCCGCATCCATCGCGCGGTCGTGATCAGACCCCTTCCACAGCTCAGATTCCTTTTGGTGACAGAACGCGCACGTCGGTCGACCGACGTACGACGCAGCGCGGCCCTCAGGCATCGCATCCCACCAATCGTAGACCGGCCATGCGGACAACAACGCGATAAGTCCCACGACAACCAGCAGTGTCTTCCACCGCCAGGCCGACTGCGGGCCGACGGTCGCTGGAGGCTTGATGTCGGTTACTGGTGCGACCGGCGCGACATCAGCCTTCTGGTGTTTTTTCTTCTTGCGAGATTGACTCATGGCTTACGTGTGCTGGTGATGATCTCAAGATCGGCCATATAGATGGCCGTGATCGTTTTGCCTTCATCGTCTGTTTCGTGGGACGAATACCACGACATGATCGCTCGCGTCGGGCTCAGTTCGACAAAACCAGGGTACGAGTTATCACCACCACTCGGCAGCTCCGCGAACTCATGCAACGCACCATCCGACAGCCAATACATCGACGTCCGGGGTCCATTGTCGCCGATCGACTTGCGACCACCGACCAGGTATCGATCTCCCCAGCGTGCGATCAGCGGACCGCCAACGTGTCGGTCCAGATCCTGCCGGTTCCATTCGATGTAAGGCGGCTGGCTGTGCAACAGTTGGGCGTTGGACCTCCCACGTCGACCGATCGCAATAATACTTCCGTCGGGCTCAAACTGAAATGCCGTCTCGTCGCCATTGACTTCCTGAAAGATGGCTCGTTTTCGCCATATCAATCCATCGTCACTTTCCAGCATCAATGATTCGACAGCGTCGCCCTCGCCGCGAGGGCCTACGTCAAAGTTGATCTTTCGTCGACCGCACAGATACGCAGTGTTGCCATACGTACTCGCCCGCCAGATGTAATGCCCGAACGTTCCTTCCAGCAGGACCGGGCTATGCCAGTTCGCACCATCTTCGCTCCAGGCGGCATACCCAAGGTGCAAATTCAGATCGTAGTCTTTGACCGGGATCGTCGTCCCGCCGCTGTACCACGTGCCGGTGTAGACAAACAACTTATCCTTGAAAACCAGAAAATGCGGATCCCGAGTGTCGCGATCTTTGACGTGGAACTGCTGAACCTGTTCCCAGTGTCTGGCATCGTCGCTTGCCATGATGATGACGGACGCCGTGGGATGCACCATGTGTCCATCCGGGCAACTGCGAAACGTCAGATAGAATCTGTCGCGAAATCGCACAAGATCCGTAAACGCATTGTGCTCGCCATTGTGAAAGACACGACGGATATTGGCGACTTTGACATCCGGCAGTTCCTCTGCACGACTGGCCTGGCAACAGACCGCAAGGATCAATGCCAGCACGGTAAAGCCGAGAACTCGAATTCGATCATAGGATTTCATCGTCAGGCTCGCTGCGTCGTGGACTCAATCCGGCAACCGGAATCGCCGTGGGTAAAACCGTATTTCACGGCCTGCATTCCCGCACGCAGTGCAGGCCGATCCGGGGATTATCTCCCACGGCGTGGTGGGATTCAAGGGAGTGAAACATTACTGACCGCATGGGGTGCAGTCGCGGATTTCGGCAGGTCCAGCCTGCCGGGCTGGACTTTCGCCGGAAGGCGAACCACCAGAGCGGACGTCCGCTCAACGGCGGCGTGTCGCCCGTTGAACAACGCCGATCTGGTCGCAGTTGCATCAAGCGGCAAAGTCCTTTCCGGCAGAAAGGACCTACAAAAAATTGCCGCCGGTTCGCGAAAGACGCAGAAAAAAAAGGTGTCAAGGGTCATTGTTGTCGCTTTGATCTCTCGGTCTATTTGGGTTTTTGATTCTTTGCAAACCATTTTAGTAGTAGTTGCTTTCGCGCGGTCGGTTCTTGGGTGGGTTGATGATCGTTTGGATCACTGCTGTGCTCGACACTCCAACCGTCCCATTCGCGATAGGCGTGGTAGGTCCAATCCCAACCGTACTCTTCAAACAAGTCGATGCAGTCGGACAGGTACTCGGGCGCGCCGGGTGCCCAGCGGATCGCACTAAACTCGCCCACATAGATAGGCACGTTGTAGGCTTGTTGAAATTCTCTCACGGGAGCAAGGACGGCCCGAAGTGCTTCTTTATCCCACTGCTTATCTCCGATTTTGCCTGGATAAACGATTCCGGTGACTTTGTTATGCACGCCCTGGTGTGTGAATTCTCCGGGCACGTACATGTGAACCTGATAAATTACATTGGGCACGTCCACAGGCTGCAACCATTTGAAGCCCGCCGCCGAGTCCCATTCACAGGCCTCAATGAAGATCGGGACTTCCGCATCGATTTCGCGGATCGCCTTCGCAGCGCGAACTTGAGTGCCCAGGTAATCGGCGACGCCTTCAGGGGACGGATCATTCTGAACCGGCTCGTTCACTAAGTCGTATCCCCACACGGTCGGATTGCCTTTGTAGCGGCGCGAGATTTTCCGCCACACATCAATGAAATGATCCTGATAAAGCGGTTCATAGAAGATGGCGACGTCATTGTTCTCGTACCGACCGCCGGGAGGCGAGTGCATGTCGATGACCACTTTCAAACCGTAACGCTGGGCCGCGTCCAATGCTTTGTCCAAGTCGTCCAATTCGGAATCGATCCAACGGTCATATTCCTCTAAATCGCGATCGGTGCCAGGCCGCCCCCAATTGCGAGTGATCTGCCAGCGAATCACATTCGCGTTCCACTCCTTGCCAAGCACGCGCATGTCCTCGTCGGAAAAAGTGTTCGGCGACATCACGCCACGCAGCCGCGCCAGGTTGTGTCCTTTGAAGACTGGCTGGGGATGGAGCGGAGGAGCGGGGCGAGCCGGAGGCGCTGACTTGTAGACCGTGACTTTGATCTGATCAAACCACACTTTGCCGCTGCTTCCCTGCAAGCCCAGGTCAATCTCTCCGTCTTGAGCATCCGCTTCCACCGTCGCAAGGAACTTCAGCGCTTTCCAATCGAACGTGCCATGCACGTCGTTTGGGTTTTGCCAACGCGGACCAGCAGAGGGTGACTTGTAATGCAGCATGAATTTCACGCCGAGGTAGGCTTCCTTCGGTTTCGTCACGTTCTCTGCTTTTGCCATGCACTCGAAGGTGAGCTGACAGCCCTGATATCGCTTGAGCTCCAGTGGCATTCGAATCATCGCACTACCGTCGTCGCTATCTGGCGAGACCGTGACGCAGAGCGACGTCGAATCCTCGTAGCCTGTTTCCCACCGGGCAAAGTCTGCCTTGGACCAGGCGGCTTGTTGTTGTGGACTGTCGAAATCGGTTTGAAAGACGATGTCGCCTGGCTGCGGCGGCGCGGGATTTTGGGCGATTACCTGCGTTGCGCAGAACAATGTAAGCGTGAGGAATCCACTGAATGATTTAAGCGTGAACATGTGGCTTGCCTTTTGGTCGGAGGGCGATTGGTTACATCAGTTATCGGAGGGTCTGATGTATTTCTGCGCAAATTGTATATCTGGGTAACCCGACGCGTTAGCGAGGGACCGTCCCTCGCTAATGCGTTTTGAAGTTGCGCAAACCGTCCTGATATTAACCCGAAGCGCCAGCGAGGCAAACAAGTTACGTCTGCCCTTCCGCGTGAAGTGTTTGCCTCGCTGGCGCTTCGGGTTAGTATTCTTTGCGGTGGTTTCGTTGCCGGTGACGGTCGTAAATCAATAATGCGCAACTTCAAAACTCACGCGTCGGGTTACCTTTGCGGCGAAGCCGCCTTAAGAAGTATCGTTGTGAGTTACTCTGTGGGAATCATTTCGATAGACGCACTAATTTGCACAAGCCGCCAATTCCTTCAATTCGTGTTTACTCAGAGCGCGATCAAAGACTGCGACCCCGCCGATCCATCCGGTAAATCCAACGCTGCGACTACTGTGAATGACTCGGCCGATCGTAAAGGGTCCTCCGCTCGTTGAATCAGGTGGACTGTAAATACCGTGTGGATACCACCAGGGATTCAGGCGAAGTGCGACCAGGTCCCGAGACGTCTCGGCGAATTCCCCGTTCGGCATTTTGGCCAGCGTGACCTGAACTTGCGTGTATCGATAACGGCGATGCTCGATGCGTTGATTGTCTTGTTCGCGGATCACCTGCACCTCGAGTGGCTCGTCTTCCGGCGGATTATAGAACTGGTCCGCGGGGAAATCTTGATCTTCACCTTGTTGGATTCCTGGCGTTCGATGGTAGTACCCCTGCATGTAAGCGTTCCAGGCGTACGAAATGAGACCATCGGATTTTGGATTGTCGAGCCATCGTTCCCCGGACACTCCGTTGAGCCAGCCGGTGATTTCATCCATTGAGTCGTCAAATGTCATGGCAAAGCACTGCCAGGATGCGGCGAGTTGTTCGGCGGGTACATCGGCTGAAACGCTGGGCGACTGAGGCAACGAGTTGCACTTGTGCAGCGCGTACTTGTTCAGAAACGAACTGGTGCCGCTTTCAGAGACATGACCGCAGGCACTTCCCGCCTTGTTCAACCCGGCGAACAAGGCGTATTGGCGCTGACCACGTTCCACCTTCTTGATACTGTCGGTCGTCGACTGTTTCAAATCAGTGCCCTCGTGCCAGATCCCTGCGAGCGCGTGATTACCACTTTCTCGAATCGCCCACACGACAACGGTCACCGATTTGCCCTGGCCCTTGATATCCAGCGGCGTATCATGCAAACGAGACCGTGGTACATACAGAAATGGTCGAAAGTCCGGATCAGATTCTGTTCGTATGCGGATGGCTTGTCCAAACGGTCCGTCGCCTAGCAACGGGAAGTCTGCATAGGTTGCTGGACGTCCGTCGCCCCAGTATTCGCGAACATAGTTCGCTGCGTCTAACGGGTACGCATTCGCTGCGGTGGGCGGGATGTGGGCGGTGAATCGATGTTCTCCTTGCGGTTCACGTTTCACGAAGTCCCAGAACGCCACAAGTCCAGGTGTTTCCAGGACAACTTTCCGATTGGATTCTGAATCGGTCGCCAGAACAGGCGACAATGGAACGAATAGTAACAAGAACAGATTTGCGAATGACAATTGTCGGTACATAGATCGTCGCCTTTGTTTTTCTGTCACCTTTGTTTTTCGCCGATGTGCAGCGAATCCAGTACGTCAACCTACTCCGCCCTGATCTTCTCCGGCGAAAGTCCTCCGACCAGAACGGAATGCAACTGAACTCCGCTTTTTTCGGGAAAGCGAACTTCGATCTGGTGTTTTCCGGCGTCAAGAATCTGTTCTTCGGGGAGCGAAAACCATTTCCAGGTGCTGCTGTCGATATCGAGTTTGATAGTTTCGCCTCCGTCGATGATGACTTGCAACGGTGGAGCGGAGCCGCCTTCGTCGGAGGCGTTGTCGGGATTTCTTACGCGCAAACGGACGGGGTACGAGGATGAGTCGGGCACCGTGACGATGAACGTGGCAGTGCCTGCTGCTGCTGCTGCTGCTGCTGCTGCTGCTGCTGCTGCTGCTGCTGCTTTGTCGGTGGCGAGGACTTTCCAACCATCGAGCAAATCTTCGTCGATAAGTTTAACCGCACCACTGCGTTGGGCGTCTTTTGCTTCGACCAGCGACCAGAGATAGGTATCGCGTTGCTGAGGTGTATCAGCAGGTACGAGATTGACATCGTCGAGATAGAGTGTGGCTTCGACGGTTTCCTTGGTACGGGTGGCGACGGCGATGTAAGCGGCATCCGTTTCGTCGGGAACTGTGAACTCGGTCTGCAGCAGTTGCCACTCGCCGAGACGCTGCAGGTCGTAGGGAGCGGTACTGAAAGATTGCCGCGTCCTGCCTTTGCTGCGTGTGGCAAGGTGTGCGGTCGGGGCGGGCGCACCTTCACTGATTTGGTCGATACGTAACCACAGTAGCAGGCGCATTTGTTGACCCGGTTTCAGTGTGAGGATCTCCCACGGCGGTCCGGTGGTGTAGTGAGTCACGATGTATTCGTTCTGTTTGTCGCTGCGGCCTGAGATTTTCGCGGCACCGGCACCGCTGTGGCGAATCTCAGTGTTGTGAGCCAATTTCAAACCCGGCCGCGCAACCCAGCCGTCCGTGTTCTGTTCGAAATCGGGATTCGGCACAATGCTCGGAAGGATTCCACGCGCTGGATCCACTGCGGCGGCAGCATTCCGCTTATAGTCTTCTGCGAGGGTTGTTCCAGAAAAACGCATCATCTCTGCCAGTGCAAAGGGTGCCGAGCAGGTGGTGTAGGCGAGCGACTTGCCGCGGGCAGACGACGCGGAAGCGATCATGCCTCGGAGAAAAGTCTCCTGCGTCACCCGCATCAGATTTCTGTCTCCGGAATGGTTAGCTGCAAAGGCCAGGCCATTGGCCATAATCAGCGGACTGGTCGATGCGATGCTTGTCTCGGGGCAGGAGGTGTAGCGAAAATTACCGGACTTCGAGTCGTAAAGATTTTCCACCAGCCAATGGGCGATATGAACGATACGTTGTGCGATTTCCTCATCACCGGTGGCGAGATAGTAGTATTTGAAAGAAGTCATCATAACACCGGCCATAAACCCCGCTTCACCGTAATGTGGTTCTTTGCAGTCGCAGTGGCCGGGACTGAGTTTGTGTACCCAAAGTCCCGCTTGAGGGTCGGCTTTTTCCAAAACCTCTTCATAGATCAGGTGCATCGCGTTGAGGTAGTAGGGATCCTCGGTGGCGAAGTACGATGACATGGCGATGATGCCCATCCAGCCTGGAACTCGAGCGTTGCCATAGCGGAAGTCGATGGTGTTTGGTCCGGCCAGCCAGTCTCCCAATTGCAAAGCGGAACGGTGGACCTGTTCGTCGCCGGTCAGCAGCCAGTAGGCCAAATTTCCCTGATTCCACATATGCCCTTCGTTTTCGGCGTAACCCTGCGCGTAGATCGACATGCCCATGTAATCGTAGGGGTAATAGCCGCCAGTGTGTCCCATGGAGTGAACCCAGGCCTGCCCGACCCGCCGTGCCTTGCCAGGACCAGCGCTTTGTCCCGCAGCGAAATGCACGACATCGACGTCAGCATTGTGGCGGGCTGCGTCCTCGGCGATATCGAAAAAACGTTTGTCGCCGGTGCGAAAATACTGAGTCAGCATAGCGTTCTGAAGATCGTATTCGATGTTCCCCCAGTTGTTCCCCCGCTCGCCCCACCAGTCGCCGAAGTTCATCAATCCATACCAGTTGTTTTCCTCGCGCTGCGCGAGATAGCCTTCGGCATCATCGCGCAGCATCTCGTCCCAGGCAGGAAAATCGGATGCGTTTTGTGCGGTGAGTCCCGGCAAAGCACCCGAACCTAAATACCAGTCCGGTGAAGCCGTTACCAGGAGCGGTTCGTTAATGCGTCCCTGAATTTCCTCCCATTCGTTCTCGGCAGTCGAGGGACCGATCAGGAGCTCGTGACGCTTTTCAAATCCGGAGCGGAACGTGTAGTTTCCGTCACGCAGATAGTAGTAAAGGATGTGTTCGTCAGGCCGGTTCGCGTAGCGGTCGTCCGGGGTGATGGCAGGGTAGAGCCCCAGAGCCAGAGCACCTTCCTCGGCGGTGATGGCTTTGGGCCATTGCTGCCAGAAATCCCGCACGGCCACGGTTAGCTTGCCCGAAGTCGCCAATCCGGGAGCACGAGTTCCTGCGCCGCCCGATGGCAAAGAGAAGGCATCGCTTTCGTGCTGAAAAAGCCGTTCACCAGGCGCGAGCGAGTGCTTCTTTTTTTCATCGAGAGCGACATTGGCTCCGTCAGTTTCTGTCGGAAACACGAGATCCAGCGCGCGAAAGGATTTCATCTCGTCACCATACTTCATATCGGCAGATACGATGTCGTGCTGGAGGATGTGATCAACGCGGACAAAGGGATCGCCAGCGTGAAGAAAATAGCGTAACTCAAAGCCAAACAAGGGTTCACCGGCTTTATCGAGATGATGCCCACGGGTCAGAATCACCACCCTTTGCGGTCCGCTTTCCTCCACCGTGACGCTCTCGACGTTGCCATTGAAAACGCGCCCGTCGGTGCTGGTGAGACGAGAATGAGGCAGCCTGGTGACCAGCCCATCGGCGGTCTCGATAGTGCCGTTCCCGGCTTTGCGGTCGAGGACGAAAAGGGTTTTCCCCGTGTCAACAGTAAGAGAGTTGCCGCTTTCCCGGAGCAAAGAGCCAGCAGAATCTTGTTGCGGTTTGATGTCACCGCCGAAGGCGAGCGTGAGGTGTTTGGTCTCATTCGGTTTCAGTTCGACCCGCCCGCTGACGAGTAGCCATTTCACGCTACGATCGGGCCAGCGGACCAGCGCGCGGCTTTGTGCGGGGATCACTTTTCCTCCATCGAGAAATGCAACGGCATCCGGATGGCCGAGTGTACCTTGCGGAATCGGTAAACCGAAAGTGACCGGCTCGTGGCGAGCGACCTCTGCTGTTTCGTGTACGGTGAGGGGAATCTCAATTCGCTTTTCAGACCCCGCAGGAAATGGTTTTGGCGATGCGACTTCAATGACGTCCGACGAAAATACTTGCTGTCCGCTCGTGCCGTGGACTTGTAGAAAATGGGCGTGTCCGGGAATGGCTGCGACGTCGAATCGATGATTGCGCAGGGCTTCGATTTCGGGGCTGCCAGCTTTCAGAGCATCGGCAGTGAGGCCGCTCGCAACGTGGCAGATTGCCGGTGCCGAAGTGGTGAAACGCACCCGAACGTGCCACCGGGCGCCATCCTCGGCGAGTACCGCGTCGGTGCTGAGATGATTAATCACCGGTGCTTGCAGGGACTCCTCGGCACAAACTGACCTGACAGAATCAGGGGCCCCAAAAAGTGACAGTAACAAGACAACTGTGACGAAGCCTAAAATGGCCGGACATAGTTTCATGGAATTGCGCCAAAGTAAAGGATGATGATGAACCAGAAAACAGTGGATTCTTCCCCCTCACCCTAGCCCTCTCCCCCCGTGGAAAACGTGTACAGTTGGAAAATCAATTGCGGGGGAGAGGGGACAATCGCAAGAAAATCCACAGCTTCATTTCTGACCGCGTGAGGTACATGTTATTCCTCACCCCCATCACTTCGCAAGGAGCCGTTGAGTTGGTCGCCGAAACTGAAACGCTCAAGCGAGCAGAGAGACGGAGCATATTGACAACCGACACTGTTGACATCCCTTCCAGGCGAACCGAGAATCAGGGGTGCTGAGAAGCAGCATCCACCAATACCACTTCCCGGAGAGACAGTGATGAGAAAGTTTTTTGTAGCGGCAATGGCGATGGGACTTTTGGCGACCTGCGGTCTGACCGCGTCGGCGGCGGACGTCGAGGATGGATTCGTCTCCCTGTTCAACGGCATGGACCTGGACGGCTGGGTCAAACGCGGCGGGTCAGCGGAGTACGAAATTGAGAACGGCACGATCGTCGGGAAATGCGTTCCGAAGACGCCCGGCAACACGTTCTTGTGTCCGGAAAAGGAATTTGGCAACTTCGTTCTGAAGCTGCAATACAAATTCCTGGAAGCCGGGAATTCGGGCGTCCAGTTCCGTTCCGCCGCCCGTCCGGAAGGCGATAGCCAGCGGGTCTACGGCTATCAGTACGAAATTCGTCCGGGCGGCGACGCGACCGGTCGCATCTATGACGAAGGGCGTCGTGGCCACAAGTTCGGCATCGTTTGGCTCGACGCCTACACCCCGCAGGATCGTCTCGACGCGGCTCAGGCAAGCTGCCAGGAAGGTGAGTGGAACGACGTAGAGATTCAGTGCGTCGGACCGTCCATCAAGACCTGGCTGAACGGCAAGCTGGTCGTCGATATGTTCGACAGCTTCTCGATGAAGGGCTTTTTCGGCCTGCAGATTCACGCCGGAGAGTCTGGCTCCGTCGCTTGGAGGAATATCCGTGTCAAAGATCTGGGCGAGAGCAAGTGGGAGCCATTTTTTGTCAAAGGCGACGACGGTGACTACCAGCTCGCGGACGCCAAATTCGTTCTTCCGGAAGAATGGTCCTTCACCGAAGATGGGGTTCTGCACGGGGTCCACTCCAAGAGCCAGGGCAAGGACGGGCTCGTCATTTCCACCAGGAATTACGACAACTTCATCGCTCGCGTCACATATCGGATGCACGGCGGCAACAGTGCGTTGTATTTCCGTGCTGAGGAAACGAGCGCCCCGTGGGTTCTGCGCGGATTTCAAAATGAAATCGCCAATAACGGCAAGGATTCCGCCCTCTGGCACACTGCGGGCATTGTTGACGGCAAGATGATTGCTGGTCGCGGCTGGGTCATCACGAACGACGAATTCGTCGAGAAGGTCCGCAACAAGGACGACCAGTGGAACACGACCTGCACCGCCGCGTACGGCGACCGCCTGGTCCAGACGCTCAACGGATTCTGCACGTCGGATCTCATCGACGAAGCGTGTGAGAAGACGGGCAAGCTCGGCCTGCAAATGCACGGTGGTACCGACTGCGAAATGTTCTTCAAAGACTTCGAGGTCATGCCCATCACCGAAGACATGATGAAGCTTATCGAGCGAAAATGATCAGTGATCGTCTCATGTAGGGCAGGAGCCGGAAACCTCGCCCTTCTGCGAGAATCGGCATGCATTCGTCCCACCCATCTGCGGAAGGCATCAACCCATGATTGATCGAGTTTCTGTGGCGATAACCTCGACCACTTTGTTCGCGATTTTTACGTTGGCGTCCGTCTGCTCCGCGCAGCAATCAAACCTTCTATTGCACTGGACGTTTGATCGAATTTCGGAGAACCAGACAAGCGCGAAAGATCAATCCTCAAACCAAATAGATGCAACCATTGATGCGTCCATCGTGGACTCGCCAAGTGGTCAAGCCGTGTTCATGGACGGGACATCCGACAAAATTGTATCGGCCAAAATCCCTGAACTACTACGCTTTGGCAAAAAGTCGTGGACGTTCATGGCGATGCTCAACCCCGAGCAACTCGACATCGACCAGTCACCCAGGCAACGGCGAATTTTTGCGTTCGGTCGGTATCCTGCTGCCTATCTGGTGATTGATCTTTCCGCGAGCGGACGATTGATGTCTTATTTTTGCTAGGAAGATGTCGAAAATAAGGTGGTTTCCTGTGGTGGATCGACGGATTTGCAATTAAGGAAAGGTCATTGGTCCCATGTTGCGCTGGTTTGTGATCGAGATGCCCGCGAATTGAAGTTTTATGTCGATGGCTACTGCGAACGATCGATTCCGATTCCCAGCGATTTCGATGGTGATTTTAACCTGGGTGAAACGCTGACACTTGGCTCGCAATGGCACAACTACTTCGGCTTGATGGACGAAGTGAAGATCGATCGGCGCGCTCTTTCGAACGAAGCGATCAGGAGTGAGTTTAATACATTGAAGGACCGGTTCGGTATCGTTGAATCACCGTCGATCCGCGAAGCGAAACTGCGTGAAGATCTCGCTCGATCGTTTGACGCGGTGACGAAGGCTTGGCAGCAGAGGGACTTCAGCAAAGTTCGTGAGATTTGCAAGAACGTACTTTCCGCCACACAAAGCCCCTCACATTACCGCAGCTATGCACATCTGCGTTTCGCTGCGAGCCTGCTGGAAGAGCGGAACTTTGATGCGGCGAAAAGAGCTTATGCGGAATTCGTTTCAGATGACGCTAATCCGAAAGTCCACCGCGATGAAGCTGCAGCAGCGGTCGACCAGATGGATCGCTTGATGAAGGGGCTTCCGATGCGATCCACGACTGACTCCCAAACGACCGTGTCAGAGATTACCCGTTTTGACGCGGAAGTCTTCGTCGCTACGGATGGTCGGGATAGCAACCCTGGCACGCGGGAGCAACCGCTTGCAACACTCACTCGCGCTCGCGACGTTGTGCGAGCTTTGAAAAAGCAAGGCGTCAACGGGCCAATTGCGGTGACAGTGCTGCCCGGTAAATATCGACTGACGGAAACCATTTCACTCACGAGCGAAGATTCCGGAACGGACGAATCACCGATCGTCTATCGATCTTCCGACCCAGGCGAGGCGATTGTGTACGGAGGAGAATCGCTCTCAGGGTTCCGTCCTGTTACCGACAAAGACATTCTCGATCGTTTACCCAGTGAAGCGAGAGGCAAGGTTTGGGAGTGTGGTTTGAAGTCGCTCGGTATCGAAGACTACGGGGAGCTACAGATGCGAGGTTTCGGAATGCCACCTTCGCCGCCGACACTCGAACTGTACGTCAATCGCGTCCCCATGACACTGGCGCGTTGGCCCAACGAAGGATTCGTGGGGATTGAAAAACTGGTCCAGGCTGGCTCAACCAAAACGAACGAGCCATCCGTCCTGCAGTACCTCTCGAATCGCCACGAGCGATGGACTCATGCAACGGATCCGTGGTTGTTCGGTTATTTCCACTTTCTCTGGGCTGACGCGACGATCAAAGTCGCCAGGATCGATACTGCGGCGAAGACGATTACAACCGAACGACCGTATTCCTACGGCGGCAACGGGATGAGTGCCGAACAAGGTATCCAGTACTATGCTTTTAATCTGCTCGAGGAGATCGATCTGCCGGGCGAATGGTATTTAGCGCGAGAAACGGGAACCCTCTATCTCTACCCGCCCACGGAGGTTCAGTCTGGCAATTTGTCAAACGCCACTGTGGAAATTGGAATGCTGAGCACGCCGATGCTGACGATGAATTCGACTTCGAACGTCACAATCCAGGGGCTCACGTTTGACCTCGCGCGCTTTGACGGTGTGGTCGCCGAGAACTGTCAGGCTTGTTCCCTCATCGGTTGCACCGTGAGCCGAATGGCCGGAAATGGTGTACTCGTTCATGGCGGCAATCAAAATCGTTTGCTCGGGTGCGATATCCACACGATCGGACGACGAGCAACCGAGGTCATCGGTGGTGACCGGGCCACTTTGTCAGCCGGAAATCAGTTGGTCGAAAACTGTTGTATCCACGACTTTGGACGTCTCGATCGAACCTACACTCCGGCGATTCAACTCGAAGGTGTCGGCAACCGTGTCGCTCACAATCTGATGTACAACGGCCCCAGTAGTGCGATGCGAATCGAGGGCAACGACCATGTGATTGAAATGAACGAAGTCCACAGCATAGTACTGGAGTCGGATGATCAGGGAGCGATGGAACTGTTCGCGAATCCAAGTTATCGGGGCGTCGTGTTTCGACACAACTATTTCCATCAAATTGGAAAGGCCGGAGACGAAGTTCAAGTGCATGGGCAAGCCGCAATACCGTTGAAATAGCATAAGTCACGGCCTTCAGCTATCTTACGTGCGGTAATTTTGAGAACGGCTGTTCAACAGCAAGGAGGCTGCGATGATGGCTCAGGAGCCAGATTGTACGTTGGTGGCGGATGATGGCGGGTTTATTTTGGATCGTTTGGCGGGGCTGGAGAAGGTCATCTCACAGGCCGCTGTGAAACAAGCTCTGAACGAAACGGGGCGCGTGCAAAAGCGGTCCTGCAAACTGACTCTGGAAGTCACCTTGTGGATTGTCCTGGCGATGGGGATTCTGACCGACCTGC
>Ga0154020_10005108_pt1 | contig 15570 bp, 20 predicted proteins | sample Klosneuvirus_201_FD_109709 | JGI IMG/M metagenome (GOLD analysis project Ga0154020, IMG submission 109709) | Active sludge microbial communities from wastewater, Klosterneuburg, Austria - Klosneuvirus_20160825_MG | ecosystem: Engineered > WWTP > Aerobic digester > Activated sludge | place...
CTCGGTGGTGATGCCGGAGGAAGGCTTTGCGGTGCGCGTGACGTGGGCCTATAACGCAGCTTATCTGGGTGTGCAGGTAACGCTCGACGTACTCTATGGCGTCGCTGAGTTGCGCGACAACCACGCCGTCGTGATTCGCAGCTCGCTGGTCTAGGCGGGCGTTTAGAAAATTGGTGACTCTGGAATTTCCAGAGTCACCCCTTATGGCGTTTGAACAACCAGAGAGGTGACTGAGATGACGAAATTTAAGCGGGGCGGGCTGGCACTTTTCATCGCTGCCATCGCTGTCCTTTTCCTGTCGAGTTTGCTCTTTGTGCAACCCAGGGCCGATACGGTGCAGGCGGCGGTGATTACGCCGATTGCCATCACGGGGCGCGGCGAGGGGCGCGTGGCACAGTTCTTCAATTCGCAGACCATCATCGCTGACACGCGGGTCTGTTTTGACCTGGCAGACTATGACCTGATGGATTTGCAATTCAAGGTCGATGCGACGTTGGCGAACACGGCGACGGTGACTTTCCAGCAAACCAACATTGACCCCACGAGCGGGCCATTCAATACGGCACAAACGATTGCAACGGTGGTCTCTACCGACGCCGATGCCTTCTCGCAAGTGGGGCTGTATGGGCGCTGGAACTGCGCCTATATCGACGTGACCAACAGCAACCCGGTGGTCTATACCATCATCGGCGTCGCCAAGTAACGAGCTGATCTACCTGACGTTCTCCCTTCTCCTTGTGTGCGGTCAGTGGCAGTCTCCTGGCTACTGACCGCACAGGAGAAAGACCAGAAAGGTTTTCCCATGTACATCTTCAACAAATTCAACGTGTTCCACAGTATCCCCGATGATATGCCGCTGCCGGCGGGCGCACGGGTGGCGACGGCCAAAGAGGTGGCGGAGTGGGCGGCGCAGGACCTGACCGAGAAGGCGGCGATCAAGGCCAAGAAGGACGCCGCGCGCGCCGAGCGGGCGCAACTGGTGGTGATCAGCGCACCGGCCCCTGCCGAAGAGTCGATTGTGACCGAACCTGCGAAGGGCAAGGATGGCAAGGATGGCAAACCTGCTGCGTAACGGCGACTTTAGCCGCGGGCGGTATGAATGGACCGGGGACGGCGCAATCTCGCGGGCGCTGGGCTATCCGCGCCTCAACTGCGCGCAACTGGCGGCAGGGCAAAGCCTGAGCCAGGCGCAGGGCATTAGCCAGGAACAGCTCTATACGCTGCACTATTTTTACCAGGTGGCGAGTGGGGCGACGCTGACCGTGGGCTATGGTGCGGTGACGCAGACGCACACGGGCGCGCCCTTTGAGGTGTGGCGCGAGGGCGTATTGGTCTTTGCGGTCGAGGCGGGCGAAGGCAACGAGAGCGTCGAGTTAACCGCTAGTGGGGGTGTGGCGAGCGTCGATACGGTCACCCTGTTGGCGGGGGGCTTGCCCAAGAGCCGCGCCGGCATTGCGGCGGAGGTGGCCGGGCGCATTGTGGATATTGCCACCGATGCCGAGTTGACCAGCGATGCCAACACCACGGGGCCGGAGGGGGATTACAGCGCGGCGATTGATGAGGCATTGCGGGCGGTGGGCGCGGTGAACAGTTGGGGCGACCCGGATGTGACCTTGTTGCTGCCGCTGAAAATCAACGATGTGATCGAGGCGGCGCGGATGTCGATTCTACAACGGGTGCGCGGCAAGTATGCGCTAGAAACGGATGTGACGTTGGGGCCGCGCAGCGAAAGCCGCAGCCAGATTGCCAGCAGCCTCGACGAGATGTTGGCGGGGTCCGGCGGCAGCCGTCGCCCGTCGATGGGCAAGTTGGGGCATGGGGAGTGGTTGCGATGAGCGCACGTGCTTTCTGCACCATCACGGCGACGACCAAGCGCAACCAGGATTTGGGTAACAATATGCGCGGGGCGGCGGTCGAGTATTTGACGAGTTTGCTGGTGACGCCGTTGTGGTCGTTGCGCCCGGAGACGGTGCAGAGTTTGGGTATTAGCAGCCCGCGCGAATTTAAGGAGTGTTACCACGTGCCCACGGGTGACACCTTGCCGGATGTGGTCGAGGGGGATGTGCTGGTGCATGAGGGGACGGAGTACCGCATTGACCACGTGGCTGAGTGGCCCGACCTCGATGGCGGCGCGCCGAGCTTGCAGATTGTGGTGCAACAGGTCAAGGATAGTTGGCCCACGGTGGCAGCATGAACGGGCGACGCTTACAGGACAGCGGCTTTGTGATGAGCGCCAACGTGCGCGAGCTGGAGGCGTTACAGCAGGAATTACAGCGGCTGCAATATGAGGTTGACCCCGCCCGCGGGTTGGCGGAGACGGTGACGTTGGCGGTAGGCATGTTGCACCGTTATGGCGCGGGCATCGTGCATGCGGACACGGGACGGCTCAAGAACAGCCTCTTCTGGGATGTGCAGAGCAGCGGGCGGCGCGCCTCGGCGATTTGGGGGACGAACGTGACCTACTCGATTTATGAGAATGCGCGCGGCGGCGACCATGCCTTTGTGGACAGGACGCGCAACGAAGAAGGGCCGAATGTCGAACGGCTCTTCCATGTGCGGATTAGTGGAGGGCAAACGTGACGATCACCCTGACCAGCCGCAAGACGGCGCGTGGGCAGCTCAAGACATTGCTCAAGACAGGCATTGAAACGGCCTATAACATTGTCGGTTTTGTGATGCCCGTTTACGAAGGCGAGCCCAAAGATTTTGGCGGCTTGTCGCCGGCATTGACCTTGCACGACGGCGGCACCATGACCGAATTTGCCGACTATGCGCGCGAGCGGCATCGCTTTTGGCTGATCACGTATTGGAAGCGCGATGACCCGGAGACCGTCGAGGACGCCATTGCTGACCTGAGCCAAGCTGTGCGCCAGACCCTGATTGACAACTCGGAGGCGCAGGGCTATTGGGAAGATTTGGAGTTTGACGACGAATTTTCCGAGATGACCTACGTGCTGGTGGATGGCGTGCAATACCGGTCGGAGCGCATGAGCGTGACCGTTTTTTCTGTTTGTGACAATGGGGGTATTCCGTAATGAGCACATCACAAAAGTTTATGCGCGCCGAAGCGGGCAAGCAGAGCGTCTTTGGCACGGCGGTGACGCCCGATTTTAAGCTGCCCTTTACCGGGGAGTATATGGACGCGCAGACCGAGCAAGTGGCGGCGTGGGACAGTGGCACGTGGACGCCCGTCGAGATTGTCGAAAAGACGAGCGACTATGCCACGTTTAAGCTGTCGGGGGCCATGTTCTTTGAGTTGTTGCCTGTCTTTTTGAGCGCGGGCTTTGCCGACTTGTCGCCCACGGGCAGCAACCCGTACGCCTATGACGCCGAACTCAACCCGGCAGCGGTGGGCGCGCCGTCACCCTACACCTTTTACTTTGGGGCGAATGAGGCCATCGGTGGCACAGGCCCGGCGGTGCGCATCCAGGACGGTTATCTGCGAAAGATGGTCTTGAGCTTTAACCTCAACTCCAAAGAGCTGACGGTGCAAAGCGACTGGTTTGGCAAGTCGGTAGACGACAACAGCGGGGCGGGGCGGGCCTTTATCGGCGCGGCGTTGCCCACGAGCCTGGGCATGATGAAGGGCATGTTATCAGCGCTGGAAATCCAAGACGCCGCCACCACGGGCAGCGACTTTGCGACGATGACCGCCTTCGATTGCTCATTGCTGGATTGGAGCCTGAGCATTGACACAGGGCTGCGCCCGCAGTGGGCCGGGGAAGAGAACGCGCTGACCTATTGTGGCTATTACCACGAAGAGCCGGTCGTGACCTTCCAGCCGACGATTCGCACCAATGCGACCAACTACGCGCTGGTCAAGGGCAAGGCCAACAGCCGCACCTTCCAGGAGCTAATGCTGACGCTGAACGGAGCCACCAGCCGCCAGGTGAAATGGCAGATGACGGGGCGTTGGCTGCCCAACTTCACGGCGCACAGCCGCGCCGGGGGCGAGGTGGTCATGTCGCCCACCTTTCAATGCAAGACGCCACACACGCAGACGACCACGCCGCATATGTTCGGCTGGGAGCTGGATACGCAATGGAGTCACACCTAATGGAGATCGTAAAGGCGGTGCAATGCACCTTGCCGGGCTTTGAGCAGGCATCGATCACGGTCAATTTGATGGCGACGCCGGAACAGGCGAGCAACTTTGTGCGGCGCATGGGTAACGACGGCAGCCACACGGGGGTGATCGTCAAGGTTGAGGGCTGGGACAAAGACGAATTTGGGCCTGACCCGTGGGATGTCAAACGCGTGCCGGGCATCTGGTTTGCGTGGTGCTCGCAAAAGGGGTGGGCGTTGGCGATGAAGGGATATTTAGACGACCCAAACTCCTAGACGGCGTGGATGCGTTCCACGCCGGTTATATCAGGGGGCAGGTTACACGACCGCCGGATGAGTATGTTGACCTGATTTTGGTCCCGGCGATTCTGCACACGCCGACGGCGCAGTTCTGGGCGTTGCCCTTGATCGTGCAAGAGAAGATGCGCCGCTTGTTGATGCGCTACATTGCGGGCGGCTGGGCGGGCAACACGAGGCTTGTGAAAAAAGACCATGCCGAATTATGAGATTGGGATTGAGCTTAACGCTGACGATAACGCCAGCGACAAACTAGGGAAAGTCAAGAGCGCAGCGGCGGGGCTGGGCAACGCCTTTTCGACGGGCGGCTTGGCACTCGGTGGCGCGCTGATTGGCGTGGGCGTGCAGGCTGGCCAACTGGCGAGCCAGGTCGAGCAATCAACCGCGCTGATGACGACGCAGCTTGCTCTGACCGACAAAGAGGCGAGCCAGTTTGAGCAGACCATGCGCGACATTTACGCCGACAATTCCGGCGATAGTTTTGCCGATGTCGCCGCGTCATTGGTGACCGTCGAGCAGGGCTTTGAGCGCATCGGCGGGTTGGCACCTGATGCCCTGGAGACTGTCACCGAGCAAGCCTTAGCCATGCGCGACGCCTTCGAATATGAGGTCGGCGACACGGTGGGCGCGACGGCGACCCTGATGGAAAACTTTGGGCTAACGAGCGTCGAGGCGATGGATTTCCTCGTGGCAGCGCAACAGAAGGGCTTGAACTCTTCGGGCGACTTGCTCGACACCATCGGCGAATACAGCGTGCAATTTTCGGAGGGTGGCGCGACGGCGGGGGAGTTTTTCGACATCCTCGAGGAGGGCAATGCGGGCGGCATTTTGGGCACCGACAAGGCCGCCGACGCGTTCAAGGAATTTGGCATCCGCATCAAGGACGACAGCGCCACCACCAAGACGGCGTTGGAGGATATTGGCCTCTCCTACGACACGCTCAAGCAGGGCTTTGCCGACGGCTCGATTACGACCATCGACGCCATGCAACTGGTCATCGACAAGATCAACGAGATCGACGACCCGGTCGAGCGCGCCAAGGCGGGCGTGGCTTTGTTCGGCACGCAGTGGGAAGATTTGGGCGAGTCGGGTGTCTTGGCGTTGGGGAATGTCGAAGATGCGCTGGGCGAGACTGAGGGGGCCGCGGCGACGCTCAACGAGCAGTACAAGACCAACGCCAGCGAGATCGAGGCGGCGACGCGCGAGTGGGAAGACGCGCTCGTCGATGTGGGCGAGGAAATGAACGAATTAGGGGCGGAGGTGATGCCCTGGTTGGCGGAGCAGATGCGCACCTTTTTGGTGCCCGGTATCGGCTTGTTGGCCGAGTGGATTAGCAATTTGCGCGAGGGGCAAAACGCCTGGGACGCCTTTATGAATGGCATGTGGTCCTTTGCGCCCGATTTTAGCTGGCAGGGGGCGGGGGGCACGCCGCTACCAGTAACGCCCGAATCCGGCAGCAGACCCACCACACCCACCGCGCCGACGACACCCACGTCGCCACAGGCGCAGGGGTCGAGCATGACGGTCAACATTTATGGCAACGCGGACGCGCAGGATGTGGTAGACGCCGGGCGAAGGATGGGGATGCGATGAGACTGGAACGCTTTGGGGGGATTGAGTTTGGGCGGGCGGATGTGACGGATGAGTTGGGCAGCGCGGCCAATACGGACTTTGTCGCCACGCCGATTGGCGGCTATGACCAGCGCGTCGATGATGAGTCGCTCGATTTGCCCGCCAACATCACCAAACGTTACACGATTTATGCCAGCACGCCCGAAGAGGTGCAGACGCAGTTGGACGCCTTGCGCGCCCTGCGCGGCACGCGGGCCAAGCTGTGGGCGCGCACCTATACCGACGAGGTGCGTTTTGTGTGGGCGCGCTTGCAGCGGGTGGAGTACCGGCGCACCAACAAAAATTTCAACGTGCAGCCGGTATCGCTGACCTGGCGCGTGGGCAATCAGCATTGGCGCGGGCATGACCACACCGAGTGGGATTTGGATGAGGGCTATTACCTTGACGACGGGCTGTACCTCGACGACGATGGCTATACCTTTACGCTGGACACCGCGCCCTATTATGCGACCGTCACCAATGGGGGCAACCGGGCGACGCAGGATGTGCGCTTTACCATCACGGCGGTGGCGACGCCGATTACGGTGATTACCTTGTCCACGGGCCTGGCGGAGTTTACCTATACGGGCAGCGTGGCGGTGGGCGACCAGCTCATCATCGACTGTGGGGCGCAGCAGGTCCTGAACGACGGGGCCGACGCCTATGTGGGCTTTTCGTTCGGGGCCACGCACGGCATCGAGGAATGGATGCTGCTGGAGCCGGGCGACAACATCATTGAGATTGCGCGGACGGGCGGCAACAACAGCACGATATTAATTGAGTTCCAGGACAGGTGGGCGTAATGCGCTTTTGGATCGACGTGGAAGACATGGATCACAACCGCGTGGGCGAGGGCCCGGTGATCAACGCCACGCGCTGCCGGGTGCGCGAACGCTTGAGCCAGGTGGGCGACTTCGACTTTGAGGTCTTTGCCACCGATCCGCGCGTGGCCTTACTGACCCCGCGGCGGGGCGTGTCGATTATGGGGCTGGTCAATGGGGCCGTCACCTATTTGGGCGGCGGCAGTATTGAGGATTTACGCACGCACATCGACAGCGACGGCACGCCGATGTTGTCGGTCAAGGGGCCGGACCTGCTGCGCGAGCTGGTGCGCATTTTGGCGGGGCAGTATGACCTCAACGGCACGGGCGATACCAACGTTGATTCGCTGCTTGACCTCATCACCTTGACGCCATTGGAGTGGGAATATACGCGCGTGGGCAGCTCCCCGGCCTTTTCGGCGCGGCTGGCCTATGAGAGCATTTTTAACTCAATGGTGACGATTGCCGAAAAGACGGGGGCGCAGTTTCGCCGCGAGGAAAATGCCGGGGAGCCGCGCCATGTGCGCTGGTTTTACACAAGCGACGACAGCGGCATTTTGGCGACGATGCACGGCGACCCGGACAGTATCCGCGACAATCCTAGCGCCTGCCTGATTACCGACATCGAAATTATGGAAGACGCCTATGACCTCAAAACGCACGTCTATGCGTTTGGTGCGGGTGAAGGGGCGAGCCAGATGACGATGGTGGGGGCGACGATTTGGCCGGATGGGGCGACCGACATCCTCGACGACTATACCTATGAGGGGCAGCAGTACCGGCACAGCGCCAGCAACAACCGCATTATCAACATCACCGCCACCGAGAGCTATCCACGCGATGAAATTGCGCTGGCCTTTAAGGACATTGCGCCGCTGACCAATTCGGTGGCGGATGTGACGGCGGCGGCGAATTTTTTGGTGACGGCGGCGGTGGAATGGCTGCACGCCCACCGGCAACCGCTCAAGAGTTACAAGCTGCGCGTGGCGGGGCTGGATGCGCCTCTGTTGGTGGGGCAATCGCTGCGCGTGCAGGCGCGGCGCTATCGTGAGGGGGAGAAGCCGATTGACCTCGACGAAACGCTGTATGTGCTGGAAAAAGAGACCACGATTGACAGTTCCGGCTTGCGCGTGACGGGGCTAGTGGTGGCGAATATGCGGCGCTGGCCTTCGACGGGGGGCGAGGTAGTGGCGCGCGAACTGGCCTCGACGAAGGTGTTGTCGAGCCATCCGCAGAGCGGGCCGAATGTGGACACCATCCCCTACCGCGAGCATGTGGACGATGACCACACGGCGACGTTGTGGTTTTGGTTGGGCGAGGAAACGACCACGGTGCAGAGCGTGGTCGTGCGCTTTCGCGTCGATCCGCTGCGCTCGACGGTCAAGACGGTGGGTGGTTCGGCGAGCGTGGCGATTGACGCCACCGTGCCGGATCATGTGCATCACCTGACCGTGATCGGCAATGGGGTCGGGGCCTTGACCTATCAGGTGGGCTATGGGGCGGGCGGCACGGCGGGCGGGCTGCGCCACAACATCAATTCGAGCGACCATGAGATTGCCACGGATGCCAGCGACGGCGGCGGCGAAGCCATCACGGGTACCGTTGATTTATCCAGCGCCATCAGCGCGGTGTATGGCGTCTTCGACGAGTCGGGGGGCAACACCTATGCCGTCACTGATTTGGAGTGGAAGACCCTGGATGATGCGGGGTGGACGGCGGTGGATGGCAGCGAGGCGGTGAGCGGGGCCGCGGGCTGGTATCAGGTGGACATTACCGCCAACGTTTCGGATACCGACACGTTTCGCCCCACGCGCGCCGCCAACAACATCCAGTTTCGCGTCAAGGCGGCTAGCTATGCCGATAAGTCGGTGCAGATTACCGGGCAGATTGAGCGGCGCACCAGCATCCAAAGCATCGCGGTTTATTAGGACAGGAGACGTACAGTGTCAACGAACTATCACAGTGCCATTGCAACGGGAGCCGCGGCCAACGCTTCGACCTTTAATGACCCGTTGGGTGATTTGGATGCGGCGATTGCGGCGGAAGCGGCGGCGCGCAATGTCGCGGTCAATGAGGTAGACGACCGCATTAGTGATTTGATTTTTGAGTCGGAGACGAGTTCGTCGGAAACGGTGGATGCGCGCGCGACCTATACGGTGCTGCGGGACCGCTTGGATGACTTGGGGTATCGCAGCAACGTGCTGCTGGTGGACGCGGCCTTTTCGACCAACTCATCGGCCAAGCGGTTTGCGACGATCTCCCTGGCGATGGCGGCGGCGTCACCAGGCTCGATCATTATGGTCGCCCCTGGCATCTACACCGAGAATGTTACGTTTAGCGGCAACGGCATCAGGCTCGTCGGCTCCGGGCAGCCTTATTACGACACGGCAACGGGGCGCTTGTTGGGTGGCACGATCATCCGCGGGCGCATTGCAATGGGTGCGTATGTGGGCACGACGGTCATTGACCTGGGGGTGGACACCTATGACGGCACAACGGGCGTTGATTGTATTGGGGCAAGCAATACAACTAGCTATGCAGACCGCACTTACCGCAATTTGACCTTGTTGGGTAAGGGGTCAGCGGATTTGGCGCACGGCTTTTACTCGTTGGGCGACGGGGCGAATATCGACAATTGCCGCATTTATCACTGCTATCACGGCATTGCTGTCCATGGCAGCTATCAGAATATTAGCAATTGTTGGATGTACTATTGCGGTGGCACGGCACTCATCCTCAAGGCTAAAAACAATAGCGGGACTGATTGGAATGTGCATCATATCAATGTCACCAATATCCAAATGATTGGTGATCCAGCGTCAACGGCAGTACGCTCTGGCCCACTGGCGATTCAGGCCGAGGACTCGTTGTCGGCGCGGTATATCAATATTACCAACGTCAACGCCAAGTACTGCGTCAATGGTGTGGTGCATGTTGTCTTGTCCGACGTGACAGGCACAATTTCCGATGTGACTTTTAATAATATCCATTCAGACAATAATCTCGATTTGGCGGGCGTGGGCGACTATCGAATTGTTACAGGCAGCAATATCAAATTCAGGGGCTGCCACAGCACGAATCGCAATGGGTACGGTTTCCTTATCGCGTCGGTCAACACTGTGACCAGCGTCTATGTTTTTGATTGTGGCGGCGACAGCACCGGCAACGGTCTCTATTCCGGGGCGTTTGATATTCTTGAACTGAATAACTTGCGCGGTGTCAAACCGCAGATCGTTGCCATTGCCAGTGACACGATTACTGTCACAAGCACCGCGATATGGGTCGATACGGAAGGTGCAGCGGCGACGGATGACCTTGCTACAATCAATGGCGGTCTGGACGGCATGGAAATCATTATAAACACGGTATCCAGCAGCCGCGATGTAACAATTAAGCACAACACGGGCAATATCCAGTGTGGATCAGATCGGTTGCTGAGCAGCAATCGTGACATGATCAAGCTGAAATATCTGCTTTCGGCAAACGCGTGGCAGATGGTTTCGTTTGCCGACAATCTCTAACGAGGCGAGACCATGGCAGATTTTACGATGTATTCCGGCGATTCAAAGACGCTGACCATTGCCATACGCGATGAGGCGGGCGACCCGGTGGATGTCTCCACGGCGACCAGTATCATTTACGCCATTGTCAAGACGGATGGCACGCGGGTGGCCACGAAGACGCTGGGCGCGGGGGTGACGGTCGCGACGAGCACGGTTACGGTGACGCTGGTGCCGGCGGATACGGCGGGCCTGGCGGGGACGTATGGGCACGAGTTGGAGATCACGCTGCTGAGCGGGGCGGTTTCGACGGCGTTGCACGGTGAGATGGCGATTGTACGGGACTATATCTAGTGAGTGACCTCGACGGCAACACCGATGCCAGCAGTTTGCTGGATGGCACGCTAACCCCTAGCAGCGGGCTGCAAGGGGAGTTGTCTGAACCCGAAGTTTTGTTGCGCGGTTCGTTGACCTTAGGACAAAGTATGAGTGCAAGCGTTGCCGCCACCAGCGGCCTGAACGGGTATTTACTGAACGGCGACAATGCGATTCTACCCGATACGTTCCTGGCGCTGACCGACACGCCTGACAGTTACGCGGGCATGGCGGGTTATGTGCCCATCGTCAACGAGGCCGAAGACGCGCTAGAATTTATTCTGGTGGAAATGGGGCAGCAGGGACCGCAGGGCGATCCGGGTCCCACCGGCCCCACGGGGGCAACGGGGGCAACGGGGGCAACGGGTCCGGCGGGACCCACCGGTGCCACGGGCGCGCAAGGCCCGCAGGGTGACACGGGGCCGCAAGGCGCAACGGGTCCGGCGGGACCGCAAGGCGATCCAGGGCCAACCGGAGCGCAAGGGCCGCAAGGTGACACCGGGCCGCAGGGCGCAACGGGGCCGGCGGGTCCGCAGGGTGATCCAGGGCCAACCGGAGCGCAGGGTCCGGCGGGAGATACAGGCCCGGCGGGCGAGGATGGCGCAGATGGGGCCAATGGCGCTGATGGTGCGCCCGGTGCGGATGGGGCGGATGGCACAGACGGTCTGAGCGCCTACGAGATTGCTGTCGCCAACGGCTTTGTGGGGGACGAGGCGGCATGGCTGGCGACGCTGGGCGGTGTGACCGGCCCGGCAGGTCCCGCCGGTCCGGCAGGTCCGGCGGGGGCTGATGGGGCGACCGGTCCCGCGGGGGCTGATGGGGCGACCGGTCCGGCAGGTCCCGCCGGCGCGGATGGCGCGGACGGAGATGCGGCTGACATTGAGGCGGAGTTGGCGGCCGCGGCGAACCAGACGACGATTGTGGATGCCACCAAGTTTGCCACGGTGGATAGCGGCACGCTCAAGACGGCGCTGTGGTCGTTGATCAAGAGCACGCTCAAAACCTATTTTGATACGCTCTATAACCTCTATGTGCATCCTAACCATACGGGAGCAGTGACAAGCACGGGCGACGGAGTGACGGCGATTGCCGCCAGTGCGGTGACGACGACGAAGATCGCCGACAACAATGTGACGCTGGCGAAGCTGGCGACGATGGCAACCAATCGCATTTTGGGGCGAATTACGGCTAGCACGGGCAATGTCGAGGTCTTGACCCCCGCCAACGTGCGCAGCATCATCAACGTGGCGGATGGGGCCAATGCCTATGTGCATCCTAACCATAGCGGCGATGTGGCGAGCGTGGCGGATGGGGCGACGACGATTGCGGCGGATGCCGTCACTTATGCCAAGATGCAGAATATCGCCACCGACTCGCTCATAGGGCGCGATACGGCCAGCACGGGCGACCCGGAGACGATCTCCCTCAACGCTACGCTTTCGATGACCGGTGCGGGGGCTTTGCAACGCGCCGCGTTGACCGGCGATGTCACCGCCAGCGCAGGCAGCAACGCCACCACCATTGCTAACGATGCCGTAACTAACGCCAAAGCCGCGAACATGGCGGCAGATACCATCAAGGGTCGCGCCAATGGGGCGGGCACGGGCGACCCCGCCGACCTGACCGCCACGCAAGTCCGCACCATCATCAACGTCGAGAATGGCGCTGATGTAACCGATGCGGGCAACATTGCCAGCAGCATTACAGGCGTGTCGACCGATGACACAATTGTCGATGCCGACATTTGGGGCTATCTGACCGGCGGCGCGCTCGTCAAGACGGCCTGGAGCAACATCAAGGCGGTGCTCAAAACGTACTTTGATACGCTCTACGCGCCGACTGCCAAAGGCGTCACCAACGGGGACAGCCACGACCACAACGGCGGCGATGGCGCATCCATCCCCAACGCGGGGCTAACCAATAGCAGCGTGACCATCGGCTCTACCGCTGTTGCACTTGGCGCAACGGCGGCCACCGTGGCGGGGCTGACGCTGACCACGCCGACGGTGAACGCCACTGGCTTCGCCAACGCCAACCACGCGCACGTGGCGGCGAATAGTGGCGGGCAACTCGACCATACGGCGGCGCTGACGAATGTCGGCAGCAACACCCATGCGCAGATCGACACGCACATTGCCGCAACCGCCGCGCATGGGGCCACGGGGGCGGTGGTTGGCACAACCAGCACGCAGACCCTCAGCGGCAAGACGCTGACATCGGCCATTCTGAGGGGTATCACGCGCATCGACGTAACCTCTGCCACGATTGCCAGCGGCGCATTTACCATGACCTCAAGCCATGTCATTTTGGACACCGAAGCGGCAGCGGCGACGGACGACCTAGACACCATCAACGGCGGCGCGGCCGGGGACATTATCATTATCCGCTCCCTCAGTAGTAGCCGCGACATCACCATCAAAAACGGCACGGGTAACATCAACTGTGGGACGGATAAGGTGCTGACCGGCAACCGTGACACCTGGATGGGCGTGTTTGTCGGTGGGGCGAACGTGTGGCTGCAACTGTCGTTTAGCGACAATGTGTAACGCTAACATCTAGCCATACCATAAGGTTGTTGCAAGTACTGCAAATAGGCCTATTGAATTTTCGACCAAAAAAAGAGGGGTCGCGGCAATCGTCGCGACCCCTCTTTTGCTTGTTGGTATTGCCTTATTACCGATGGAGCCGATAGGTCAAGCCGCTACTGTCGCTGGTAATGGTGACGGTGGTGCGATCTATGTCGGTTACTGTCCAGGCGTACTCATTGTCAATCGGGTTGCCATCCCTGTCGTGCGTGCCGACAAAGAGTTTTTGGCCGAGCTTGAGTGTGAAGATTTTTGGCTTGCGGCCTTGACCGCGCCCCGCGCCGCCAGGGTTGTGGCTGCGACCGTCATCGTCGCGCACTTTGGGCCGTGCGCCGCCGTGGGTGGATTGTGTCATAACATGATCCTTGAGGAGTTTTGCGACTTGCTCAGGTCGTGTGATTATTCCTCGTCGACTTCTTGGTCGGCGTCCCACTTGAGGTTGTCGCGATGCTGCGTGATGTAGCTCAGGATATCGCCGATGACAATGGTGCTGGCGTCGGGTTGCCATTGTTCGGCAAGGTCGGCCAACTGTTCGTCGGTGGTGGTGGCGGTGATTTCATTCATGCTAGATTCGAGCCACGCTTCCACGTCCCAAGTCTCGTAGTAGTTGGTGGGGCCACCGTCGTTGTCAAACTCAAACTCGATGGCTTCCTTTGCCGCGCGTGCTTCTTCGCTCAGACTACCAACGTGATTGCTGCCATTCCACCGGGATTCAAAACCGTCGCAGATGGTAATCAGCACGCCCATGCTTTCGGTAATCCACTGGCGCATAGCGGTTTCTGTCGGGTGGCTAGGCACGCCCCAGGTCAAGATCAGTCCGTTCCATTCGTCACTTGGCGTGGCGTTGTCGTTGTACTCCTGTGTTACCCAGACCGTGCGGTCGCGTGGGTCAAGCTTGAGGGTGGTCTTGGACATGATTCCGTCGATGTTGGTGTACGGGTCGCGTTCCGGCTTGGTGCTGATGGTTTCGATAGTCAAGGTTGCGGTTTGCGTGGTCATGATTCGTGCCTTTCGTTTGCTTGTGCGTCGTCTAGTGTGCGTCGCTCTTGATTTGATTATATCGTAATTCAATCCAAAACGTATCCCCCCAAAATGCGCTTTTTTGCTGTCAGTTTTACAACGATTTGACAGCAATCCTGTCAGACACAAAAACGCCGCCACCTCGCGGCAGCGGCGTCACGTCCGGGGTGTCCCCTTCAATTCAACGTAATCCGTCCCTTCGCCGCCAGCACCTTCGGCCCATCCACCTCCGGCAGCCCCAGCACATACGCCAGACCCGCCTTGCGGTGGATGCGCTCCAGGCACGCATTGCGATCCTCCAACTCCCCGTTCTGCGCCACCAGCCAACCGATGCGCTCCTGTTGCTGCACGAATGCCCTTTCGAGCGTGGCGGCGCGATGCTCGTGGATGGCGGCGTTTTCCTTCGAGAGACGCACGCTGTACTGGAGAGCGCGGATGAGGCTGTCTTGGGTGCGGGTGATGTGGCGCAGGCGTAGGGCGATGGCGAGCAGAAGGGCGGCGGCCAGGGCCAGGGTGATGGTGAGCCAGTTGATCATGGGGTTGGCTCCTGGGGGGATGGGGTTCTCACATCGACTAGCCGGTAATGCCCCTTCATCCGTTTTTGGACATGCGCCAGGTTGTCGGGGTGAAAAACCAGCAGGTGAGTCGCCCGGTGGTTAATCCATGGATCGTTTGGCGCATAAGGCGAAAAGACGGAGGTCGGCACCCAATACATCATCGGCTCGCCGTCATCGCGACGAATGGGCAGGTAATCACTGGTGGCATAGTGCATGACGGGCCGCCGCGCCTCCAGGTCAGCGATAACCTTTTCTAGTCGCTCAAGCGTCAGCGGTTCGGTATCAGCATTTGTATAGGTACTGCTCAGTCTATTCACGCCGGCACTCCTTCTCGCCGGATCACCGGCCAGGTCGCATACAACGCGTGCGGCACCGTCACATAATAGCGTCCCGCGTGGTAGGCGGCGGCACACGTTTGGATGCCAGCATAGACGATGGCGGGCAAATCCTCAAGGCGATGTTCGGGGACGATGAGGATGAGCGCGGGCGGGGCCGCGTCGGTGGTGGGTTGGGTGGTGGTCATGGCTATTCCAGCCCCATACCGCGGCGCAAGCCATCCATTTGCTCGCGAGCGCGTCGGATGTTGTCCACGTGATCCGCCATGCTTTCGTCTGCCTCGGCCTGGGCGTCGATGATGGCGTCATCCATCTGGTTGTCTGTCGGATTGACCACCCGATAGACCTCGGTCTGCACCGACAGGCGTGGCTTGACGGCCACCATGCGGTCACAGCCGCCGTCC
>Ga0154020_10005109_pt1 | contig 15568 bp, 17 predicted proteins | sample Klosneuvirus_201_FD_109709 | JGI IMG/M metagenome (GOLD analysis project Ga0154020, IMG submission 109709) | Active sludge microbial communities from wastewater, Klosterneuburg, Austria - Klosneuvirus_20160825_MG | ecosystem: Engineered > WWTP > Aerobic digester > Activated sludge | place...
GGCCGACCGGGTGGTGATGGACGAAATCCGCGACGCTGGCTACTACCGCGATATCTGGCAGAGCTTCGCCGTGCTGACCGACACCAAGACCGTCGGCGTGATGGGCGACTTCCGGACGTACGGCTACGCGGTCGCGATCCGTGCGGTGGTAGCAGACGATGCGATGACCGCCGACTGGGCGCGGCTGCCGCACGAACTGCTCGCCCGGATCTCGAACCGGATCGTGAACGAAGTGCATGGGGTGAACCGGGTGGTCTACGACATCACGCCCAAGCCGCCGGGCACGATCGAATGGGAGTAGGCCGATGAGCGCACGCGTCTTGCTTGTCGGTAACGGCGGACGGGAACACGCGATCGCCTGGAAGCTGGCCCAGTCACCGGCCGTGGGCGAGGTGTTCATCGCGCCCGGAAATGCCGGGACAGCGCTGGTTGGGACGAACGTGCCGGTGCAGCCAAAGGATATCGACGGCATCGTGAAGGCGGCACGGGATCTCCGGATCGACTTTTACCTCGCGAGCATGGACGACCCGCAGCCGCTGGGGTTGGTGGACCGGCTGCAGGCAGCAGGCATCCTCTGCTACGGCCCGACGGCGGCCGCCGCGCGGATCGAAGCGAGCAAGGCGTGGGCGAAAGACTTCATGGCCCGCAACCACATCCCCACCGCCGTGTCACGGACCTTCGGCGATCACTCCGAGGCGGCCGCCTGGGTGGAATCGCTGCCGGAGCAGCGGCTCTGGGTGAAGGCTTCCGGGCTTGCCGCCGGGAAGGGCGCAATCGGGTGCGAGACGCGCTCCATTGCGTTACGTGCGCTCCGTTCGATGATGGTGGACGGCGAGTTTGGGGACTCTGGCAAAATCGTCGTCATCGAACAGGACATGCAGGGCTGGGAGACCAGCGCACATGCGTTTTGCGATGGAAAGATCGCGGTGCTGTGGCCGTTCGCGACCGACTACAAACGGGCGCTCGATGGCGACGAGGGCCTGAACACCGGCGGGATGGGGGCGTATGCGCCGAGCAAAGGCGTCGATGACGGCCTGATCGCGGAGATCCAGGCGCTGGTGGTGGACCCGGTGATGCGGGGGATGGCGGCCGAGGGGCATCCGTACAACGGGACGCTCTACCCCGGGATCATGGTCACCGGCGATGGACCGCGAATCGTCGAGTACAACGCCAGGTCCGGCGACCCGGAGACACAGGTCCACATGCCACGGCTCGAATCGGACATCTACGAAGTGACGGCAGCGGCCGCGCGAGGCGAACTCGCGAGTGTGGACGTGAAATGGTCGTCCAGTGCGGCGGCCGGGGTGGTAATGGCCCCCGGGGGCTACCCCGGCAGGTACGAGACCGGCCACCCGATCTCGGGGCTCGAGAGCGTCGATGCCGATGTCATGGTCTTCCACGCGGGAACGCGGTTGGAGGGGGGGCGGGTGGTGACCAGCGGGGGGCGAACACTCACGGTGGTCGCGCTCGGCAAGACGGTTCGTGAAGCCCGCGAGCGCGCATATGAAAACGTCCGGCGCATCCATTTCAAGGACGCGCATTACCGGACCGACATCGCATTGGAGGCAGCGGAATGACGAACCCACTTGTCGCCATCCTGATGGGATCGGCGAACGACGAGCCGCTCCTGGAACCGACGAAGAAGGTCCTGGACGATCTTGGCATCCCGTACGTGACGCGGGCGATGTCGGCGCACCGGACTCCGGACCGGGTGCGCGAGTTCGCGCGGCGCGCCGAAAGCGACGGGTTCGAGGTACTGATCTGCGCGGCTGGCGGGGCCGCGCACCTGCCGGGGGCCGTCGCGGCGAATTGCACCCTCCCGGTGATCGGTATACCCCTGGCATCGAGCGAGGTCGCGGGCGGGCTGGACGCCATCTACGGTGTGCTGCAAATGCCGCCGGGCGTGCCGGTGGCCGGGGTTGCGGTCGGGGCCTGGGGAGCGCGCAATGCCGCGTACCTCGCTGCCTCGATTCTCGCGCTGAAGCACCCGGGGATTCGCGAGGCATACAAGGCGTTCCGGGACAAACAGTCGCAGGGGTAGCCGAAGGCGTGCGCCCCCGGGGTTGCGCGCCGGGCCGGCGAGAGAAATCGTGGTTTGGTAGGCGTACCCCGGATATGATGACGGCGTGATCCCCCGTTACTCCCGCCCCGAAATGTCCGCCGTCTGGGACGACCAGAACAAGTTCCAGCGCTGGCTGGATGTGGAGGTCGCTGCCTGCGAGGCATGGGCCGAGCTTGGCCAGATCCCGGCGGAGGCCGCCGCGAAGATCCGGCGCGACGCCAGGTTCGACCTGGCGAAGATCCACGAGTACATCGCGATCACCCACCACGACGTCACTGCCTTCCTCCGATCGGTCGCGGAATCCCTCGGCGAAGAGGGACGTTATGTCCATTTTGGACTCACTTCCTCGGATGTCTGGGACACCGCGACGGCGCTGCAATTGCGAGACGCATGCGACCTGCTGCTCAAGGGCATCGATGGGCTATCGGCGGTGCTGGAACGGCAGGCGGTGGCCCACCGCGACACGCTATGCACGGGGCGCACGCACGGTGTGCATGCCGAACCGACAACCTTCGGGCTGAAGCTCGCGGTCTGGGTGGATGAGATGCGGCGGAACCGGAAGCGGCTGGAGTTCGCCCGGGAAACGGTGGCCGTGGGGGCTATTTCTGGCACGGTGGGCACGCACGCCTCCGTGCCCCCGGAGCTGGAGGAGATCGTCTGCCGCAAGCTCGAGCTGGGGATCGAGGCGGCTTCGACGCAGGTCATCCAGCGCGACCGGCACGCCCAGTTCATCACAACGCTGGCGATCATCGGCGCCTCGCTGGAGAAGTTCGCGACGGAGATCCGGGCACTCCAGAAAACCGAGGTGCGCGAGGCAGAGGAACCGTTCGACGAAGGGCAGACGGGATCGAGCGCGATGCCGCACAAGCGGAACCCGGAGCTTTGCGAGCGGGTCACCGGGCTGGCGCGCATCCTGCGCGGGTATGCGGTGACCTCGATGGAGAACGTGGCGCTCTGGCACGAGCGGGACATTTCGCATTCGAGCACCGAGCGGATCATGTTCCCGGACGCGACGCTGGTCCTCGACTACATGCTGCACATCTTCACGGGCGTGATGGACCGCCTGACGGTGTTCCCCGAGCATATGCGGGAGAACCTCGATCGCTCGTATGGGCTGGTGTTCTCGCAGCGGGTGCTGCTGGCGCTCATTGAGACGGGGCTGAGCCGGCAGGATGCCTATGCGATCGTGCAGCGCAACGCGATGGCTGCATGGCGGGAGCGGACCCCATTCCTGGATCTGTTACTGGGTGACGCGGAAGTGACCGGCCGGCTGAAGGAATCCGAGCTGCGAGCGTTGTTTGACTACGGGTTTTACCTGCAGAACATCGGCGCGACGTTCGAGCGCCTGGGACTGTGACACCAGCCGCGCCGCGGGGACCGGTAATGCCCGCGCGCAAGGTGATCGCGACCGCGTGGGCGCTGGTCACTCACCATCCACGGGAGGCGATGCTTCCGCTGGTTGTGATCCAGATCCCGGTAGCCATCCTCACAGGGGCGGTGCTGGCGGTACTGTTGTTGACCGTGTTCGGCGACCAGGAAATCAACACGAACGATGGCGGGCAACTGCTGGCTCTGCTGCTGGTGAGCGGGACCCAGGCGCTGTTCGCCCAGGTGGCCCGGGGGAGCACCATCGTCTCTCTTGCGGGAGTGATCCGGGGGCAGCCTCTCACGCTGACCCAGGCCCTGGACCCGGCGTTCAGCCGGATGGGCGGGCTGCTCGCGCTGGTAGTGCTGGTTTCGGCGGGGGTGCTTATCTCGTTTGTCACGTTGATTGGCCTGGTCCTGCTGCCGTACATGATCCTGCGATTCGCGCTGGCCTTCGAGGCGTTCATGCTGGAGGACCTCGGGCCGTGGCCGGCGCTCCGGCGCAGCTGGGAGTTGATGCGGGGGCATATGCTGCGGATGCTGGGAGTCGTGTTGCTGACCGCGGTCATCCTGTTCGGGCCGTTCCTGTTCATCTCGCTGATGGGTGAGGCCGTGCGTGGCGATCGAAACACGCAGGTTATCCTTGGCGCGGTGTATTCGGTGGTCCAGGGCGTGCTGCTGGTACCCATCGTTGCGTTTGTGACGGCGACAACGACGGTGTTCTATCTCAATCTGCGGGAGCCTGACCGTGTCTGAAGTCCTGCTCGAATCGACACTGCCAAATCGAACGCACCGGGGGAAGGTGCGGGACACGTATGACCTGGGCGAGAACCTGCTGATCGTGGCGACGGACCGTATCTCGGCGCTCGACGTGGTGCTCCCGACGGGGATACCGCGGAAGGGGCACGTGCTTACCCGTCTCTCGGCCTGGTGGTTCGACCGGATCAAGGAGGTGGTGCCGAACCACTTCATCGCCGTCATCGAGCGCGCGAACCGCGATCTGCTGCCGTTCGAGGTGGGTCCGGAGTACTGGGGACGTTCGATGCTGGTGAAGAAAGCGCGCCGGCTGGATGCCGAATGCATCGCGCGGGGCTACCTTTCGGGTTCGGGATGGAAGGATTACCAGCGCACCGGCGGGGTTTGCGGGATTGTCCTGCCCGAAGGATTGCGGGAATCCGAACGGCTGCCGGAGACGATCTTCACACCGAGCACCAAGGCCGATGCCGGACACGATGAGAACATTGCGTTCGATGAACTCGAGCGGATCGTCGGAGTCGAGGAGGCGAACGCGATGAAGCTCCGGACGCTGGCGGTGTACAACTACGCCCACACGGTAGCGTTCGAGCGGGGCGTGATCATCGCGGATACGAAGCTGGAATTCGGCATCTGGAACGACGAGGTCATCCTGATCGACGAGGTGCTGACTCCCGATAGCAGCCGCTTCTGGCCAGCCGACCAGTACCAGCCGGGAGCCGCGCAGCCGAGCTTCGATAAGCAGCCTGTGCGAGACTGGCTGGCGGCGAACTGGAAGGATGGCCAGGAGCCGCCCGGGTTACCACCCGATGTGGTGGCGGCCACGACCATGCGCTACCTCACCGTCTACAAGATGCTAACCGGACAGGAGCTCGCTGAATGAGCAAGGCCAAGGACGCGAAGAAGAAGATCGAGAAGGCAGTATCGCCGAAAGGGGATGGCACCTACCTGGCACGCGTGTATGTCTCGCTGAAGCCAACCGTAAACGATCCGGAAGGGACGACCATCGGCGGGGCGCTTGGATCGCTCGGCTTCGAGGGAATCCTGGGCGTACGATCGGGCCGCTACTTCCAGGTCACCCTGAAGGCGGCCGATCCGAAGGATGCGGCGGAAAAGGTGGACCAGATGTGCGCGCGGCTGCTGGCAAACCCGGTCATCGAGACGTATGACTTCGAGATCGAGAAGGCGGGGAAGAAGTAGCGCCTACTTGCTGACGAGCGGTCCGGGATCGATGGCGAAGTAGACTTCGCAGGCGCGGCGGGTGGCGCCGGGTTCGAGGACCGCGGGGCGCTTTACGAAGCGGGACTCTTCGATGATGAGTTGCAGGACATCGCGCGGGTGGCAGCTGCGGAAGTTGCCATTGCTGGCGCGGCGCACGAACTCGACGGCGATCTCGATATTCTGGGGCGAAGCCTCGACACCCATGGCATCGGCAAAGCGGCGGAATATCTCGGCCATCTGCTCGGGCGTTGGCTCGGGGATGCGGATCTTGTAGGGGAGGCGGCGCAGATGCGCTTCTTCGAGCATGGTGCGCGGCTCGAGGTTGGTGCTGAAGCAGATAGTTGAGCGGAACGGGAAGGTGATGCGCTCCCCGGTGACGAGGGCCATCGTATCTTCGCCGCGTTCGAGGGCGGCGATCCAGCGGTTGAGGAGCGCGTGGGGCGAGACCTGCTGGCGGCCAAAGTCATCGATTGCGAGGAGGCCGCCGTGCGCTTTTACGTGGGGCGGCGCCTGGTGGTAGCCGAGTGCGGGATCGTAGGCGAGATCGAGGTCTTCGTGGCGAAGCTCGCCACCGACAAAGACGAACGGGCGGCGGATCCGCATCCAGCGGCGATCGACTGCCGAGGATGCCTCGGCGGCGTCATCGCCCTCGACAGGCTGGTGCACCAGGTCATCGTAGAGGCGGATAATATGTCCGCTGACGTAGATAGCGACGGGCATGAGGGTTACGCCCTGGATGGCCTCGCTGGTGAGCTCGAGGATTGTCGTCTTGCCGTTGCCAGGGGCGCCCCAGAGCATCGCGGGGCGGCCGGAAGTGAGGGCGAGGCAGACTTTGGCGACGACATCGCGCGCGAGAACGAGTTGCTGGAGGGCGCGGGCAAGGCGGACCGGGTCGGGCGCGCCGATCTCGGTATCGCGTTCGAGCACGCGGAAGTAATCCTGGATTGGGATGGGTACGGGGCCGACGTACTTGCTGCGTTCGAAGGCATTTTCGGCTTCGCGCATGCCAAGCTCGGTGAGGCGGTACTGCCATTCGGTTTCGAGGCGGCCGGAAGCGGAGGTTGTTTCGACCAAACGCTGGCGGCGCAGTTCATCCATTGCCTCGCGGGCGACGCCAGGGCTTACGCGCATGGCGTTGGCCACTCCGACGGGGGATGGCACGGTGATCCGGTAGAGGGTCTTGAGCGCGAGGTCTTCGATGAAGCGATCGGGCAGGCCGAGTTCGTGAATGTGGTCGGGGGCTTCCGGGAGAGTCGGGAGGGCACGCAGGTAGCCTGGCGCCGGGCGTGGTGCGCGCTCCTCGGCATACTCGGGCTGCATCGCAAGGTTGCCGGACGTTGGGGGGTATGCCTGCTCCATGTCACCTTCCCGCATACGGGCCGCCTTGAGGTGGCCTTCCCGTGCGATGCTCTAGGTTGAATGTCGGCATTCGGGGCCGGGCGCCCAGATCAGGGGGGTGCACACTCGTGGGCATGCTGGTGACAGCCGGGTGGACGGCGGGGGACCGGCGAGGGGAACAAACGGGTTCGGAATGGATGGAGATTGCGTGCAGGGGGCGGAGCAGGATCAGGGCACGGCGGGAGCGGGGCTGAGAAAGCGCCCTTCCATATCCCACAGGAGCCACCATTCGCGGCGGGCCTCCATCCGGATGTAGCGTTCGCCATCCCGTTCGACAAGGGCGAGGTCGTTGAAGCCGCAGGCACGGAAGCAGCGGATTGCGCGCTCATTCCAATCGAGCGTGTGCAGGTAGAAGCTGCGGAAAGGGAAGCCTTCCCAGGCAAAGCGGAGGAAGGTGGAGGTCGCTTCGCGGCCCAGGCCGGCGCCGCGGAAACGCCGGTCGCCGATGGAGATGCCAAACTCGGCAACCCCGGCCTGGTGATCGGCGTTGTAGAACATCACGCTGCCGATGTGTTCGCCAGCGTGTGTTTCGATGGCGAAGTGAGCACGATCGGGCTGGCCAAAGGCGAGGTCGTATTCGAAGACCTGGAGGAAGCGGGCGAACCCCTCGCGGAAGGGTTGCATGCCATTGAGCCGGGCGTTTTCCGGATCGCGCCGCCAGGCGTACTCATCGATTGCGTCATCGCGCACCTTGTGCCGGATGCGCAGACGGGCGCCGGCAGCGACGACGAGGTGATCGCGCGAGCCGGGGCGGGCTTCAACCGTCACAGCACCTCTCCGAGTTTCCTGGCCGCTTCGGCCACGAGTTTCCGCTCACCGTCGTAGGTGAGTGTGGCCAATGCGCGGCTGGCTGGCAACCATGCCACAACGTCGAATTCATGGTCGTGGAGCGAGAGATCGCCGCCGGACGGTTCCATGAGCCAGTGGTGAACCAACTTGTGATAACGGACGCCATCGGCGGTGAACCAGTATTCAATGGATCCGAGATGTTCGCCGAGGGTGACCTGAAGGCCTGTCTCTTCTTCGACTTCGCGGAGGGCTGTCTGTTCGATTGGCTCGCCGGGGTCGGGCGTGCCCTTTGGCAGGCCCCAGACACGATCGGTGTGGCGGCCGCAGATAACGACTTCGATGCCCGCGGGCCCGCGCCGCCAGACGACACCACCGGCCGAGACAGCCTGTTGGACGGGGAGCTTCTTTGGCATCAGACGCCGGCCGGATCCCCGAAACGGCGAAAGAGCCCGCCGCGGGCTGCCAGCTCGAGCGCGATGTCCACGACTTCGATGAGTTCGGGTGGGGCGCCTTCGCGGAATTCGCCAAGGAGCGCACTGGCTTCTTCGCCACCAATCTCTCCGAGTGATTCGATAACAGCGAAGACGACGTCGAAGTCCTCATCGTTGAGCAACTCGCCGAGCGGGGGAACCAGGTCGTCAGAGCCGAGGCTCCCGGCCGCAACGGCGGCTTCAAGGCGGAATTCCTCATCCTCCGAATAGAGCTGATCGGAGAGGTATTCAGTCCAGCGGTCGAGGCCGGAGGCGCCCATGGCCCGCACCGCCGAAATGCGAAGGGCGCGTTCGCCGGATTCGTAGGCCGAGGCAATGAAATCAGCGACCCACGGCCGGCTGCACGGGCCGAGTGCCTCAATTGCGGCAGCGCGGACTTCGACCGGCTGGGAGGCATCCTCGAATGCTGCGCGGGCGGCGGACAGGGCGTGCTCGCCTTCCCCGGCAGGCAGGCGGCCAAGCTCGTAAAGCGCCACGAAGCCGGCGAGGTTGGCGGCGGCGGCGGCGCGCACGCCGGGAGCGGGATCGCGTTCGAGCAGGGCCACCAGGCGCGCCGCGATGTCGCGATCATCCGTTTCCCAGAGGCTCAGGACCGCGGCTTCGCGGATTTCGGGGATCGGGTCGGCGATGGCGATACGGCCGAGTTCCCGGAAGTCCAGGCTGACATCCTCTTCGGCGGCCTCGGTTGCCCGTGTGAGGATATCGGCACGCGTTTCGACCGGGATCTCGAGCCATCGTTCGCGAAGCCAAGCCACCGCGGGGCGGCCAAGATCGGAGAAGAGGGCGAGATCGGAATCGCGCGGAGAGCCGCCGGCGATGAGGTCGGTCAGAAGCTGGGCGAGGGCGGATGGGGGAGCCTGGGACATGGGCCAATCGTAGCATCAGCCGCCGGATGCGGCCTCGCCCTTCAGCGGGCGGGAAAGCAGCGCGCGCATGGCCTTGTCGATGGTGGCCTGCCCACGGACGACTGCCGCGACCTCGGTGGCGATCGGGAGTTCGACACCGACGCGGGAGGCCAGCGCGAGGGCAACTTCGGCGGTGGCGGCACCTTCGACCGCCTCGCCGATGGCTGCCCGGGCAGCAGCGGGAGACTCGCCGCGGGCGAGGAGCTCTCCAAAACGGCGGTTCCGGCTCAAGGGGGAGAAGCAGGTGGCGGCAAGGTCGCCAACCCCGGCCAGGCCCTGGAAGGTGAGGGGACTGGCGCCAGACCCGACACCGAGGCGAGTGATTTCGGCGAGCCCACGGGTCATGATCGAGGCGACGGTATTGGCGCCGAACCCAAGCCCCCAGGCAGCGCCAGCGGCGATGGCGACAACGTTCTTCATGGCGCCGGCAAGTTCGACGCCCACGACGTCATCCGAGGTGTAGACGCGGAATGAGGCGCCAGCCAGTGCTCGCTGCCAGAGTTCCGCGGAGGCGGAGGCAGAGCTTGCCACCACGGCGGCCGCGGGCAGGCTTCGCGCCACTTCGTGGGCGAGGTTGGGGCCGGAAAGTGCGGCAATGCGGCCAGGATCCCAGCCGGCGGCAGCGATTACCTCGCTCATGCGCCGCGCCGACTGTAGCTCGATCCCCTTGGCGGCCGAGAGGATGGGGGTTTCGCGCGGGAGACGGGCAGCGAACAGTGTCTCCGCGAGGGATTGGGCCGGGACGGCGGCGATGGCGCCAGCGAGGGAACCGCCGGACCACGGTGCAGCCGTGGCGGAGACCGGGGAGCCCAGCCGGACCTCGGGCAGCCGTTCGAGCCCGCGAATGGCCTCAACGCGGCTTGCCTCGCCAGCAGTCCTGGTGACCAACACGACCTGATGGCCAGCCTGTTCGAGCAGCCATGCGAGGGTCACGCCCCAGGAGGTGGCGCCAAGGACGGCGTAGCGGGCCATTTCAGCCCGAGGCCGGGCGGTCGCCACCCTGGCCGATCCTGGGTTCGGTGCCGGCCCGCAAGCGGCGGATATTGGGAATGTGCTTGTATTCGACGAGCGCTGTGGCGAAGAGCGCGAACCAGGCGGCCGGCCAGGCAACCCAGCCGAGCGCGGCAGCGGCGAGAATGATGGCCGCGCAGATGGGTACTCCAACGATAGACATCACGGAGACGTAGCGTGTGGTGGCGATCAGGGCGGCGCCGATGAGCGGAAACGGGAGCGAAAGGAGCGGCGCGAGGCCAAGCACGCCACCATAGGTGCTGGCGACACCGCGGCCCCCGCGGAAGCTGGCGAAGACGGGCCAGATGTGGCCGATAACGGCGGCCCCGGCGCCGACCGCACCCACTTCGGGGCTATCGAAGACGAGGCGGCCCACCAGGGCTGGGACGGCGCCCTTGGCGATATCGAGGAGGGCAACGACGAGCGCGGGGACTTTGCCGGCGGTGCGCAGGACGTTTGTGGTACCGGTCTTCCCGCTGCCCGATTCGCGCACATCGCGGCCGAGGGAGATGTAGCCGACGATGAGGCCCCACGGGAGGGAGCCGAGCAAGTAGCCGAGGACGGCGGTGGCGGCATACTCGGCGATCACGAGCGGGAATCATCCTCCGTGCGCGCCCTGAACACCAGCTTGATGGCCGTGCCTTCGAAGTCGTGCGCTTCGCGGACAGCCCGCTCGAGGTAGCGCCGGTAGCTGAAGTGCACGAGCTGGGGATCGTTGACGAACAGGATGAAGGTTGGGGGATCGATCCCGGCCTGCGTGGCGTAGAAGAGCTTGAACCGTTTGTTGTGGACCAGGGGCGGAACGTGTTCGCGCATGGCCTTCGCCAGGAGGGCGTTGAGTTCGCCCGTATTCATGCGGCGGCGGCGAGCTTCGCGGGCCTGGCTGGCGAGGGCGAGGAGCTGCCCGAGGCCGCGCCCTTCGAGGGCGGAGATGAACGTGACCATTGCCCACGGTGCAAACTTCACGCGCCCGCGCATCTGGCGCTCGGCCCAATCGCGGCCTGCCTCGGGGTCTTCCCAGAGGTCGGTCTTGTTCACGGCGATGATGAGGCCCTTGTAGTCATCCATGGCGATACCGGCGATGTGGGTATCCTGGGCGGTGACCCCGTCCACACCATCGATGACCAGGACGGCCACATCACAGCGCTCGACGGCGGCGGTGGAACGCATGACTGAGTGCCGTTCGACGCCTTTGCCGAGCTTGCCGGGGCGGCGGATGCCAGCTGTGTCGATCAGGAGGAACGCGCCCTCGGGGGTGTCGACCTCGGAATCGATGGCATCGCGCGTGGTCCCCGCGACATCGCTGACGATGACGCGTGGCTGTCCGAGGATGGCGTTCACAAGAGCGGACTTACCCACGTTGGGCCGGCCGATGATGGCAATCCGCGTGCGATCGGACTCGGCGAGGAGGGCGGGTTCGGGAAGGAGCTCGATAACAGCATCAAGCAGGGTGCTTATGTTTATGTAGTGAAGAGCGCTGACCGGAATGGGGTCGCCCAGGCCGAGCGTCGAGGCTTCGGCGATGCCGGTGAGTTCGCGCTTTTCGTTGTCGGATTTGTTGGCGACGACGAGGGTAGGGCGGCGGGCGCGGCGGACCACATCGGCCATGTCGTAGTCGCTGGCGGTGAGTCCATCGCGCGCATCGAGGCAGAGGAGCACGACGGTGGCGCCTTCGATGGCCGCGCGAACCTGGCCCATGATGAGTGGAGCGTAGACGTTCTGGTCATCAGTCTCGTAGCCGCCGGTGTCGATCAGTCGAAAGCGGACATCGCGCCATTCAACGTCGGCTTCGACGCGGTCGCGGGTAGTGCCGGGCTCGTCCTCGACGATTGCACGGCGCTCGCCGAGGACCCTGTTGAAGAGCGAGGACTTGCCGACGTTGGGGCGGCCGACGATGACGACACGTGGGAGTGTATCGGAGGCGGCGTTCATGGTTGGCCTCCGGCGGGGGTGGCAACGAGGGTGACCTGGACCGGGGCGACGGATTCGGCCCGCAATCCGTTTGGCACGGTGACGGTGACGGGATAGGTGCGCGTGCCGGCGGTGGCGCCGGTGAGCGAGATGGTGACTTTTATGTCGCCTGGTTTAAGGGTGCGTATCTGGGGCAGCGGACCGGTAATGGTAACCTCGACAGAGTAGAAGCCTGAATGGGACAGTCCGGTGGGAGTACCTTCGAACGTGGGCCCAATGACGTAGGTTGTGCCGCTACACGGTGATGTGGCCGGGCCGGCGGCGCATTCAATAGGGCGGATTTCGATGGTGATGGTGACCGAGGCGCGGCCGAGCGAGGTGTTCTGGGGCACGTCTATCGACTTGATAAGCGTCTGATCGGTACGTGCGCCTGAAACATCGACGGGCGGGACGGTAAGCGCAGTCAGGCCGCCGACGACGGCGCGCGGACCGGTAACCACAACGGTCCCGGGTTCGACCTTCACGTTGGTAATCATATAGCCGGCGGCGACATCGCCGGTGGTCAGAGCGGCCACGGGAAGTGTGCGCTGAGCGAAGGTCTGCTCGATCTTGAGGGTGGCCTTTGCCCTGGCCGGGGTGATGGCAACCACGACTTCGGCCCCACTCTGGGAGCGGGCAATGAGGTCGCCTTCGACGGTGGTGTTGTCTCGCACACCACTCAGGTTTACATCAAGGTCGATAGAGCGCACGCTGGCTACCCTTTCGGGGAGGCCGCTGATGAGGACGGATGCCGGTTCGACGGCCGCGCTGGCTTCGTCTTCCTGGTATCCGCTGGCGACCTGGCCGGAGCGGCGAATGGTAACCGGGACCTCGCGTTGCTGGGGCTGGACGACGGTGACGCGCACGGTGGCGGGGATGACCTCGATGATGCGGAGGTCGCCGCCGCGGGCCTCGACGCGGACTTCCCGGAGCTCATCAATCCCGGGTTGCATGCCCTGGACATCGACATAGGCGCGGAAGTCTTCCGGATTGAGGTTTTCCAGGTCATCGCCACGGCCTTCGATGACGACAGCGACGGCGAAGCTCTCTTGCATGATGAGTTCGCCAGCGTTGCGTGCTTCGACGGGGATGGAGGATGGCACCCCCTCGGCGGGGAAGCGGGCGGTGACCCGGGGGTTTTCGACGTCTTCGACGACGAACCAGATGGCGAATGCCGCGACCACGCTAAAGCTGGCGAGCGCCCCATGCTGGTAGAAGCTCCGCAGTACGGACCGGATATTGGCAAGGATAAGGCGGGGCAGGCGGGGCCGCCTGGAACCGTTCCGGCTCACGCAGGTACCCTCTCCTGTGAAGTGCGCTCAGGATCGAGGACGAGTTCGAGGACGGCCCGCAATCGCCGTTCATCGGCCACGGGGGTGAGGCGGCCGTTGAGTGCAACGCTTATGTCGCCTGTTTCCTCTGAGACAACGACGGTAAGCGCGTCAGTCTGTTCGGTGATGCCGAGGGCGGCCCGGTGGCGGGTGCCGAGCTGGCGGTCTTCGGGATCGCTGGCGAGGGGGAGGATGCAGCCGGCGGCGACCACGCGGTCATCGCGCAGGACAACAGCCATATCGTGGAGCGGGGAGTTGGGAAAGAAGATGCCGGCAAGGATCTCCGGGGACACGCGGGCATCGACGGGGACGCCGGTTTCGATGACATCCTGGAGGCCGGTTTCGCGTTCGAGCACAAAGAGACCGCCATGACGGTCGGCGGACATGCGGCCAGCGGCGCGGGCGACGGCGTCGATCAGCTCATCGTATTTGCCTTCGGCGAACCAGCCCGAGAACCCGGTCCGGCCGAGGCGGTCGAGCGCGCGGCGGATTTCGGGCTGGAGGATGATGACGGCGGCAACCACGAGCGCCGTGGCGGAATTGGCGACGAGGAAGTTGACGACGGTAAGGTCGAACATCCGGCCGAAGACGACGAAGACCAGGAAGAGCGCGAGGGCGCCACGAAGCTGGGTGAGCCCGCTTGTGCCGCTAAGGATGCGGAGGGTGGCGAAGATGAGGAGGGCGATCAGGATAACGTCGACCGCGCTCCAGACATCGAACTGGGCGAGCACATCCTGGAAGTGTTCGGTATCGGGCATAGGCTGGGCGGTGGTCTCCGGTGTTCCCAGCCATCATACGCCCCGCCGGGCCAACTCCGGGTTAGCCTTCGACCTGGCCATCCACGCCGAGGAGGAATGCGACGGCGGCAGCCTGGGCCCAGACACGATTTTCGGCCTGGTCGAAGATGATGGACTGGGAGCTTTCCAGCATCTCGTCGGTGATCTCCTCGCCGCGGTGGGCGGGAAGATCGTGCATGACGAAGGCGCCGGTCGCGGCGTGGCTCATGAGATCGCGGTTGAGCTGGTAGCCGGCAAAGTCGATGCGGCGGCGTTCCGATTCGCGTTCCTGGCCCATCGAGGTCCAGACATCGGTATAGACGGCGCCGGCCCCGCGGACGGCCTCGACCGGGTCGTTCACGAGGGCCAGGCGGCCACCGGTGGCCTTGGCGCGGGCGCTGGCCTCGGTGGCGACGTACTCGGGCAGGCCATAGCCCTTTGGCGCGGCCATCCGGACATCCATGCCGAGAGCGGTAGCTGTGAGGACGAGACTCGCGGCAACGTTGTTGCCATCGCCGATAAAGGCAATGGAGGCGCCACGGAGGTCGCCGAGCTTTTCGCGCATGGTGAGGAGGTCGGCGAGGGCCTGGCAGGGGTGTTCTTCGTTCGTGAGCGCATTGATGACCGGGATGGCGGAGTACCCGGCGTATTCCTCGACGATCACCTGGCCGAACGTGCGGACAGCAACGATATCGACGTAGCGGGCGAGGACGCGGGCAACGTCCTTGATCGCTTCGCGCTCGCCGAGGCCGACTTCCTGCGGCGCGAGGTAGATGGTTTCGCCGCCGAGGTGGCGCATGGCGACCTGGAAGCTGACACGGGTACGGAGCGATGGCTTTTCGAAGAGGAGGGCAAGCTGGCGGCCATCGAGAAGCTTCTGCGGGCGGCGCTTGAGGCGGCTGGCGATCTCGAGGAGGTGGGCCGTTTCCCGGGCGTTGATATCGGCCGAGGAGAGAAGGTGCCGTACGTTCGTGTGCATCGGCCGAGTATAGGAAACGGGCGTGCTTATGTCCGCCGCGGGTGACGCGGACCCGGACCGAGCGGGGAATGGCGAAGTGTGAAATATCACCTATACGGAGGGCGCCGGGGAATGCCGAAATATGCAACAGGAGGCACCCCGTGGAAGATGAACGCATCCTCAGGCCGGCATGGGCGGGGAAGTTCGCGGAGGGGAAGATGTTCGAGCGAATGGACTGTCCGCGGTGTGGCGCGCAGTTTCACTTCGCCCAGACGCCGCGCGTGACGCGGGTGCCGCGTTGCCCGGCGTGCGGAGCATTTGGGGCGCACCCGCACGCTGCATAGCCATCCGTTTTCCGTAGGGCCGGGTTTGGTACGATGGTCTTCTGTGTAGGGGTGTAGCTCAGTTGGTAGAGCATCGGCCTCCAAATCCGAGTGTCGCGGGTTCGAATCCTGCCACCCCTGCCAGAAATCTCGGGCCGAGACCCTCACGCGGCTTGCCGCTGGGCCCATCCGGTACGTAACATCGCCTTATTGCCCAGGTGGTGGAATGGCAGAC
>Ga0154020_10005111_pt1 | contig 15561 bp, 13 predicted proteins | sample Klosneuvirus_201_FD_109709 | JGI IMG/M metagenome (GOLD analysis project Ga0154020, IMG submission 109709) | Active sludge microbial communities from wastewater, Klosterneuburg, Austria - Klosneuvirus_20160825_MG | ecosystem: Engineered > WWTP > Aerobic digester > Activated sludge | place...
ACACCGGCTGGCGCTGATGCTGTGAAAAAGGCCAACATTAGGGGCATAATATAAATCATCATGCGATTGGCGGATTCCATTTCGGAAGCTGGTTTTGTGGCAGCTTCGGCCTTCTTTTTGCCCATACTGAGGCGCAATGAAGTGTATTGCAGCAGGCCAACCAGGACAGGGAGAACGAAGATATCGGTTTTAGTGAGGTCGAGAACGCCGAGGAAAACTGTTTGTACTTTGTTTAAATCAAAGCCTTGTAATGGTGCATATAATAAATAGCTGCTACCCGGATCCATACCATTTTGTATGACATTGAATAGGCCAATTAAAATCGGGAGTTGAATCAGAATTGGCAAACAGCTGCCAAAAGGACTGACTTTGTGTTCTTTGTAAATGGCAAAGGTTTCCTGGGCGATTTTTTGTTGGTCGCCGCCGTGTTTTTCTTTGAGGGCGCTGATTTTTGGTTGTACTGCTTGGAGTTTCTTTTGAGATTTGAGGACTTTGTGATTGGGGATGAGTAGCAGAGTGCGAATTAGAATAGTTAGAAAAATTATGCCGAAGCCCAGTGCATAACCTGGGGAAATGCTGGTGAAAAAGACCAGGGCATTATAAATAGGTTGATGGATGATAGTTCCGTAAAACCAGCTGAAAAATGATGGACTATTGATTTGGAATTGATTTGATTCGAGAGTTTTATCGCCAATTTGGACTTTGAGTTTGTAATTGCCGATTTCGCCAAAAAGCTGATGATTCCAGGATTTGAAGCTGTATGGATATTTTTGGCCGGCCTTAATGACAATGTCTTTTTGGCCGCTACAGTCTGTAGTGGAATTGGTAGTTTTGCTTTTCCATTCACCATTTAGAAGTTGTTCAACTTGAATTGACGGTTGTGGGCAGAGGTTTTTTAAAATAACGTCTTGGTCGGTGTAATTTTCCAGGTGGGCGGTGAGTAGATCATTTTGCCCGTATTGATTGCGGTCTACGGAAAAATGTAGGCCGGTTTTGGGAGTGGTGGGTTGATTGAAGAATTGCGTATAAACAAAATTCACCAATAAGAAAATGACTAGAAAGGTGAGGGCTTGATTTAGAATGTTTTTGAGGGCTTTGCTGTCCATGTGTTGGCTTTAAATTTAATTTAATTTTGAAGAAATTTGTTGAAGTGTTTGGAGTATGGCAGCTTCTTTTTTTTCAAAAGAAAGCGTTTTGAGATAGGGTTTGACGATTAGCATATAATCGCCTGTGGTTTGGGGGGCTGGGAGTTTTCGTAAAATCTCATAAAGCTGGCGACGCAGCAAATTCCGCTCAACGGCTAATGCTGCAATCTTTTTACTGATGACGACACTATAGCGGTTCGCGGGACCTTTGTTGAGCTGAAATTTGACTGAAAAGAAGTCATTGTTGAAGCGGAAGCCTTTTTTAAGCAGCCAGGAGATATGATTGGTAGAAATTCGTTGAGTTTTTTTGAGCATTAAGTTTCAACGATAGCGGCATTATTTTTTATCGCTAACAGTTAGTTGTTTGCGGCCTTTATTGCGGCGGGCTGCGAGAATGTTGCGGCCTCCTTTGGTCTTCATTCTGGCGCGGAAACCGTGCATTTTAAGGTGTTTTCTCTGTTGTAACTTGGAAATTGGCATTTCAGTAGTGCTAAATTTGTGCCAGCTGAAGATAGCTTTAAGTTAATTTTGTGTCAATTTTATTTTTATGTTAATCTTTGCTGGCACTGCATAAAGTAGTGTTAATATTAAAGAATAAAAACTAAAATGGCCAGTCAGCAATTTAAAACTCAATACGACTTTTTGTTTATTGGAAGGGACGAAGGAAGCTTTGTCGAAAATTATGCCTACGATTTAGGAGAGGGTGGAGAAGGCAGTGGAAAGATCTATATTTGTCTGGAGATATTGCAAAATTCTATAGACCCCGAAAAGATTGGGGAGATCATTTTTGACAAAATGAGGAAAATCTTCTTTGTCGACAGTGAAGTTGATAGTTATGAGCGGTTTGAAGAGTCTGTGAAGGAGGTCAATCGTTGTTTAAATGAATATAAACTGGAGCGCGGCAATGACTGGTTGGGTAAATTGAATGTCATTATTACGGCAATTGTGGGCAATCAGCTGTATTTGACCCAATCTGGCGAGGCTGAGGCTTATTTGGTACGTAAAAAATTGGCTACTACTATCAGTGATGATTTGAGTGACGTGGAAAGTAAGGATATCTTTACCAATATTGCTTCCGGAGATTTGGAATCTGGGGATTTGGTTTTGCTTAGTACTACTAGACTTTTGCGTTATGTCTCCAAAAATGATTTGTCCAAACATATAACTGGAAATTTACAAAATACCGTTCAATCTATTAAGGACTTTTTGCATGGCGAGGTGATAAGTAAGATTGGTTTGATCGCAGTGCAAGCTAGTGAAGTAAAGGCAAATGCCCAGGAAACCGAGAAAATCGCTCATCTGCGTGAAGAGAGTTTTCACGATCTAGATGCGACTGAGAGGGGTGCGGTAGATTCAAGTGTGAGATTAGGTGGCGCTTCATTGGATAAATTGAAAGTGTTATTTAATAAATCAGTTTCTGGGGCGAAAAATCGTATTTCTGACTGGAAAAGCGAAGGAAGTGTGCGTCGTGGCAGTAGTGAATCTGGAAGTGGATGGGATTTCAGTAATTGGGGTAAAGATAAGATTTTGATTTCTATTGTGGCCCTGATTTTTGTTTTGACTTTGGGAGTTTGGTGGTTACGGGCGAAATCAGATGAAGATGGTAGAATTCAAACTTTGGCTAGTGATTTGGTGCAGGTGCGTGAGCAAATAAATTCAGCAATTACCACAGGCCAATTTGATAAAGAAAGAGCTGGGGGAATGCTAAATGATGCTGAACAAAAAGCAATTGTGGTTTTGAATAGCGGCTATCATAAATCCAAGGCGCGGGATTTGTTGGATTTGATTTTGGAAACCAGGGACAAATTGGATGGAGTTATGCATCCTAAGGTAGAAAAAATGGCTGATCTAAGCACTAAACGTGAGAATGTTAGTGCTTTGGGATTGGTTAAATTAAAAGACAAATTGTATGCCTATGAATACAATGCCCTTTACCCCATTTTGTTGGATAAAGTTGGGGATCCTTTGACTATTGATGATAATGAGAAAGTCGTGTCTGCTACTAATTATGATGATAAAGATTCCATACTTTTCTTGACTGAAAGTGGTAAATTGAAGGAATTCAAAGATGATAGTATGTCTTTTTTGAGCACTACTGATGAGTCCTTTAAAAAAGGAACAAATCTTCAGGCTTATAGCAATAAAATTTTTGTTTTGGATCCACAGGGAAATCAAATTTGGAGATATACACGTCGTCGGGATACTTTTGATGCAGCTCAGCCATATGCTACCGGAGCTGATTTGAAAAATGCCGTGGATTTGGCAATTGATGGAAATATCTATGTTTTGGGAATTGATGGTTATATCAGCAAATTATTCCAGGGTAATAAAGAAGATTTCCCAATTAAAAAGGCGCCTGTGAAAGAAGTTTCTTCGGCCAAGGCGATTTATAGTGAAGCGGATATGTCCCAAATCTATGTTTTGGAGGCAACTGAGAGCCGCATTTTGGTTTATTTGAAAGATGATAGAACTGGTGGAGCCGTTTATACTGCCCAATATATCTTTGATGATTTGAAAGATATCAAGGATTTCTACGTCGACAAAAATACCAACACTATGTATGTGCTAACGGAAAAAGCTGTTTATAGAACAGCTTTGAGTAGTTAAAAAGTGAAAGTTTAAAGTTGCTCGTGGATGAAGCGGGCGACTTTGAGGCTGGCGTCGGGATTGCTGATGGTGCTGAGGTTCTGTTGTATGCGTTTATGGTTTTTGCGAATGTAGTCAATGCATTCTACTATGCTCATTTTGGCGTCTTTTTGGATTATTCCTACTTCGTGAATTTTAATTAATTCGGCATTGCCCATTTCCTGGCCGGGAATGACTTGGGTGATGATCATGGGTTTTTTGGCGGCGATGCATTCCATGACTGTGGCTCCACCGGCTTTGGTGATGATTAGATCGGCATTTTTGATGAATTCGGGCATTTGATTGGTCCAGCCTATGATGCGAGTGTTTTTTTGATGGTCAAATTTTTCCAATTTTGGGAAAATTTGACTATTACGGCCGCAAATGACAATTAAATTTAGGTCTTGGAAATGTTCATGAATTTCCTGAATCATTTTGATGGTGGTCTTGACTTTTTCGGCTGCGGGTTGCAGAACTATGGTGTATTTTTGTGGGTCTAAATTGAGGTTTTTTAGAAAAGATTCGCGATATGTGGGGGTGGAAAATTCCAATTTAACCGGAAATCCTAATGTTCTTATTTTATTTTCCGGGACGCCGAGTTTTTTTAGGGATATGGCAGTTTCTTCGTTGGCAACTATATGAATTGATGGATTGCCGGTGACCCAGGCGGTGTGAATGGAAATGGAATCGGTGACCAGGCTGATGAATTTGATATTGCCGAGTTTTTTAATGATCAAAGAGGCAAGATAATCCCAGACTGGGAAGGCCGAGATGATAATGTGAGGATTGTAGGATTTGAATAATTTCTCGATCTTGGGAGCGTTGAGTGGATAGTTGATGATATTTAAAAATTGAACCGGCCATTTGGAGTCGCTGCCTTCGAAAAAGGCTTTGTATACTGCTGGGACGTGTTTGGTTGATCCTTCATAGGCTTTGACTACTGCTTTGTTGAACAGTGAGCCTATTTCTTCGTAGAAATCGATAATGGAAATGTGATAATCCTTGCCATAGAGGTATTCGATGCCTTGTTTAATGGCTTTGGAAGCACTCATGTGGCCTTGTCCCAAAACTGAACTGAGAATCAGGATGTTTTTTCTTTTATTGGGAAAAGTTTTGATATTTAAGGATAATTCATTGAGTGAATTTTCGATTTGAGCATTTAGTTCGTCAGAGAGCTCTTGTTTATGATTTGCTAAATTGGTGAGTTGAATGAGTTTGGTTAATTTTCCTGGTAGAAGGGCGAGTTGAGCATCGATTTGTTCCATGCTTTCTTCTTCCAGGGCCATGGCTAATTCAGAAGATAAATCGACCAAGCCGGCCTGAACTTTTTCCAGGATTAGACTTGGCAAAAATGGCTTGATCAAGCCGTCAATTTGGTCGATAGTTTGTATGGTTTGCTTGTAGAGAGAGGTGTTGTGGTAAAGTTTCATTTTAACTGGTTTTCTGTACTAAAGAGAGGGATTGTTTAGCGATTTCTAATTCTTCATTGGCGGGAATAATCATGACTTTGGTTTTGCTGGAAGCTGCATTGATGAAGAGTTGGTTTTTGAGATTAGCTGATTTGTTAAGTTTAATGTTGAGGTGGCTTAGATAGTTGGCAACTTGTTGTCGTATATAATAAGCGTTTTCGCCAATCCCACCAGTGAAGATTATAGCATCAATACCACCTAAAAAGCCAATGTAGGCGTTGATATAGTGGGCAATGCGGCGGGAATAGATGGAGAGGGCGAGTAGAGCGGATGGGTTTTTTTGCTGGGCGGCGGCCCAAATAGTTCTCATGTCGGAGCTGATTTCTGTCATGCCAAGTAGGCCGGATTTTTTGTTGAGAAAATTAATTACTTCAGTGCTGGAGAGTTTGAGTTTTTCACTTAAAACTGGGATGAGTGCTGGGTCGAGGTCTCCTGATCTGGTTCCCATAACCAGGCCTTCCAATGGGGTGTAGCCCATGGAGGTGTTGATGGACTTGCCATTCTTTATGGCGGTGACTGAGCAGCCATTGCCTAGATGCACGGTGATGAGGCGGGCTGCGGGGAGTTTTTTGGTGCGAAGGATTTTAGTGGCTTGGGTGCTGACGTATCGGTGATTGGTGCCGTGAAAGCCGTAGCGACGGATAGAGTGTTTTTTGTATAATTGAAAAGGAATGGCGTATAGATAAGCTTCCGGGGCGATGGTGTTGTGGAAAGAGGTGTCGAAGACGGCCACTTGGGGTGTTTTTTTGAAAATCTTTTGGCAAGCTTTGATGCAGGCGATATTGGCGGGGTTATGGAGGGGGGCCAGGTTGGAGATTTTTTGGATTTCGGATAGGACTTTGGGGGTAATGATGGTCGGTTTTGTGTATTTTTCTCCGCCATGAACTACGCGGTGGCCAATTAGTTGAATAGGGTTTTGTTTGGAAATTAGTCCTAATTTGGATAATTCTTGCAGAGTGATTTTCATTGCTGCAACATGATCCTTGATAGGAGTTTTGAGGGTGTGAGTTTGTTTTTGATTATCAATTATGGAGAATTGGGAGTTGGGCAGATTTAGGGCTTCAGCTTGGCCTTTGGCTATTAATTGGAAGTTTTTGTTTTTTTGGTGGAAAAGCTGAAATTTAACTGAAGATGAGCCGGAATTGATAATTAAAATATGCATTTTATTTTTTGAGAATTTGTAGAGCGGTAATGGCAGTTAGGTAGACTATATCAGAAGGTTGGCAGCCACGGGAGAGGTCATTGACGGGTTTGTTGAGGCCTTGGACTATGGTGCCGATTGCGGCAGCTCCAGCGAGTCTTTCTACTAATTTATAAGCGATATTGCCGGATTCCAGAGATGGGAAAATTAGGATATTGGCATCGCCTTGGATGGTGGCGCGCGGGGCTTTGAAATTGGCGATTTGGGAAACGAGGGCGCTGTCGGCTTGGAGTTCGCCGTCGACTAGCAAATGGGGCGCGCGCCGTTTGGCAATTTTAGTGGCCTGGGCGATTTTGAGGGCTTCGGGGTGATGGGAGGAGCCGTGGCTAGAGAAGGAGAGTAGGGCGACTTTGGGTTTGAGACCGAGGAATTCAGCGGTTTCGGCGGTGTTGATGGCTATGTCGGCCAATTCTGCTGCGGTTGGGCGGATGTTGACGGCACAATCGGCAAAGAGTAGAGGTTCTCGATTTGGTAAAATCATTAGGAAAACTCCCGAAGCTATACGGTGGGTGGGTGCGGTACGGATGATTTGAAAGGCTGGGAGGAGGGTTGAGCTGGTGGAAGTGGTTGCTCCTCCGACTAGACCGTCAGCAAGATCGAGGGCTAGACAGGTATTGGCAAAGTAATTGAGGTCGGTTTTGATTAATTCTTCCGCTTGTTTTAGGGTTAAGCCTTTTTTCTGGCGTAATTTAAACAGTTTTTGACTGAGGTCTTTTTGTAATTTTTTGTCTTTGCGGGAGATTATCTGGCAGCGCTTGAGGTTGATTCTTAATTTTAGTTTTTTTAAAGAGTTTTCTATGACTGTTTTTTCACCAATTAATATGGGCTGGCAGAGTTTTTTGGCTAGAATGGTTTTTAGGGCAATGAGAGTTCGTTCATCAAAAGTTTCTGGGAAAAGAATTCGTGTCTTACTTTTTCGTGATTTTTTAAGTATTTGTTTTAATAATTTGGACATGCGGTAAATGTATTTGTTTATCTGGTAAAAATCCTGTGCCCGGGCACATTTAAAGGTAATGTTTTATGAAAGAGTCAAACAAGTTTTATTTCCAAGCTTGAAGAATACTGGCAGCAATTACTAGCCCAACCAATTGATATCCAGAGTCGATGTACCAGAGTTTGAGGGGTTTTTGGGCGTAGAGGACGCCGGATAGGCTAAAGGGGGCTTGTAGGCCGAGCCAGAGTAATGCGCCAAATAGAGCGGCTTGGCCAATATTTAAATTGGGTAAGGTTTTCAGTAAAACAGCTATAGCTACTGATTGAATTAAAGCGCCGACAAAGGAAGCGGCGTAGGCTGGGCCGGCTTTTTTTTGCATTTCGGCGATTTTGGCTTTTGAGCTCATATCAAAACCCATCATTTTGCTCCATGGTTTGGCAAAAAGAATTGGGGAGTACCAGAGAAATCCTAGGGCTACAAAGGCTAAACCAGATGCCAATACAGCCAAATAATTGATAGATTGGAGATAGGACATGAGCATGTTTTTTTGGGTAAATTTTTATTTTGTTTCAGTGACTTTTTTCATGGCGTCGCTGGCTTCGTTGAAGGCTTTTTGGGCTTCTTCCAGTTTTTTGCCGGCGTCGTCGATTTGTTGTAGTTTGGTGTCGATGTTTTGTTTGGTTTGGTCAACAGTGGTTTTGGCGTCGTTGATGGTAGTTTTAACTTGATTTACTCCATTTTCTAGATTGGTTTTGGCCTGATCTACCTTTTCTTTGGTGCTGGTGACGGTTTGATCAATGGTGGAGCGAAGTTCTCGGCCTGAGTCCTGTATAGCCTGGCAGCCGTTTAAAAAAACTCCACCAGTAAGTACTAGTAGAGTAATAGAGAGTTTTTTAGCTGGGCTAATTGTCATTTTATTTATTATTTTGAGAAGAGGTTTTTGAAGTTACCATCAAATTGATTGAGGAAAACGTGCATATTGATCACATCGTCGGTGGAAATGTGTTTGCCATGGATATTCTCAAATCCCATTTCTGTGATAGAGCGATGGGCTCGGATGATTTGATGGCCTTTTTTCTTTGGTTCAGAGAGATTTTGTTCCTCATCACTAATAGTGATATGCACTAAAAGCTGATTTTGGCATTTGTGGCAATCCAAATTAAATAGGCCTTGGTCGTCAAATGTCGAAAGTACTTCAATGCTCTCATTTTCATAACTGGCTTGGCATTGAGAACAAGGAAGAGTCTTGCGCAGATAACGAATGATTTGTGACAGTTCACTAAAATTCATTTTGTTGCTCTTAGATTTTTCAGTCCTAAATATAGCAGATAGTTTGCTGGAATTCCAGGTTTTATTTATAATGGCTTTTGTCTATACTAGGATGCGAATAAACAAAAAAATACAGTATGGCTAGAAGGAAAAAGCGCAGTAATACGTCCACTAATCGGACAAGAAGGAAAAAGGGGGCTATAGTCTTTAATGTCCCAAAGTCTATCCTTAGGGAAATTTATGGGGTTTTTTATCTCGGACTTGGTGTTTTTACGGTACTGAGTTTGAATAATAGCTTTGGAATCATTGGAGACATGTGGGTGAGCTTTCTCAAGCCAATTCTGGGCTGGGGAATTTATGGTTTTCCTTTCATGTTGATCTTGATTTCCTTGATGTATTTCCTGTCTAAAAGAATTAATTTTCCTCTCTCCAGAATACTCGGGGTAGGTTTTATGATGATAGCGATTTTATCCATACTGCATTTGTCCGTTCCGATGGGCAATATATATACGGTAGCCAAGGCTGGTGAATATGGAGGGTTTATCGGGTTTATGATGAATTTCCTGTTTTTGGAGATGTTGCAAATGGGTGGTGTGGGCGCAACGGCGGTGTTTTTGGTGATATTGCTGACAGGTGTTTTACTGACTTTTCAGCTTTCTTTGTTGGCTATTTTGAAATTATTTAAACCTAGTTTTCCTCATATTCAGATCAATCAGGTTGATGATTTGAAAGGGCGACGTGCCGGGAAGATGATGGATATTGAAGATGAATTTGATTCTGATGCCATTATTAAAAAGATTGATAGAATGCCGGATGCGGATTTTACTATGCCGGTGATGGATAGCGCTCCTGTGGAATCTACTTTGCAGATCAGGCGTGCGGCTATTTCCAATGTAAAAACTGAGGATGGTAGGACTTTGAAAGTTGATCAAGATGGCGTTATCCAGGAAGCCGGTGAAAATAATCAAGCTAAGGCTAGTCGTCAGATTGTGATTAAAAATGAATCGGCTGAGGCTTTGACTTCCAAATCAACTGATGCAGATAGAAATTGGGAACCGCCGCATCTGGATTTGCTTTCGCCGGCTGTGCCAGATATCGCAACTGATGATGAGCTTTTGGCTGATAATGCTCGTAAAATTAAGGCTAAATTGAATCAATTCGGTATTGATGTGACTATGCATGAGGTGCATGTCGGGCCGACGGTAATTCAGTATACTTTGAAGCCGTCTGAAGGGATTAAACTTTCTAAAATTACTACTCTTAAAAATGATTTGGCTTTGGCTTTGGCGGCCACGGCGATTCGTATTGAAGCGCCTATTCCGGGTAAAGGATTGGTGGGAATTGAGGTGCCAAATGAACATCGAAGTATTGTGCATTTGCGAGAAATTATGGAAAGTAAGGAATATAAGGAAAATAAGTCTAATTTACGCTTTCCTTTGGGGCGGGATGTGGCTGGTAAACCGATGTGTGCGGATTTGAGTGCTATGCCGCATTTACTGATCGCGGGGGCAACTGGGTCTGGAAAATCGGTGGGAATGAATGCTTTTTTACTTTCGCTTTTGTATCAAAATTCGCCCTCTGATTTGCGTTTGATTTTGATTGATCCAAAACAAGTGGAATTGAAAACTTATAATGGCTTGCCGCATTTACTGACACCGGTGATTAATGATCCGGAGAAGGCTGCCATAGCTTTACGTTGGTGTGTGGCGGAAATGAATAGACGCTATCGTTTGCTGTCTGATCATGGAGTGCGAAATATTCATGAATATAATGAGGTGGTAGTGGAGAAACAGACCGCGGCGGCTTTGCATGTTGAAGATGAGGGAGGAGCTTTCCAGGAAGCTGTAACCAAAGCTCATCAAGAGGTGGCTACGGAGGATGCGGTTGAAGAAGGGGCGACTTTCTTGACTATGCCGGAGGTGAAAGAACAATTTGATGAGGTGCCGCAGAAAATGCCGAATATTGTTTTGATTATTGATGAGTTGGCGGATTTGATGATGTCGGCAGGGAAGGAAGTTGAAGCTTCGATTTGTCGAATTGCTCAGATGGCGCGCGCCGTGGGTATGCATTTGGTTTTGGCCACGCAACGACCTTCTGTGGATGTAATTACCGGTTTGATCAAGGCTAACGTGCCGGCGCGCATCGCCTTTGCGGTTTCCAGTCAGATTGATTCAAGAACAATTATTGATGGTGTGGGAGCGGAGGATTTATTGGGTAAGGGGGATATGCTTTATCTGTCCGGTGGAACCAGTAAATTGGTGCGTATTCAGGGTATTTATGTTTCTACCAAGGAAATTGAACGTGTGGTGAATAATGTGAAATTGCATGGTGAGCCGATGTATGAAGATATTATTTCGCCAAAAATCGCTTCGGAAAAAGTTCATGGTTTGCCCAAATCGGATTTTGGGGATGAAGAGGTCGGTGATGATATGTATGAAAATGCTTTGAATGTGGTGATTGAGTCGCGTAAAGCCTCGGCTTCACTTTTACAACGTCGCTTGAAGGTTGGTTATGCGCGTGCAGCTAGATTGTTGGATATGATGGAGGAGAAGGGGGCGATTGGTCCTGTGAATGGAGCAAAAGCTCGGGAGATTTATTTAGATTAATTTAATTATGAATTTAAAAATACGCCAAGCCGGTCCAGCAGATGCCACTGAAATTGCTAGAGTTCATGTGTTGAGTTGGCAGAGCAGTTATGTGGATTTGATTGATGCTGAATATGTTCGTGGATTGCAGGTGGGTGAGAGTGAGAGTAATTGGTTGCGACGCTTGAGTGAGGCAGAAGATATTGTTTTGGTGGCTGAATTGGATGGGAAGATAGTAGGTTTTGTTCATGGTGGAAAGCAGCGTGAAGCGACCAGTAAGTCTGAGGCTGAATTGCGGGCAATATATTTATTGAATGAATTTCAGAGAAAGGGAATTGGAAGTGAGCTTTTCCGTGAATTTAAGGCAAAGTTACCTGCGGCGGGATTAAGATCGCTGAATGTTTGGGTATTGGAAAAGAATCAGGCGGCCAGGGATTTTTATTTGGCTATGGGTGGAAAGCTAAGTCATGAACGCCACTTTCATAAAATTGGGGATAAGGAATATCCGTTGGTGGAGTATGTGTGGTAGGAGGTTGCTAATTCAAAGCCCTCTGTGCGGCTCCAAAGAAAATTATCATGATGGCGATGCCGCTGATTACTGTGATGATATTGAAGGTGATGAGGCCATTGTTGAGGGAGTTGAGGAGGAAGTCTTTGGGGTAGCGTTTTTTAAGCCAGATATTGAGGGTGGCGCTGGTTCCGAGGGCTAGGTAAATTCCCCAGCTGCCAAGGATTTTTAGCATGAAGAGGAAGAAAATTGCTGAGAGGAAAATGCCTGTCGTGAAAATCATTAGGCGGGTGAAGAAGCGATCAGTTTGGCTGTAAAATCGCTTTAATATGGATGTTTGTTTTGGTTTTTGCATGTTTATTTTTTAGGGCATTTTTTTGCTTTTACTCCACATTCCGGGCAGATATCGTTGCGGCCGAGATTGGCGCAGGTCAGGGCGCTGCTTGGAGATGATGAACTGTTGGCCATTTGTTTTACTCTGAGGCCGTCATTTTGAGGTTCTGTCATTACCCAGTTTCCACTGTTGTTGGCTGGTGTGGCATTGGTTTCTAGGCTGGTGTTTTGTAGATTGTTTTCAAGGCTATCGGCATTGGTAACCAGGTGGAGGGTTGGGGATTCTTGTTTGAGTAAATGTGCCGGGACTTGTTGTTCCAGGTTAATACGGAAAAGGGTGTTGATTGAGTTTACCTGAATATCGTTGAGTAATTTTGTGAACATTAGGAAGGCCTGTTCTTTGTATTCTATCAATGGATCGCGTTGGCCATAGCCGCGTAGGGCGACGCTTTCACGTAGATTTTGCATGTTATCGATATGTTCCATCCAAAGTGTGTCTACAACTGATAGAGAAACGCTTTTTTCGATTTGGCGGAGAATTTCCGGGTTGGTGAGGAGAGTTTCTTTGTTTTGATAAACTTCCAATAAATAACTTTTGACATGCTCGATTAGGGCTTCTTCGTCAACCAGGTCTTGGAGGGTTTGTAGAGAAACTTGAGCTTTAGCGGCGGGTTCGAAAATGGCAATATCTTCTAAAATCTCTGAACAATTATAGCCTTTTTCCTCTAGGCTCTCGTTTTTTTGAATAATTCTTTCAGCTTCTTTTTCAATCATGAGGACAATTTCATTTTTGATATTGTCGTTTTGGAGAGCTTTGCGGCGGCGGCTGTAGATGATTTCACGATGTTTATTCATGACATCGTCGTATTCCACTAAATGTTTTCTGATGTCGAAATTGCGGCCTTCAACTTTCTTTTGAGCGCTTTCGATGGAGCCGGAAATCATTTTGTTTTGAATAGGCATTTCGTCGGGAATTTGCAGAACTTCCATCATGCGTTGCATGCGTTCTCCCGCAAATAGTCTCATTAATTCATCTTCCATGGAAACGAAGAATTGGCTTTCTCCAGGGTCTCCTTGACGTCCGGAACGTCCACGAAGTTGATTGTCGATGCGGCGGGATTCATGGCGTTCAGTGCCGATAACCAGTAAGCCTCCGAGTTCTCGAACTTGATCGTCGATTTTGATATCCGTACCACGTCCAGCCATATTGGTGGCGATGGTGATGGCCCCTTTGCTGCCGGCTTGAGCGATGATTTCGGCTTCCTTTTCGTGATATTTGGCATTTAATACGGAGTGAGGGACGCTTTCTTTTTGGAGAAGTCGGCTGAGGGTTTCGGATTTTTCAATGGAAACTGTTCCGATCAAGACGGGTTGGCCTTTTTGATAAGCTTGTTTGACGCGATCGGCTACGGCGATGTATTTGCCACGTTGATTTTTGAAAATAGAATCAGGCTGGTCCTGACGGGAAAGGTTTTTGTTGGTGGGTACAACGATGGTCTCCAGGCCGTAGATTTGCATGAATTCTTCTTCTTCGGTTTTGGCAGTACCGGTCATGCCACCGAGTTTTTTGAAGAGGCGGAAGTAATTTTGTAGGGTAACTGTGGCCAAAGTTTTGCTTTCGCGTTTGATGACGACATTTTCTTTGGCTTCGATGGCTTGGTGTAGGCCATCGGAATAGCGGCGGCCGGCCATGAGACGTCCGGTGAATTCATCGACTATGATAATTTCTCCATCTTTGACTACATAATCCACTTCATTTTTGAAAATAAAATGGGCTTTAAGGGCTTGTTCGATGTGATGCACTTCATCAAATCCTGCGTCGGTATAGATATTGTCTACGCCCATCAATTTCTCCATTTTTTGAATTCCCGCTTCGGTGAGAGTGGCGGCACGTTGTTTTTCATCAATTTCAAAATCTTCTCCGGCTTGCAGTTGGCGTACTAGGCCGGTGTAGCGTTCGTATTTGGTGGTGGATTCGGCTCCGGCGGTGGAGATGATCAATGGGGTTCGGGCTTCGTCGATTAGAATTGAATCAACCTCATCGATAATGGCGTAATTTAATTCTTTTTGTACTAAGAGCTCGGTGCTGGTAGCCATATTGTCGCGCAGGTAGTCGAAGCCGAATTCGCTGTTGGTGCCATAGGTAATGTCCGCTTGATAGGCAGTTTTTTTGGCGGTCAAGGACATGTTGTTGAGATTGACGCCGACGGTTAGGCCGAGGAATTTGTAGAGTACGCCCATCCATCCGGCATCGCGTTGGGCAAGGTATTCATTTACTGTTACTAGGAAAACTCCTTTGCCAGTGAGGGCATTGAGATAGAGGGGGAGTGTACTGACCAAAGTTTTACCTTCACCGGTTTTCATTTCAGAGATTTTCCCTTGATGAAGTATGATTCCACCCATGAGCTGTACGTCAAAAGGGATCATTTTCCAGACGTATTTGTTTGGGGCGGATTGTTCTTCTTCGGCGAATAATTTTTCAATGATGAATTCTCGACCATAGATGCGGCGGCAGGCGTTTTTGACTAAGGCAAAGGCTTCCGGGAGCAGATTATCTAAACTTTCACCTTTTTCTAACCGTTCTTTGAATTCAGCTGTTTTTTTCGGATAGTCTTCGTCGGAGTTTAGAGTTTTTTGATACTCTTCTTCGATTTTATTGATTTGTTCAACAATAGGACGGAGTTTCTTGATAGTTTTTTCATTGGGGTCGCCAATGAGTTTTTCGATTAATTTGCGGACCATTTTAGTAGTTTGGAAATAATAATTATTTTCCGAAATATGCTGTTCGGGGCAGTTGAGACAGATTTTACCTTATTCTTCGTATCTTTTAAAGACAACTAAGATGGTTTGGACTAGGATTTTTAGGTCTAGTAGTAAACTCCAGTTTTCGATGTAGTAGCTGTCTAATTTTACTTCTTGTTCGAAGTCTAGATCGCTGCGGCCGCTGACTTGGGCCATGCCGGTAATGCCGGGTTTGATGGTGAGGACGAATTTGTGGTGTTTTTGATAGGTGGCAACTTCTTCGGGGAGATGGGGGCGTGGGCCGACCAGCGACATTTCTCCTTTGAGAACATTGATGAGTTGTGGTAATTCGTCGAGGGAGGTTTTTCTCATTATGCTACCGATTTTAGTTACGCGGGGGTCGTTTTTGATTTTGACCATTGGGGTGCCTTCGCGGGTGTTTAAGTGGGCTAATTCCTGATAGCGCAAGTTGTGCGTGTTGGGTTTCATGCTGCGGAATTTGTAGAAGGGGAAAAGTTTTCCTTTTTGGCCAACGCGTTTGACTCGGGAGCCGTCATCTAGATAGAGGAAAAGAATAGTGCCTTTGGGATCATCGAGTTTGATAAGTAGAGCACAGATGAGGTAAAGGGGAGAAAGTAAGATTATTAAAATCAGGGCGCCCAAAAAATCGAAAGCGCGTTTGATGACTCGGCCCCAGCCGTCCAAGGCCGTTGGTTTGAGGGTGATAAGTGGAATTCCTTCAGGTGTTTC
>Ga0154020_10005112_pt1 | contig 15560 bp, 12 predicted proteins | sample Klosneuvirus_201_FD_109709 | JGI IMG/M metagenome (GOLD analysis project Ga0154020, IMG submission 109709) | Active sludge microbial communities from wastewater, Klosterneuburg, Austria - Klosneuvirus_20160825_MG | ecosystem: Engineered > WWTP > Aerobic digester > Activated sludge | place...
TGTGCCTGCTTTGGACTGGAGCCGACTGCTGACACTGGCATACCCAGTGGCCGCAGCACTTAGGTTGCTGCCGTTCGGCATCGGCTTGGTCGGATGACAGCAGCGTGCCCTCAACGGCCTGTTGATGTTTGCATAAGCTACGACAGGTTACTGATCCTATAGCTGCCGCTCACCTGAACCATCCATGCGACAGCAGTTCGGCCGATTCGGCCATTGAGGGCTTGCTGTTTGGACGACTGCTTTGCAGCGATTGCGGTCATCGACGTCAAAAATATTTCGCTTAGGCAGCAAGCCTACTGCAATCCGCACTTAACCAAGCTTGTACGTAACCTTGGTATCGATGATCATGGCTTTGCCACGCTTCTGAAGCTCGGCGATCAGGCCAGCTACCTCGCCATCAGTATTGGTCATCTTATGTTGCTTGAGCAGTGCCTTGATAGTGCTGGTTAGTGTTGAAACCTTACGAGGTCGAGATGCGCCCCTCTTCTTGAGGTCTGCCAGCACAAGATCAATGAGGGCGGATGCGCCGTTCCCGACTGCCGAAACCGGTTTCGGAGCCGTCTTATGAGTATTGGTACTCGGCACAGACGTAGACTGAGCACAAACGTTGCCGGGGCATTGGAAGTTGCCGCGCTGGTTCAGGACGATCAGCAACTTCTCTTTGATCGATTTGGAGCCCAGGAGGTGATTGAGTGCCTTGCAGCAAGCAACGCAGTTACCGTCATCACTTGCCCCCCCGTTTGCGCTTGCAACTAAATGTTCGATGGATGCTTCTGCCTTCGGCAACGGATTACGGCAGAAGAAGCATTGCCCACCTTGGGAAAATAGGAGGCGTTCAAGATGGGTGGTCATATAGGATATCTTTACAGATTGTTGTCAATCATTTAAATAGCATAACACTTAGACAGAGTGTTGAAAATTGAGCCAGTTCACGAGAACCGTATGATCGCAACCAGCCTTTAGGAGTCATCCATCCTGGGTATGTTGGCGGTACGTTCAGGCCGAGGTGCAGATCTTCGGCCATTCCTGCCATTGAGCCGGCTTCAAGTGTGCGGCGGCTAACCGCCGGTCAGATGACCTTTACGCCAGCGTGTCATCGTGGCCAGAAAATCGTCGGGGGGACAACAGGTATGCGACGCTCCTCGTGAGCGCAAGTTGTAGCTATCCGAAAGTAGACCTGGCGGGGACAGCGGTGGCCACGGATGTTTAGCTAACATTCTTCGACCAAGTCCACTTGCAGGTTGTGCTTTCAACTAAGAAACGGAGCAACGCATGTGGGGTGCAATCAAGGGTCTCATCGATGAGATCAAAACCTGTGAGAAGGCCGGAGCAACAACGTCCGCAGTTGCAATGGCCTTCGTGTGCATGGACACCATGGCCTACCTGTCGCTTCCGGCCGGTCGTGAAACGCAAGGCAAGGCTGACTTTATCGCCTGGGTCGATGCGCATCTGAAAGGACATGAAGATCAGCTCTGCCAGTACCGGGGACTGGACGTGTACGGCGCGCGCTGCGCCATGCTGCATGCCTTCGGATCGGAATCAGATTTTCACGAGAAGAACGAGAACGCCAAGAAGTTCGGATATCACGACGGCGGCAAGCACCCCTACGACCCGGCTGTGGACGAGAGGCTTGTGATCATCGGCACGGCCTCGTTCCTGAACGATGTTGTTCATGCCGTCAGCGCTTTTCTGGAGGGCTGCAAAACAGACGCCGATCTCCGCGGCCGAGTCGAAGAACGACTCCCGAAGGTCCTCGCGACATTTCCCATCCGCGCATAGAGCTTCCCTCTCAGGGATTTAGATCGCCCACCCCAAGGGCGAGCAGGATCGTGTCGAAGCTCTTGTCGCACTGGCCGGCGAGATCCTTGAAATGAGCCCTCAGGGTTCCGTGAGTCGCGCGTGCGTGCCGTTCTTCCTTGTCCTTGTCTTCGACGGAACTGTGCGCTTTCAGGATGCTGCGCAGAGCATGAAGCCGACTGAGCGGCGTGAGGATCGCCTTGGCGTCATCGACAGTCTGTCCAGAGGCAACGAGGATCTCGCCGATCACACGCAGCGAAGCCCAATTCGTTTCACCCTTCTTGCCCTTGGCCTCAAGCATCCTTCGCAAGGGCTTGATTTGGAACCCCTCGATGAGAAGCAGGTCGAAGGCCATGATTTCATTGGCCCATTCGAGTGTCGAATCCGTTGCCGGGTAGCGCGCGGCATCCATGTGCGCTTCGCTCCGCGGCTGCCACCACTCCGGTGGCGCAGCGTTGAGCTTTCCGATCTTGTACTTCAATAGATAGAGGGGGTCGTACTCAGAGCTGAACTCGCCGAGTATGTCGTTCTCGTGTGCCCGCTTCGAGATCGTTCCTTTTGGCCACTCGTTAAAGGATTGCCAGTAGCGCTGCTCTTCGATCGGGAGACGGGCCAAGTCACCAATATAGGCGTGCACCTGCCCGGCTTCATTGATGTCGTAGCTCCTGAGATACCACGCGTTGCGGCAACTAATAGAACGGTCATCGAGGCTGTATTTTTCTGGATCCGCCTTGAAGCGGTGCAGTACATCGGGACGGAAGAAAGCTGGCGAAATCTCCCAGGGCCGGTCCGATTTCTCGAAATAATTCGAGAGAAATTCTGGCGCGCACGAGGTTTCAACTTCGACGTCATTCTTGCGGTCGAAGATCTTGAACCTGGCGTATTCTTTCTTCTTCGTTGGGTGTGACTCCTCTTTCCACTCGTCGATCAGTTGCTGCAACGGTATGGTGGAACGGACGATCATGCGGCCGTTCACGTAGCTGGCATTCCCAATGCTGCCGCCGTGATAGAACAGGTCGGGGGCCTTGCGATCGATGCGCGGATGGTCACCCCAGCCGTTGAAGCTTCCGGGCTTGAAACGGGTGAAGTCGAAAAAGTAGACCAAAGCCATGTCCGCGAGCGTCATATACGTGAAGAGTTCCTTGGCGAGGATCGTGACCGCGGCGAGACTCTCGCGTCCCGGTCGCGGGCCAAGATCGGTGCAGATGACACGGATAACGTCCTCAATATCGCCACGGTCATCCAGACGGCAATAGGCGTTGCGCTCCGATACGAAATGCAGGCCGAGCGCATGGACAAGCTTCTGGCTCAGTTCGATCGAACTCTCACCCTTTTGCACGCCGTCGAACGAGCGGCGGAAGAGCAGCTTCTCGCCGCCTGCAAGCGACTTCCCCGAGCGCAACGGCGCTTCAAGGTAGACGCGATGGCCTTCGCCGCCGCCGTAGCTCTTTTGAATGGCCCAGCTTTCGTCTGTCTGCACGAAGTCGTCCATGAGGTCCTTCTGATCCGCAGGCGTGACTTGCTTGCGCGGCGCGAGTACGGCATGGATGAGCGTCGACGGAGCACTGGCATAGATCACTATTTCCTCGCTCTGCACGTTCTCCTTTAAGAAAGCCACAGAGTCTTCGGCTGCTATCAGCCACTCCGCTTCGCCGGTGGCTGGCGCTTGGGAGATGGCCTTCAGAGCAGCGATATTGAGTCGTTGCGCCATCACTCGCCTCCAATATGGGTTGAGCTTGTAGCCTACCGTAAAGCCACTGTTGGCTACCGGCAGGATGTAGCCGCGGACTGCCTTTGAAGTTGCGCTCCGGTAAGCAGCCAATTACCGGTGGGGGCCATGGTGCCACAGTCCGCTTCAGGCGAAATGCTTAATGCGTACAATCGCCCATAAGCAGACCGTCATTGGCACATTCGCAGGAACGTCCGCTGACGGCAGAACACCAGTCTTTTATCGGGTGATGACTGTACGGCTGCTTTGGCCGAGAACCGGAAGCTCTCGGCCACTCTTGTGCACTGCTTCATAGTTCCATACAATCATGGCATCGGTTTCGATAGGAAACGCCGCCATGAACATCGTCGAACAAGTCAAACAGACAGCGGTAAGTTCATTTCACAACATCCTGCGCTCAAGCGCCCACCACAATGGCCGGTTTCGGATGGTGCTGACGACGAGAACAGGTGACGACGACAAACCGCTTCTGATCGTCGGCAACGCGCATGGCGTCGTCGAAGACGGCCACTGCATTGCCATCCTGAATCCGGACAAGGAGCTGGCCGACCTGATCAGGCCGGGCTGCGCCTATGGCATAGGGGGCCTCAAGAAAATCGTTTCGAAGCGATGCGACCTGGCGCTCGATCTGTGGATCGACGCTTACAAGGAGCCTAAGCACGCGGTTTCGGTGATCGCGCGCTACAGGGCTCGTCATCCCAAGCCGGCGAAGTTCATCGTGAGTTGAGACAGCTGTGCAGCTGACCCTCCGCCAGGAGCGCTTTGTAGCCGAGTACGTCGTGACTCGGAACGGCGCGGAAAGCGCCAGGCGCGCCGGCTACAGCGAACGCACCGCTCGGCAGATCGCTGCCGAGAACCTGTCAAAACCTGACATACAGGCCGCCCTGGCGGCCAAGGAAGCTGAGCTGGCGGTACGCCTGGAGATCGACCGCGAGGCGGTCATCGGCGGCATCCTGCAGTCCATCTCTACGGCCATGGGGCAAGGCAATCCGGGCCAAGCGATTCGCGGCTGGGTCGAGGTGGCGCGGATCCTGGGCTTGGATAAACCTGAGGCGGCGCACAGGGTGCTGAGCGCGGAGGGCGACAGGCTGCGGGCGAAATTCGAGGCGCTGAGTGACGAGGAGCTGATGGCGATTGCCGAGAGTAAGGCATGACCGTGCCAGGCATGCCCACGAGAAAGGACTATTTCTACGCACGGGGTATTACGAATTAGCGGGCGTATCGGCCGCTTGTCGGCCGAAGCGGGCGTTTGGGTTTAGGTGTGAAAATTTCATCTTGCGGAGGGTGGTAAATACTCGCTAGTGCTTAAAGGGGCGGAGCACGGTAGTGTTTTCGGGGATTTTGACTTTGCTGATGTCTCCGAACACAAGGCCTAACATCGCAAGAGACTGCCGGAACGCTACGTGAAATGCCCCAGAAGTGCCGGTATCAACTGCGATGCCGTACCGGTATGAGAATTCAGCTGACAAGCTCGTATTTTGTCGCTTTAGTTCAGGGAATAATCTAAGCAAAGGGGCAAGAATATCCTCAGGAGGCAACTGATCAGGGGACTGAGCATTCGAGTACCAACGGAAGAAAATTCCGCCTGACGGGCTGAGTATCCTCTTTGTGTGCATATAGTAAAGACTACAAAACAGTTTCGTTGCAAAACGCTCTATCGCTGCTGTTATTCGAGGATGATCAATCGACATAATCGGTACATCCTTAGTCGTCATTCCCTCATCAAGTGTCAAATTCCTTTCGCGAAGCCATCTGCGAACTCGATTAGGTTTTGGAAAGAGCGACTTGAAAAGGTCGGGATGAAGTTCGGCGACCGCCTGCATGATCTTAAAGACCTCGGCTTGTTCTTCATCACTCATGGCTTCAGGATAGATTCTGGCGAAGAGAGCGACAATGTTTTCGTCCTCGCTGGTTGTCGAGTTACAGGCATCGCAAGCGGGAAATACGTAACCCTCTGGCCATAGGCGTTTTGGAAATACTGAGCGGGGCGGAAAATGGTCCTGGGTTGAGGCATCCATATCCCCACCGCAATAACAGCACTTTGGATGACGGGAAAGAAACTCCTTAAGGCGACGGGCTTTCGTTCCCATGTGTTATTCCATCGTAGCCAACTGTCAGGTGAATACGATCAAACTACAGGCTACCCCTTCTTCGCCCATATGTCCGCCCAGGCCGAATTCCGGGCTGTGGCCATCGTCTCAAAACTCGGCCGAAGTGGGCCTTGCGTATCCGGCTGAACCCAGTCACCCGACGTTGACCAGGACCCGGAGGGGAACGGTGGCTATCTTATTTGCGATTTCGCTGAGCCTGACCCACTCCTGCCTGTTGCACGGGAAATAGCTCATGTTGGGTATCTGAGTAGAGCAGTCACCCAACGCGTTTGATTGGGACCAATAAGTCGGCCGAACTGGGCGTACGGCCAGCGCTTGGCAAGCTGCTGGGATCTATGGATCAACACACCGCCGTGAGGAAGCGAGGAACGCACGGGAGTGCTTGCGAATGGGAAACTCCAAGTCGCAAGCCTTCATGTGCAAGAATATGCGGATTGGCAGCGTAAAGCGCGCCTGGAGCCGGCAGTTCCGGCACAACAACCAACATTATCTACCATCAATGAGCCAAGAGGCGGGCTTGTCCCGGCTTGCACTTGAAACGGAATACCGAACCGGGGAGAACAATCCGGCGGAGATGTTTTACCGGCCATGCCTGGATGAGGCGGTCGAGTATTGCCGGGCCGCCGGATACTTTCGCTCCTCAATCTTCCTGATTGTCGGCGCGGATCTTGTCGGTTTCGCCAAGCGCGGCGGCAAGACAAGGCTGGTCTGCTCGCCGGCGCTTTCCGAGGAAGACATCGACAGCATGGGCAGGGGATATGATCTGCGCACAACTGCCACAGATGCCATCGGTGCTGAAATCGACAGGCTCCTTGCCGACGAAACCACCCATTACCGGACAAGGGTGCTGGCAACGCTGATCGCGGTGGGGGCCTTGGATGTCAAGGTCGCATACCGGAAGTACGGCGACGGCATCTACCACGAAAAGCTTGGAGTCTTCCGGGACTCCCAAGGCAACAGAGTCAGCTTTCTCGGCTCCGCTAACGAGACTTGGAAGGCGTGGCATGAGCGCGGCAACCATGAGGCTATTGAAGTCTTTTGCGAATGGCTCGGAGGCACGGACGCCGGACGGGTCGCCAAGCACGCCGAATATTTCGAGCGCCTCTGGTCCGGCCAGGCCGCCGGGGTCGAGACGATTGAATTTCCGGAGGCGGCACGGCGCAAGATTCTTTCGGTGGCTCTTGACAGCTTGGAGGACGCCGACATGGAAGCTCTGTCGGAAGAGGAAAAGGGGCCGCAGGCGCGCAGGACTGCGCTGCCGCATCAGTCAGCGGCGATTCTGGCGTGGAAGGAGTCTGGCAAACGCGGAATCTTCGAGCACGCCACCGGCAGCGGCAAGACATTCACGGCACTTCTGGCTGTCCGCGAGCATTTGAAAGAAGGCAAGCCCGCGTTGATCGTCGTTCCCAGCCGCTTGTTGTTGGAACAATGGGCCTCGGAAATCAGGGCCGAGCTTCCGGAAGCCACTTTGCTTTTAGCCGGCGCGGGCCACGACAAGTGGAAGAGGGCGGGGCGCCTTTCGGCGATGACCGACCCGTCGATTGATCTCGGGGAGAGGGTGGTTCTTGCCACAATGCAAACGGCGGCAACCGACGAATTCTTGGCGGGGGCCAAGGGCGGCGATCATCTTATGGTTGTGGCCGACGAAGTCCACCAATCAGGCAGCCGATTCAACTCAAAGCTTTACGGGCTTGCCAGCGGGCCGCGGCTGGGGCTTAGCGCGACCCCAATCAGATACGGGGATCCCGAAGGCACGGCCAGGATGTTCGGATATTTCGGAAATGTCATTCCTCCCCCGATCACGCTGGCAGACGCAATCAAGGCAGGGCGCCTGGTCGAATACGAATACACGCCGCATCCGATCACCCTCACGGCGGTGGAATCCGAGCAGTGGAAGAGGCTGACGCTCCAGATTGTCCGGGAGATGGGCGCAAGCAAGGACGGAGAAAGGAAGCCGCTGACGGACAAGGCAAAGATGCTGCTGATCCGCCGCTCAAGGATAGCCAAGAAGGCCGAGAACAAGATCGCCCTTGCCGCGGAGGTTCTCGGAAGGCATTATGACGAAGGGGATCGATGGCTGGTCTATTGCGAAGACCAAACGCACCTTGAGGCGGTCATCGGAGCCCTGCGGGCCATCGGCCTGAATCCGCTACGCTACCACTCTGACATGGAAGGGGACAAGGACGCCGCCTTGGGGCATTTCAGAACATTCGGCGGAATAATGGTGTCGATCCGATGCCTTGACGAGGGGGTGGACATCCCGGCGGTGGATCACGCCCTGATCCTCGCCTCGTCGCAGAATCCGAGGCAGTTCATCCAGCGCCGAGGAAGGGTTTTGCGCAAGGCACCCTGGAAGCACCTTGCCGCAATACATGACGCCATCGTGGTGCCGGTCAACCTGGAAGACGAGCCGGAGCAAATCTCATTGCTCAAGAGCGAGTTTGTCCGGGCCGTGGAGTTCGCCAAATCGGCGCTCAACAGGGATGCGGCGGCGGAGCTCGGGGAGATTGCAGCCCGGTTGGGATTTGATCCGGATGAGACGACAGACGCCGGAATTGAGGAGGAAAGCGAATGAGCGAAGACATGGCTTGGGACGCCTTGGCTGCGACAGCAAGGGAAGTCACGCCTGAATTGAGCGAGGAATTCCTGCGGAAGGCGTATGAAATAGAAAAGCGCCACCAGTTTTTCCGCGACAGGGACGAACCGCTGCTGCTTCTTGACAGGCTCATCGAATCCGAGCTGGGGGCGTAGAAATGAAGCTCCTGAGCCTCTGGATGAGCAATTTCATGCCCTACAAGGGTGAGCATCGGATCGATTTTCCCACCGAGGCCAACCTCAATGTCATGGTTGTCTTCGGCGACAACATGCGCGGCAAGACAAGCATTCTCAACGCCCTGCGTTGGGTCTTTTACCGCAGGGCATACGGCAGGCACCTGCATGAGATACCGGAGCACAGGCTGCTTAACAGCGAGGCTGCGGCGGAGGGCGACTTCACCATGGAGGTGCGCGTCCGCTACGAGGCGGACGGACACCTATACGATCTGCGCCGGCGCATGACGCGCAAGGATCATGTCGCAATCCCGTCGCGTCCGGAGGACATGTCCGTCGATTGCTCCCTGCAAAAGGACAGCATCGTCGTCGCGGGCAACCAAGTCGAAACGGAGATCAACCGCCACGCCCCGGAGCAAGTGTCGCGCTTCTTCCTGTTTGACGGCGAACTCCTCCAGGAGTACGAAACCCTCCTCATCGAGGGAAGCGAGCAGGGGCAGAAAATCAAGGAGGCTATCGAGCAGGTGCTTGGCGTGCCGACATTGCTCAACGGAAGACTTGAGGCCGCCACGCTCCTAAAAAGCGCCGTGAAGCAGCAGACGAAGGATTTGCAGCAGATGCACGGCATGACACAGCAGGCCGAGCGCCAGGGCGCGCTACAGGACAAGGAGGCCGCCCAGGAACGGGATCTGGAAAACCTCAGGAAGCGCCTTAAGGTCACCAAGGAGGAGCGCGAGGCGCTAGACGACGAGCTTGAGAAGGTGGAGGTGGTTTTTCGCGCGAAGACGCGTGATGAAGAGCTAACAAAGCGGCAGGCGGAAATCACCGCCAGGCAAGATGCGATTTCTGCGGAAAGGATGGCCCTAGCCAAGGGGGGGTGGCTGGAGATCATCCAGCCGAAGCTGAAAACGAAGCGCGAGCAGCTTCTGAGCGAGCAGGAGCGGTTCACCAAGGAGAGCAGGGAAAAGGATCGACTGGACTCAAAAATTGAGGACCTGTCGTGGCTGCTGTCAGAGGCCGAATGCCCCACCTGCGAGCAGGCGCTGGCTCCGGAGCGCCGCGCCAGAATCGAAGCCCAAATGGCTGAAATTTCAGCGCGGGCCAAGGCAATCGAGACCGACAGAGAAAGCATGGAGAAAGTCTACGATGACTTGCGGGATATCGGGCGGCTTGCCTCGTCCGGCGTCGGCGGGGAACTGCGCCAGCTTTCCAAGGAGGAGCGGGCGCTTGCCATCGAGCTGACAAAGATCGACAACGAGCGCGAAAAGATTGACGAGCAAATCCGAGGATACGACACCGAGGCGATTGCCAGCAGGCGCCGTTTGCGCGACTCCCTCATGAAGCAGGAGGGCTCCGTCGAACGGGAAATCCTTGATGCGGAGAAGGATCTGAAAAAGACTCGCGACGACCTGGCGATGGTTTCCAAGATGATCGCTAACCTGCCGCAGGCGCGGGCGCGGCGCAGCACAGCAAAGGTCGCGCTGTGCCAAGGGTTGGAAAAAGCGTTTTCAGGAAGCGTCGAGCGGTTGCGCGACGATCTCAGGCACAAAGTTGAAAGCAAGGCCACGGAGGCGTTCTCCAACTTGACAACCCAAAAAAAATATTCGGGGCTGTCCATCAATGAGAACTACGGCCTCACGATCATCGACGAGAAGGGCGATCCGGTTTCCCTGCGCAGCGCGGGGGCCGAGCAAATCGTGGCGCTCTCCCTCATCGACGGCCTGGCGAGAACGGGACGCGCGGCAGGGCCTGTCGTGATGGACACTCCGTTCGGGCGCCTTGATCCGAAGCACCGCGGAAACATATTGGCTTACCTGCCGAAAACAACCGGCCAGCTGATTCTGCTCGTCCACGAAGGCGAGCTGCGGCGCGAGGATTTGACCCCTGTTGCGGCGCGCATCGGCAAGGCATATTCGATCCGCGAAATATCCCCGCGGCATTCCAAGATCGAGGTTGAGACGTCATGAGCCCGACCCCCGCATTATCCAGCGAACCGACAACCATCGGACTGAGCGAGAAAACCCATGCGCTGCTTAAGCGCCTCGCCGAGGACAAGCGCAACGGACATTTCGCGGAGATGGCGGACGCTTACCGCCTCGGAATCGGATTGGCGCTGGCCCATGGCGTGATTCCCGATGAGGTGCCGACGCCAAGGACGACAATCTTCAACGTCGGAACGCTTGATCCGGACAAGCAGATCTACAACGCGATCCGCCTGCTTTCAGACACAGGCGAAACCCCCGTTTACAGGTGGGCTGAGCGCCTTGCCGAGTGGGGCGTGCGGGAGCTGGCAGCCAGGGCCGAGGCGGGCAATCTGGATCTTGGCGATCTCCTCGCGGAGGCGGCCAAAGGAAACTGAGGATGCGCCAGCTTCTGGCATACCTGCTGGTGAGGAAATCCGACGGAACCTGGGATGTCGGATCGCACAGAAATCTGGAAACCCTTCTGGACTCATGGAAGGCCGTTCCAGACGCAGACGCCTGCGCCGTCGTCCATATAGGGTTTTGGCGGCCGGACACTTCCGAACTTGAGGCGACTGCATCCGGCATGCACGGAAAGGTTCTTCTCACCGACGCGGCGAAATGGGCGCTGCCCCAGCAATTTAAATCTTCTTTGCGGCCGAGGGCGGAAGCAGGAGATCTGTTGCTTTATGAGGCCTTGTCAGGATGGGGATACGAGAAGGAGGATGACTCCGGCGCCGAGCAGCCGCCAGAAGAAGGAGCGCGGCAAACAGATCTGGGAGCAAACCGCTCATTGGATTGGCCATGCAAATTGCTTGATGAACTGTCACGGCGCCCCGATATTTTGCGGGAGGCTGAGATGGCCGGCGTCCATAACGAATACAGCTATCTACAGAACGAATGGCGCATGTCCGACGAATTAAGGAATGAGTTTGCGTCTTTGAGGTTTGAGGCCCTCACCGGAACCCGGCCGGACGAAGAGAACATCATTCGCAGCCTTGAATACGCGCCGCCATGGCTGCTTGCGATGAACATTGACGCCCTTGCGCTCTCCGGTAGGCCAGCCAACAGGCTGGCGCAAGAAAAGGTCAAGTGCGTCGCAGACCTGATCAAGTTCGGCTTTGAGGGGCTGACGAAAATTCCGAACATGGGATTGAAGTCGATTCATCAGATCGCCGAAAAAATTCTTGGGGCATGGGACAAGGGCAGCGCGTTTTGCTCCAAGCGTGCCTTGGAGCCACCTGAAAAGCGCCCCTTGGAATCCGTTGTGCCTCCAGAGTACGCGCCCATGCAAATTGAGAAGCAGGGCACGTTGCCTGCCGGCTCAAGCTTTCTCTCAGGGCTGCAAGAGGCCATGGTCGTATGTGATGAACGTGAAACGAAGGTTCTCGAACTGCGCATGGGATTGCACGGAACCAAATGCACGCTCGATGAAATCGGCAACCTAATGGGGGTGACAAGGGAGCGAGTCAGACAGATTGAGTCAAGGGCTACAACAAAAATTGCAGCCCTGCTGCATCCATGGATTGAGAGGCTTGAGAAAGGCGCGCAAGAGGCTTTGCGGGGGCGCGAGGAGCCGCTTCCCCTGCTTGGCCTTGAAGTGGTCGATCCGTGGTTTGCAGGGGTAGGGGAGAACGAGAGGCCCTTGGCCTATGCCCTGCGGTATTTCAACGGCGGACGGGAATTCTTTCTTGTCAAGATCGCAGGGCAAACATATTTCTCCACGATCAGCCAAGAAGGGTGGGAAGAGGCGCTGAGAAGAACCAAGGCGTTGCTTGATGATCTGGTCAAGGGCGATAAGTCGATGCCGGAGGATGAGGCGCGCTGCTTGGTCGAAAGCATGCTTAGCGGAGCCGGCGAGGATCTGCGTCCGCTGCTGTGGGAGGAGTGCACCAAATGGGCCCACTTCTCCAAGACTCCATCCGGGGAAAGCCGGCTGGCGAGCTTTGGGATGGGCGCGGAAAGAATCGTTGAGGCGGTGCTTCTCGAATCCGAACGGCCGCTTCATTTCGAGGAAATCGCAAAGCGCTGCAAAGCCCGCGGAAGGGATATTGAAGCCCGCCGGGCGCACAACGCCGCGGCGAACATTGGCATTCTAATGGCACCCGGAACATACGGCCTGGAAACCCATTTCCCGCTGAGCGGAGAAGAGGTGGATCTGCTGGTGTCTGAGGCAGAAAACACAATCATGGAGAATCCTGCCCGTCAATGGCATGCGGATGAGCTCACAGAAATTCTCGGCGAGGCCGGCTTGGATTTCGAAGGGAGGCTCAACAAATATGTCCTCAACTACGCCCTGAAATCCTCCCAGGCGCTGGCTTACCTTGGGCGCATGGTTTGGCAGGTCAAGGGAGGAGCCAGGTCACACGGAACCGCCGACAGGATTGACGTTTGGCAGGCCGTGGCGGCGGCACTTGAGCGCAACGGTTGCCCGATGCGCACTGAGGAAATCCGCCAGGCTTTGTCGAAGGACAGGGGCCTTGGCATCTATTCGCTTGCGGTGCTCCAATCTGATCCGGTGATCAAGGTCGGCGAGGGTGCTTGGGGATTGCTTTGGCGCGACGTTCCGTTCTCCGAAAGCGAAGCCAAGCTCATCACGGACGAGCTTGAGGAGATCATGCGCGAGAGAGGGGAAGGGCTGCATGTCAGCGAAATTGCCGGCGCGTTATGCCGCTCCTCCGATCTTGCCGCCCGCGTCAAAGATCCGATCCTGCTTGTCTCGCTTTGCGTCCGAACCGGCAGAATCAAGTCAGCAAAGGGCGGATACATCCATCCGACGGATTGGGAAAGATCGCGCAGGCTTTGCGCCAACGAGGCGGTTTCATATGCGCTCGACGAGGCCGGCAAGGCTGGGGGGACGGTGCATGCAATTGCCGCAAGGGCAAGCGGGCTGCTTGGGCGGGAAATCCGGCCTTATGTTGCCGCGCGGATGTTAAGCGCCGCCGGAGCCGTATTTGATGAGGAGAACGGAGTCTGGCATAAGCCCGACGAGGCCGATGGGAACAGCGACTACGACGCGGGATAGGACAACGGAGATGTTCTTCCTCCGTCAGGAGGAAGCGGCGAGTCGTCTGCCTCAACGGCGCATGGTCTCTGAATGACATAGGCCGACGGCCTCGCAGTTTGCTCCGCCGCTCCTGCGGACTGGAACCGCGCCTTGGCCCCGTCAAGAAATGCCGAATTGAGCTCGACACAATCCCATCTGCGGCCCAGCGTCTCAGCCACTATTCCGGTCACGCATGAGCCGGCGAATGGATCCAAGACCCTGTCGCCCGGATCGGTGAGCATGCGGATGAAATACTCCGGTAGCAAGGCCGGAAATCTTGCCGGATGCGGATCGATTCCGCGAGAGCGGCAGTATTCCAGGTAAGCTCCGTTTGACTCGGTGTTGGCGATTGCCAGCAGGTTCGGCGGCACGGCCCCTCCGTTGTCCCTGCCGAACTTCTTGGAGATTCTGTGCCCCGAGGGCCTTGTCTTCGCGTCATATCCATTGGCGAGAAGATCCCGCATGGATTCGCTGTATGGGGCAAGGATCCGCCTGTTGCTGGCCTTGGGCCATGGAGTTGGGGAGAGCCACCATATGCAATTGACGGCGTCCTTCACACGAACCCTGCGGATGTTCACCCATTCGGCAGGGGTAGGAAGCTTGGACGGGTTCCACCAGTAATGCTCCTGGCAAAGTTGGAACCCGTATTCGTTGCACAGCATCAGCAGAAGCTCGAAATGGTAAAGGGAGCGCGTCGGCATCCCCTTTTTCCAGGCGCCGCCAAGATCGATGACGAGGCTTCCCTGATCCTTTAGGGCGTGCCTGAACCCTTCGGCAAAGGGTCGGAACCAATCGCAGTAGAGGTGGGCGTCCTCGTTTCCATAGCTCTTTTTTCTGACGAGTCCGAACGGTGGGGAGGTGACTATCAGATCGACGCTGGCTGGCTTGGCACGGCGGAGATGCCCCAAAGAGTTTCCGTGCCAGACGGTTCCGTGTTCTGTGGAAAGAAACCGGCGCGGAGCTTCAAACCGGCCGGCGCCTTCCAGGGCGGCCATCTTTCCGGCTCGCTGCCCATCCTGACGGATAAGCCGGCGGAAGTATTCGCCGACCGAAGAGATGCCCATCTCCCGCATCCTGGCGTCCATGATCGCCTTCTCGGTTTCCCCGAGGCGGGCGTTAGCGGCGATTGTCTTGGGTTCCCCCACCGGTCTTCTTGGCATGCCCAATCCTTATTGTGGACGGCCTAGCGGGCTCTTATTTGTATGCATTTTACCCTATCCAAGTCCGAGGTCTTGACCTTGGTTTTGCGATGCTCGATGGTAAGCAGTCGGGCAAGTCACCTTGCACCGGACGCCGCGACGTGCGTTCGGTGAGTTGGGCCGGCTGCCAGCAATGGGGCAGCAGTTCCTCGATGCGGCTGGCCGGCTGAGCCGGCAACCGGGTCAGGATCTCCTTGAGGTAAGCATACGGCGCATACCCGTTGAGCTTGGCCGACTGGATCAGACTCAACCCAGTCAAAGTCCGTTTACTGGTCCTTTGCCGACCAAGTTTGGCAGAACATCCAAGGCCCGCTCCGGCCGATTTTAGGCGTTGAATTCGGGTAGTTCGGCCACGACCGCATGCCGGTGATCCTGGCGCCAGGAGCATGGGACGCCTGGCTGGGGGCTGAGAACGCCTCCACGGAGGCGCTGAGGGCCTTGCTGGGCCCGGCGCCGCCCGAGGGGATGACGGCCTACGCGGTGGGGACGGCGGTCAATAGGGTAGGGGCTGAGGGCGAGGGGCTGATCAAACCCGTGCCAGAGTAAGCCTCTTTCCGACGTGATTTTTATTGCAGAGATGACCGTCACAATCGTCACAAGATCACATGGTGTGACGATGTGACGGTTGTGACGGTCGAATCACTGTTATTTACTTCCGGCAGCAGAAATACGCACGAGCGCTCCTTCGCGTGCCTTCTGCATCTTCTCAATGATGATGCCGCGCTGACGTAACCCCGGCGCCAAGCGTTTCAGCTGCCCGGACAGGCCGCGCGGAGACTTGGGCCAGTTCGAGCGATCCATACAATGCAGTGCATTAAGTTCACTCAGCAAGGCCATGACAGTGCCTTCCCAGGGCTTGGTCAAGCCATTCACGAAGACCTGGAGGGCATGAGCCGCGCCATAGGTTTCCAGAGAACGTTCGACCCCCTCGCCAACAGCCTGGCCGAA
>Ga0154020_10005114_pt1 | contig 15557 bp, 8 predicted proteins | sample Klosneuvirus_201_FD_109709 | JGI IMG/M metagenome (GOLD analysis project Ga0154020, IMG submission 109709) | Active sludge microbial communities from wastewater, Klosterneuburg, Austria - Klosneuvirus_20160825_MG | ecosystem: Engineered > WWTP > Aerobic digester > Activated sludge | place...
ATCATCGAATGTGACCATGTTTCGCCTTCGAACTTCACGAGATGCAGATAATGATTCAGCAACAGGATTCCGTTTCTTGATGCGATGCCTGCCAACGATATGAACCCGACCATCGCAGCAATCGTCAGTGTCTGACCGGTAATGACCAGTGCGAACACACTTCCAATAAATGCCATGGGCAATGCCGCCATGACTTGAAGGCTCAAATTCACAGAACGAAACATCACAAACAGCGTCAGGAATACTCCGATCAGTGAGACAATAAACAAGACGCCCAGAACTCGACTAGCCTCTTTCTGACTCTGAAACTGACCTCCGTACTCGACGAAGTAGCCCGGAGGTAGCGTCGCTGCAATGGGGGCCAGTTTCTTCTGGATATCTGTGACAACATCCACGACGCCGCGTTCGCTGACATTGCATTGGAGTACGATTCGTCGCCGCACATTTTCACGGTTGATCGTATTGGGACCACCCGCTTCATAGATTTTGGCGACTGATTCCAGCGGAACGCTGCCACCTTCCGGCAATTCGATCGGCAGACGTCGCAGTACGTCGAGATTTTCGCGATCCTGTTTGTCGAATCGGACGACAAGATCGAATGTGCGCTGACCGTCAAGTACTTCTGAAATCACAACCCCGTTGAGTGCCGTTTCAATAACCTGGTTCACATCTCGGGCCGTCAGGCCGTTGAGTGCCAGCTTGTCGCGTCGCAGTTCAATGCGTAGTTGGGGGATCAGAACTTGTGGCTCCAGCATCAAGTCGGCAACGCCCGGCACAGATTTGACAGCCTGTTCCATCTCCTGAGCTTTTCGGCGAAGGAGATCCAGATCGTCGCCGTAAATCTTGATGCCAATCTGAGCCTTGACTCCGGAAAGCATGTGCGAAATCAGATGCGAAATTGGCTGTTCGACTGCGGAGACGACACCGGGAATATCGGCCATCGCTTCACGAATTTCGTTGATCTGTTCTTCCCGCGTGCGATGCGAGCTGGGGTTGAGGTCAATGATCAATTCACTGGTGTTCACGCCTTCCGCATGTTCGTCGAGTTCCGCACGACCCGTCCGGCGACCGACGCGCACAACGTCCGGCACCTGCATCAGTCGGCGTTCGCATTTTGCAGCGATATCGTTTGAAACCGTCAACGACGTTCCGGGAGGAAGAACGACGTTCAACTGAATCGAGCCTTCGTTAAACGGCGGCAGAAAATCTCGCTCCAGATTCAGCACGAACACGGCGGATATCAGCACGCCGATCACAACGACCGTCAGATTGAGTCTCGGAAATGTCAGGCTGAAGCGAATCACCTGGCTAGCGATAGCCTTCAACGATCGCAGCACAAACCCGTCGGCTGCGTGTTCCAATGTCTTCGATCGCCCCAGCAACAAGTACGAGAGGACAGGCGTGACGGTGAGCGATACCAACAGCGACGCAGCAATCGAAACGATATACGCGATGCCCAGCGGAGCGAACAAACGGCCTTCCATACCCGTCAGTGCGAACAACGGAATGAAGACGATACACACGATGATCGTGCTAAAGACGATTGAGTTGCGAACTTCGGTACTCGCCTGATATACGATAAGCAATGGATGTTTGGGCTTCTCGGCAGTTCGGTTCTCGTTGAGTCGTCGAAAAATATTTTCTACATCGACGATCGCATCATCGACCAGTTCTCCCAGAGCCACGGCCAGACCACCGAGCGTCATCGTGTTGATTGACATGCCGCTGATCGCGAAGACCAGGGCCGTGATTACCAGCGACAATGGAATGGCAGTCAGCGTGATAAATGTCGTACGGACATTCATCAGGAACAGAACAAGGATGATGATGACCAGAATCACGCCGTCACGCAGTGCGATCACAACGTTTTCGATGGCTCGATCGATAAATGATTTCTGCGAATACAGCGGAATGACTTGAATGTCCTTCGGCAATGAGGCACTCAATTCCTTAATTGCCTTGAAGACGTTGTCGGTCACCGCACTCGTGTCAGCGCCTGGCTGTTTGTTGATCGTCAGGACAACACAAGGTCCGCCGTGCCAACCTTCGGTGCCGTCGTCGGCCGTCGTGCGTTCATAGGCGGCACTGTCGCCGCGCTTGGTCTGAGCCCCGGCGGCGACCTTCGCGATTTGAGCGAGTGTCACGGGACGCCCTTCGCGAATTGTGACCACAATTTGTTCAATGTCTTCGATGGTTTGAACTCGCCCGAGCGCTCTGACAAGCAGTTCATTGGGGCCCTGCTGATCTAGGTAGCCACCTGTTGCATTTTCATTACTCTCAACCACTGCATCTTTGACCTGTTGCAGCGACACGCCGAATCGAAGCAGCTTTTCCGGATCGACCAGAATCTGAAACTGTTTGCGTCCACCGCCCATCGTGAAGACCTGAGCAACACCAGGAATCGTGAGCAGGCGTTGTCGGACCACCCAATCGGCGAGCGTTCTGAGTTCCAGTGGTTCCGTTTTGTCGCCCTGACTGAACATACCCAGCATCAGGATCTGCCCCATGATCGAGGAGATTGGAGCCAATTGTGGCGTCACGCCGTCCGGCAAACGTCCTTGCAACAACTGCAGACGTTCGGCGACGACCTGACGATCATTGTAAATGTTGGTGTTGAAACCAAACTCGACATAGATCACAGAGATCCCGACACCGGAAGAACTCCGCACGGCTTCGACACCGTTTGCACCGTTCAGCGATGTTTCGATGGGAAACGTGATTAACGACTCAACTTCTTCCGGCGACAGCCCCGGCGCTTCTGTCATTACGACAACGCGCGGGCGATTCAGGTCCGGAAAAACGTCGATCGGTGTATGCAATGCGACGTAACCGCCGTAACCCGTCACAAGCAGGGCAAGTGCCAGGACAATCATTCTCTGGCGCAATGCAAATCGTATAATGGCATTCAACATGATGGCATCCGTTTCTAGTGGTTGTGTCCGGCGTGAGGATCGACACCACCACCCGATTTATTTTTGAGCGCCATCTGCATCTGGTGGGCTCCGCGCAGTGCAATGACATCGCCGGGGAAAATCGAACCGTCATTGCCGACGACCACATGTGATGAATCGCGATACGCAACACGTATTGAGACGCGATCAAAATGGTCACCGTTCTGCTGAAAGACGAATGATTCCGCGCCTTCCCGGGCTATGGCCTCCACCGGCAGAACGATTTGGTTTTCCCATTCCTCAACGGGAACCAGCAATTGAAGTCGTTGACCTGGTCGGTACTTCCAATTAAGAAATCGCTGTCCGTTGGGAGACGGAATTTCGCGAGCCACTTCGTTCGGCAAACGTACGTAAAACGACAATGAACGGGCTTCAGGATCAATAACGCTGGCTGAATAGACCAGATCAAGGTCTTCGACACGCTTGGCAGAATTCGCAGCGCCTTCAAACACGGCAGTAATCTTCCAGTTTTGCTGGACGATCTGCGACAGGAGATCGACATCCTGCTCAAAGGCGCGACCTTCGATGTAGAGTTCCGAATAGTCGGCCAGGATCCCGAGCGTCGCGCCGGCCGCCACCGTTTCGCCTTTATGGACAAGCACACTTTCCAAAATGAGTGGCACGTTCGAACCATCTGCAGAATGCGTTGAATCGTGCGAAGCATGCTCGTCTGTTGAAGTGCCTTCGGCGGCCCTTGGGCGTTCCTGAAATCCCGACAGCGATACCGGTTTCACTTCAGTGCCGGAAAGTCGAAATTCCTCGTCGTCGTGACTATCACGACCAGGAGCAACGATCTCCAGGTCACGCAGAAGTTTGTGATTCTTCGCAATGTCGTCGATCTGCCTTTCTGAGAGTCCCTGCAGCCGCAACGCTTCACGCTGAGCGTTCATCAGAACTTCCAGTTTTTCTTTCGCGTATTGCCGCTCAAGCAGTGTCTTCTGCGAAATCGCCCCCGCCTCTGTGGCTTTCGCCAGGCGGGCGATTTCGCGGTTCTCCACATCCAGGTCTCCTACTGTTCTCAACAGGCCTGTTTGTGTGGAAACTAACTCCGCTGCTGTAATCCGCATTTGAAATAAAAGTGTACCTGGATCAACGGCCTCTCCCTGCACCGCATGAACGTGGGTGATCACTCCCGCCATCGGCGTGGAAATCTCCAGTCGACTGCGACCAGGCCGCCCAACAATAATCGCCGGGACCTTAATCGAGCGTCGAAATGTTTCCAACTTGACTGGCTGCAGGTATTCAGGCGTTAGACCGATGTTACCCTGCGCCTGGGCTGACAATTCCAGCGAAGTCCCTTCATCATGAGCATGGTCATGCCCGGCATGTGCATGCTCATCTTCGCCACCAGCACCTCCATGGTCGTGACTGTCGAGCGACGAGACCTTACGATTGGTGGAGATTGTGGCACGAACCCAATTCTGAGCTGGCACCCACCAGATTGATCGAGCCGCAAAACCAATCACAATCAGTGCCGCTATGGCGATGCCCCAGATCCACCTGGAGCGCAAGGCATTCTTTACAGAAAACACGAAGGCGTTTTTTACGGAAAACATGTTTGTCTCTCGCATCCCGCAGCGCAACAGCGTGCGATGAATTGTTATGGAGAAGAAAGCGGAGGACTGAAGACGATTCCGCAAAGGCGGACGATCGTCAGCGTCACAAGCAACCATCAGCAAGATGGTCGGTAGTCTTTTAGACGACCCAGACCTGGGTCAGCGCGCAATGCTGCGATGGCAGCGGCGCGTTTTCGAATTGTGGTGGATTTTTCCACGACAAAGTTGTTGCGTCGAGGACCTGCAAGCAGCAACAGTCGAATGCAACAACTTCCTCATTCAGATCGAAAGGATTTGCGCTTCGAACCAACTCGGCGACAAGATAGACACAACGCACATCGTTACACGATTCTTCGTGATCACATGGTTCGGGCGCAACAGGATCGTTCTTTTCAGTCCGTAGATCGTGGTGATGCCCATGACCAGAATGTGTTTCAGTCGTCGATTGGACGCAATTGAGTTTGCCGTCAGCATGGACGTGATGCCAGCAACATCCAACGACGCTGTGGACCAGCATCGGCAGCAATGTCACTGAAACAATCAACTTCGCCCACATCTCGCAAAACTCCCCGACGAGAACTTTCAATCACACTCAATCCTAGAATGCGCGAATGTGCGCCGCAATCCCAACATTCAGGTTCTTATACTTCGACATGAGTCAGCCAGTCACCGCAATCGATTCCGGAAACATTCATTCGCCAAATCTACTATCACTGAGTGGGAGCAAAACTTGGGCCATTGTGAATTCACCGATGCTGAATCGCCCCTGCAACCGCGTTTTCGCCTGAGGAAACCGTCTGTTTCAATTCCTAACAACGCCTTCAAGTTGCTCTACCGCCGACATCACTTCGAACACACTTGTTGTCTATATGATGACACGTTCATCGAATTTCCGTTCTCTCCCAAATCTTCAATTGCTCACCTTATTCTCGTTCGTCACAGCCAAATGCAGGCTTTCAGCAGAATCTGCCGATTAACGGCACGTTGCATGCGTATGATCTTCTACATGAAGAGGAATGGTGTTTCCATTCCGCAGGACGCGAAAGAAGTTTCCCTCAGTTTGATTGAAAGGTTGAATCATGAACAGGATTTTGATGATCACAATTGCAGTACCTGCATTGGCCATGTTCGGAATGACCCAAACTGCCAACGCTCAAAGCTGCGGATACGGCGGCGGCTATGGATACGTTGCTCCAGCATATTCCTACGCACCAGCATACTCCTACGCTCCGACGTATCAGTCTGCGTATGTCCAGCCGTCATACGGTTACGGCGGCGGAATCAGCGTCGGTTTTGGACACAATCACTATGGTGGTCACAGCGGATACTATGGCGGTCATAGTGGGCATTACGGCGGACACTACAGTGGCCACGGCGGACACTACAGTGGACATGGCGGGCACTACGGTGGCCATGGTGGACACTACGGCGGCCATGGCGGACATCACTGATCCGGTTGAGATGAACCGTTTGTGCCACCTCGTCGGGCTTGGCAGGTTCAACCTGCCAAGCCTTCCAAGATGACTACTGAATCCAGTTAGCTGAGCGACAGATTTTTTCCCACGTCTCACACTGCCAGTTGAGGGGTTGCGAGAATTGAGTTTACTGCCCGCTCAGCGACTGATCTCGAAGTGCGCTGTCGAATTCCGTGCCGCGAGTCGAATCCAGTCCACCGGAAAGAACTGATCCATCGACCATTGCCGCTGACCGAGCAAGGTCAACCTGCGCAGTGACGTACGACAGGTTGGATTCAAAGTAGGTGCGGCGAACAATCAGGACTTGCAGGAAATCAAATTCACCTGCTTCGTAGGCCGATTCGGCGAGCGTCAGTGTTTCCTGAGCGCGCGGGAGAATTTCCTGCTCGTACTGCACGACCGTCGCGGCCGATACTTCGAAGTCGCGGCGGGCCTGGGCAAGTCGTGATTGAATCGAATTTTCGGTTCGGCGAACGTCATGCGACGCTCGACAGAACTCAGCGTGAGCTGCCGCGATGTTGCCCTGATTCTTGTTGTGAATTGGAATCGGAAGGCCCACCTGAGTATTAATAAAGCTGCTGCCGGTCCCATTGTCCTGTCCGGCACCGAGCATCAGAGACAGGTTAGGAATCGCCTGTGCCTGCTGACGATCCAGATTTGCGCGAGCCCTTGCAAAGCGAGCACGGGCACCCTGAAGTTCAGGACTGGATGAAAGAATCTGGTTCTGAATAGAGTCCCAATCGCGATCAGCGGTGGCGACAGACAATTGACCGTCAAGAGTTCCCGGCTGCAGATCCGGCATACCAGCGACCGCCATTAGCTGCTTCCATGCACCTCGAAACGCGGCTTCCGCGTTTCGTCGCTGCAATTGCACTTCTTTCAGTTGAATCTCCGCCTGCAGCACTTCTGGTCGCGTGCCTTCTTTGGCTCGCACACGGGCTTCGGCGAAACGGACACCTTTTGACGCGACCGTCTCAAATCCAATGGCCAATTCTTTCCGTCGTTGCGCTGCAAGAGCTTCATAGAATTGCTGGCGCACGTCTGTAATGACTCGTATGCGTTGTGTTTCCACTTCCCAAAGTTGCGACTGGATTTCCTGATTCAATACCGCTTGATTCTTCCGCAACTTGTCACCCATGACAATGTCTTGTTCAACAAAGGCAAGGTGCTGATCCGTACCAGCGTCAGCCAACTGCTGCCCTTGATAGCCAATCACTGGATTGGGTTTGAGTCCGACTTGATTGCGATAACCGTAGGCTTTTTGCGCCGATGAAGAGGCCTGCAGAATCGCGGGGTTCTGCTGCAACGCGGTGGATTCCAATTGAGCAAGTGACCAATTGGTTGTTTCGTTGTTCATCGACAACTGTTCGGCTTGCACAAATCCTTCAGCGGAATCTGCAATCTGGACGGCCAGTGGGTCCTGAACTGCAAATCCCACTGGCATGATTTCGTTCGATTCCGGAGCATTCGGGCCACCAGAATTTGCAACGGCCTTCGGCGACTCAACGACATTGTCATTCGGAGTGGAGTCGTTGTCTGTTCCTGGTGCTGCTGTCGATGCGCGTCCAGCAATCGCTTCCGAGTCTATGGCAGGTCGATAGGTTTGGGTAACGCTGTGCCGAGACGTCGCACATCCGGAAGCAAACAACACTGCCGAGAGGCAAGCGCTGGTCCAGGAAAAAAAAGTAGTCTTCATCAGGTTTGTCCTACAGGTTGAAAATTGAATTCGAGCGTAACGCCGTATTGGACTTACACGATTCGTTACACCTGCAGACGTACAAGTGCTCTTTCTCTGCTCAACGCACGATTGACAGTGTTGCGAAAACAGAATTTCAGTGAAATTGAAACAGCTGACGGGGGAATGGCGACCTCAACATTTCCAACGTGAAATGGAGTTGCCGAGTTCCGTCGTTGGGGCGGTCGTAGTGATTTAATGCCGACTGTCATGCATCGGAGACAGCTGCAACTCTTTACCGGGGCAGGGGGCGCGGAGTCGCGATCACACACCTGAGTTGAATGATTTTCTCGGTGCGGAGTTGTTGCATCCGATCCGGTCGTTGATGCGATGTTGTGACAGTGGCGATGACCGCAATGGATGTTTGAATCCTGGCGTTCACAGGCATCACAGCATACCGCCGATTTGGACGGCTTGCACACACATGGCACTACGCTTTCCAAGGCCGTCATCAGGACGAGCAGCAAGCATATTGTGTGGCGGTAGTAATTCACGAGCGAAATCCATCCGTGGAAAATGTATCTCGGAAAGGGCGTCCTGCCATCTCCTTTCATTTCATCGGACAATTCGAAAGGAACCGCACGATCCGTCCGTGAGAATCGAGTGATCCCGATCCTTTTCGCGCACTGATCTCGTCAGATTCGCTACAGACCGAAAATCTGGAACCGAAAAAGTCCCCTGACCGGTCTACTCGCCACCGAGCACATGAAGTCGAGAGTTAGTCATCCATCTGACTCTGATTGGTGTCGTTTTGACGGCACTTCTGAATGTCACTTCGACTTGCCCGGGTGGTGTTGAACGTTATCGATTGGCCTTCCATGCGGCTCAGAACTCAGCAATTTCCAGCGAATTCGTCGCACGGATCCGTCAAAACGCTGTGCGGAATTTGAATTGAACGACATTGGCACAGAAGACGCATTATCCAATTTCAGAGACGCAATTCGCGGGGCTCTGAAACTCAAAAAAACAATTCATCAAGGAAGCAAGAAAACATGTCCAACCTCAAAATTCTCGTTTGCACACTGCTGTTTGCCGTCACGTCATGGACCGCATCGACTGCTGTCGCAGATCATGGATGGCCGTCAAACCAGAATTCCAGCTGTGGTCGGTCAGGCGGCTATTCGAACAACGCAAATCCTGGTTATCGACCGTTAGCGTCGTCAAATGGATACTCGAACAACAACGGATATGGAGTTCGATCAACGCCGCAAAACTACGGCTACAACTCGTATGGCGTTAGCGGTCATGCTGGCATTGGAAACGGAAACTACCTGCCGAATCGGTCCTTTGATCGGCGACTCGGAGCAAACTCTCCGGCGTATCAGAATGCCGGGCGCACCGGCAACCTTGTTTACGACAGAGTGCATGGCGACTACCATACGGTTCCCGGAAGTGCTTCCCAGCAGTACCAAGGGAATTTCTCGGGCGGTGCCAGGAATCAATACCAGAACAACTCACCGTGGTTCGGTGGGAATTCTGGTTGGTGAAATTGAGTTGCCTCGTTGATACGGAGATCACTTCCGGGGTGCTTCAGCTAAATGTATTTCTGAATCGATGGTGTTCCAGATGGCCTGTCCTCTGAAACACCGCCAATTTGACAACAATACTGTTCAATTTCCAAGACGGAGGCTCTTCGACATGTCACGACTTCAAATTCTTTGCGGACTCGTAGGCTGTAGTGCGATGCTCATGACCGCGACAGCAAATGCCCAGCACAACCACGGAGGTCACCACATTGGTGGCCACCATCAAAGTATCAGTTCTCACCACGGCAGCCATTTCGGCAATAGCAATTGGAACTACGTCGTACCTCCCCACCACGACGTTCATCAGCACTCGGGCTCTTTCTACGTTCAGGGTGATGCGCACTACTATACGCCAACCCCCATCGTTCGCGTGAATCCAACGTCGTTTCAGTCCGCCCACGTGCATCCGACGCCAGTAGTCCAGCAACCGGTTCAACTTCAATTCGGCGGTTTTGCACGCATCGAAGATCTGGCTGGCAGACTGGAAACTGAAGCCAATCGGCTGTGCCTCGATATGTTCTACAACTATCAACACAATCCCCGGTTCAATGAGGTCTATAAAGAAGCCTACTCGCTGCTCGAATCATCGAGATTTGTCCATGCCAAACAGCATCAGGGTGACCGCGATGCGATCCGACAACATGTCACTCAAATGGACGGTTTGCTGCATCATGTGCAGGGGGAATTGCAACCGTGGTCGCGCAATCATGCACGTCAGATCGGATCCGGTGGAATCCTGGAAAAATCAAGTGCGGTTGAAGCGATCCTGCATCATCTCTGCTATGACGTAGGCATCGAACCCCACGGTAACGACCAACCAGCCCCAGCGCCGGGCGTCGGTGAAGAACAGGCACCCGCTCCTGGCGGCGTAATCAACTCACCACCGCCACTTGGCTTCTGATGCCGCACCATTGTGACGGCATTGTTTAACTTGAGAGTTGTGTAATTGTTGCTACAAAAGCATTGCTCAAAACTCCGCTGAATGCCTTGCAGGAATGTCCGAAGCACTGTTTTTGTTTTCGGCAACATAGACATTACGGCCGAACTTGAAGAACAGTGCCGGCGTGACGACTTGATCCAGAACGGTGGAAGTGAGCATTCCACCGAAGACGACTAGGGCTAACGGGTAGAGGATTTCTTTGCCAGTTTGACCGGCTCCAAACAGCAGCGGCAGCAGGCCGATGAAGCTTGTAGCGGCGGTCATCATGACGGGGGAAAGTCGTTCCAGACTGCCTCGGATGATCATCTCTTTGCCGAAGGCTTCGCCTTCGTGTTCCATCAGATGAATGTAGTGCGAGATCATCATGATGCCGTTGCGACTGACGACGCCGATCAGGGTGATAAATCCGACCCAGTGGGCAACGGACAGGCTGGTCGCGCTGATCCAGACGCGCGGCCACTCCCACCAGTTGGCGGCCAGCAAGGCTTCAGCTGAAGGCTGATAAACGGTCAATAAAGTGATCACTGCCCCAAACGCAGCCAGCGGGATGTTGACCAGAACCTGCAGAGCAGCTCGCCAGGACCCAAGGCATTTTGTCAGCAGCAGAAACACACCGATGATCGAAACGCTGCCCAGGACGAGTAATCGAAAATTGGCCTGCTGCTGAGCTTCAAACTGGCCACCGTATTCGATGTGATAGTTGCCAGGCATTGTGCGCAGTCGATCTTCAATCGGAGTGGCCAGTCGTTTGATGTCTGCAACAACACTCGCCATATCGCGTCCGTGGACATTGCAGAAGACGACAATCCGCCGCTGAACATGTTCCCGGTTCAGCGTGTTGGGACCGGTCGTGTCGAGTACGTCAGCCACTTCGCCCAACGAAACGTGCCGACCTGACGGTGTTTCCAGAATCGTCTGCTGGATCACATCCGGATCGTTGCGAGAGGCTTCGTCGTACCAGACGACCAGACCAAAGTAACGGTCATCATCCAACACCTGCGAGACGACTCGTCCCTTATAGGCAGTCTCAAGCAGTGAGGCGACGTCACCAGGAGCCAGTCCGTAACGTGCGGCATCTTCGCGGCGGACCTGCAGTCGGACCTGGGAAACTTCGACCTGCGGTTCCAGTTGCAGATCCACCACGCCCGGTACCTGACTCATCGCCGTATAGACGTCCTGGCTGGCATTTCGCAGTTCACGCAAGTCACTGCCGAACACTTTCACTGCAATTTGGGCACGGACCCCTGACATGATGTGATCCAGGCGATGAGAGATCGGCTGGCCGATATTCGCTTTAATACTCGGAATGGAGGTGATTCGATCCCGAATATCTGCCAGGACGTGGTCACGCGAGCGGCCGACAGTTTCTGAGCCCCAGAGATGGGCAATGGGAATCAATCGCAGGATCGCCGCTGTCATGCCCGCCTTTGGGCGTTCGTGTTCCTGTATCTGAACATCGATCTCCGACGAGTTCACACCTTCTGCGTGTTCATCCAATTCAGCGCGGCCTGTCCGGCGGGAGATGGAAGTGACTTCGGGGATCTCCATTAGTAACATCTCTGCACGCTGTGCGAGTCGCTGGCTTTCATCCAGACTTGTGCCAGGTTCCGTCTGAAAGCTGATTGTAAATGTGCCTTCGTTGAACGGTGGCAGAAACTCGCCCCCCATCCAGAACAACGACAGCATCGAGATCGTGACCATGATGACCGTCGATCCAAGCACAATGTTGGCGTGTCGCAACGTCCATCGCAACACGACTTCGGTCATGCGTTTCAGCATTCGCAACACAAACGGGTCGCCCTTGTCGTCCAGGAACCTGGCCTTCGGCAACAGATACGATGCCAACACCGGAGTGACCGTGAGAGAAACCAACAGTGATGCCAGGAGTGACGTCATGTAGGCCACACCCAGCGGAGCGAACATGCGTCCTTCAAGCCCGGCCATCGAGAACAGCGGAAACACGACAAGGATCACGATAAGCGTCGCATACACGATTGAATTTCGTACTTCGCAGGATGCATCGTAAATAACCTTCAATGCGTCTTCGGGGATTGGCTTTTGACGGTTCTCTTTCAATCGTCGGTAGATGTTTTCGATATCCACGATGGAATCATCGACAAGGTCACCAATCGCGACGGCGATACCACCCAGCGTCATGGTGTTGATCGAGATGCCAAACCAGCGAAAGATCAGCACCGTCAGCAGGATTGTCACGGGCATCGACGTCAGCGAACTGATACTCGTGCGGAAATTCCACATGAAGATGAACAGGACGACCACAACCCAGATGGCACCGTCGCGAATGGCTTCGACAACATTATCGACGGCCGCTTCTATAAAATCGGCCTGCTTGAAAATGCGGCGTTCGATTACGATGTGTTCGGGGAGATCGCGCTGCAATTCATCCAGCACGACATTGATCTTGCGATCAAGTTTCAGAGTGTCGGCATCGGGCTGTTTCTGAACAGCCAGCATGATCGCCGAACCGCCTTCGACTCGGTCTCCCACTTTGACCAGAACATTGCCGTCTCCGCGTTTGACGGGGCCACCGAATCGTACGTCAGCGACATCTTTAATCAGCACTGCTCGCTGCTCGCGCCAAACGACAGGTGTATTTCCAATGTCCTCAAGGCTCAGGCTCTGTCCGCTAATTCGAATCAACGATTCCCGTGGCGACCGGACCATGATGCCGCCGCCAGCAAGGACATTTGCCTTCTCGGCGGCTTCGGTGAGCTGTTGCAGCGTGACTTGTTGTGCCGCAAGTTTTGCGGGTGATGTCACAATCTGATACTGCTTGAGGATTCCGCCCATGACGGTCACCTGAGACACGCCTTCCACGGCCAGCAAGCGATTTCGGACCGTGAATTCGCCCAGTGTGCGCAGTTCCATATTCTGCGTATCAGCGGCGGCATCGTCAGCGGGCTGCTCGGTCGAACGCAAACCCAGCAACATGATTTCGCCCATGATGGACGAGATTGGTGCCATGACCGGATTGACGTCTTTTGGCAGGCGAGCCTGAGCGACCTGCATTTTTTCCGCAACAATTTGGCGGTCGCGATAGATGTCCGTTCCCCATTCAAACTCTACCCACACAATGGAAAGACCGATCCCGGACGCTGAGCGAACTCGCTGAACTCCGGTCGCTCCATTCAGCAGATATTCAATGGGACGAGTGACCAGCACTTCGACTTCTTCCGGTGCCAGTCCAGGAGCTTCCGTCATGATTGTTACGGTTGGGCGGTTGAGGTCCGGGAACACATCGACCGGCATTTCTGTCAGCTGGTAGCCACCGTAGACGAGCACGACCAAAGCGGTGATCATGACGATTCCGCGGTTCTTGAGTGAGAATGCAATGATGGCGTTTAACATGCGTGCCGCCGTTTCAGCAGTCGTATAGTGAGTGAATCTTGCACAATTCCCTTCTCCACCGAAATCGGGGGAGAAGGTGGCCGACAGGCCGGATGAGGGGCTTTTCCTGCGAAGCGACCTGCGACACCGAGGCAATCTGCTAAAACCGTTCTCAGACGCAACATCAGGGGACTAACGTCCCCCGCTCGCCTCACGTGCGCGTTATCTCAACGCCGCATAGCCTGTCTGCAGTGCCGATGCACCACCAACAGCTACCGAATCACCAACAACCAATCCTTCGCGAATTTCCACATTGACATCATCTGAGCGACCGAGTTTCACAAACCGGCGTTCAAACACATCATCCCTTCCGCGGACGAATACATACGAACGTGTTCCTTCATGAACGATCGCTTCACGTCGCACGGCCAGCATTGGGTCTAGTTGTCCGGTTTCGATCGTAAGTCGAGCCAGCATATTGTGCTGCACCGGTACACGCGGCATTTGCTGCAGTTCAATCCAGACCGACAACGTTCGATCGATTGGTGATACCGCACGGCTGCTGCGAACCAGGATTCCCGCCACGACCTCAGACTCATCCGCAACCAATCGCACGCGGACAGATTGCCCCACCTTGACCGACGACAAATCACGTTCCGACACGAAACCCTGCACCCAGACATGCGACAGATCATGGATTTCAAAGAGTGACTCATCGGGCTGAACCACATGCCCGAGCAACTTGTCGAAATGAACAACGACTCCATCGATCGGTGCGCGAACCGGCAATGTAGGTAACAGAATTTTGGATGTCGTCAGTTTCGCCATTTGCTCTTCTGTGATGCCCGCCGTCTTCAGTCGCTGGACGACGTTTTCGCGCAGCGTATTCGCCTGATTGAGTCGATTTTCCGCCTCCCACAGGCGTCGCTGAGAGATCGCGTCGCGTGCTTCTCGCAGGTTATTCATCACAGACTGCTGCAATCCGGCATCCAGATGGGCTCGCAGCAGATCCAGCTGCAGGTTCTGAAAATCCTGGCTGACGATTTCAGCCAGCACCTCACCCGCCTTCACCTTTTGGCCACGGTCCACCAGAATTTTGGCAATCGATCCACTCAGTTGAGCGGCAGCGATCGTCCGTCGAGTTGGCGGAAGCTCCACCAGACCGTCCACGGTAATTGTCTGCGCCAATGTGATCTGCGTTACAGGCTGAACTGAGAGTGAGATGTCGCGGGCCGTTTCGTCACTGACGCGCAAAACGCCTTTCGTGAAGAAGCTACCAAGTTCGTGACTGCCGCGCGTGACGACTCGATCGCCGGGATACAAATTGCCGCCTTTCAATTCGATCAGATCACCCATTCGCTGACCGAGAACCACTGTTTGCTTCTGGTATGTAGATGCAACCTGAGTCTGCTCCTCTTCAACAAGCACAAAGCGTTCGGCTCCGTCGCGAATGACAGCAGACATGGGTACCACTTCCTTGCTGCCGGTGTCGCCGAGTTTTAGCTGCACCTGTCCTGACATGCCTGGCAGCAGGCGAGGAGCTTCTGATGCTGGATTCTTCAACGAAGCCCAGACGGTTCCCAGATGAGTCACTGGATCTAGCCGTTGACCGATAACATCCAAAGTGCCGACGAACGTCTCGTTCGGATACGCAGTGAGCGTCAACTCGAACGACTGACCCACAGCGACTTGTGCCAGGTCTTTTTCGAGGACTCCAACTTTCAGCCACACGGTGGCCAGATCCAGAACCTCGAATAGGTGTTCCTTCGAGTTGATCACCTTCCCAACAGAAAGATCGGTATGAGTGACGACGCCATCGATTGGACTCACTAGAGACAATCGCTGTTGTGTGGCGATTTCTGGAGATTGAAGAATTCCTTCCAGCGTTTCCGGCGGCAACTGCAGTCCCAGCCATTTTGCACGAGCGATCTCAACAGCCGCGCGATTCTGTTCCACCTGGTTCTTTGCTTCGACGTAGCGAATCTCAGGAATCGCGCCCGATTTGCTGGCAGCTTCCGTGGATTCA
>Ga0154020_10005115_pt1 | contig 15555 bp, 11 predicted proteins | sample Klosneuvirus_201_FD_109709 | JGI IMG/M metagenome (GOLD analysis project Ga0154020, IMG submission 109709) | Active sludge microbial communities from wastewater, Klosterneuburg, Austria - Klosneuvirus_20160825_MG | ecosystem: Engineered > WWTP > Aerobic digester > Activated sludge | place...
CACGCTCCGACCGCGCTTGTGGTCGGCGAGATCGGCGAGATGCCCGACGCCAAGCGCGGCGGTGCCGTGCCGGCCGCGGGTGGGCTACGTTCGGGACATGCCGAGGATCCGGTCGGTGCGGGCGGAGGTGGCTGCGGCTTCGATGAGGCGGGCGGTGCGCACCGCGTCGGCCAGCGTGGTGGGCGGCGTGCCCCGGCCGCGCACGGCGGCCAGAAATTGCCGGAGGAAGGTCTCCCCGGCGGCCCCGGCATAGGAGGTCGTTTCCCGCAGGCGGAAGGTCTGCGTGCGCCGGGCGGACGGCAGCTCGAGCTGCAGGCGCGGGGCCACTCCCGGCCACACGACCCGGCCGGCGCGGCCGTTGAGGGCGAGGTAGGCGTCGTAGCCGGCGGCGTTGAGGTAGCCGGTGCCGCTGTGGGCCAGCGCGTAACCGGCGTGAAAGGTGCCGAGCGCGCCGGAGCGAAACTCGAGCGTGAGCGCCGCAGTGTCCTCGACCTCAATCCGCTCGCCCGACCGCGTGGCGAGGCGCGCGGCCACGCCGGTGATTTCGTCCCCCGAGACATACTGGAGCAGATCGAGATAATGGCAGCCGAGCCAAAGCAGGATGCCGCCGCCGGCCTCGCGCCGCCGGAACAGCCACGAACGCGGATCGCGGAAGCGGACCTGCGTGGCGAGGAACCGCGCTTCCAGTGACAACAGCGGCCCGGTCTCGGCGGCGTGACGGCGCATCGCGACGGCACAAGGGTGAGCGCGGCGCGGGTAAAGCACGGCGGCCACCAGTCCGGCCTGCGCAGCCGCACGCTGCAACGGCAGGATTTCAGCCGCAGTGAGCCCCACGGGTTTTTCCGCGAGCAGGTGCTTGCCGGCAGCGAGGACGCGGCGCGCGAGCGCCGCCGCCTCATCGTGGCGCACGGCGACGATGGCGAAATCGCCGCCGGCCAGCGCGGCGTCGAGATCGCCGGTGAGGAGTGCGGCCTTGCGGCTGCGGGGCAGAGCGGGATTTTTCCCCGCCGCGCGCGGATCGGCGTCCCAGAGGAAGACCCGGCGGACTTCGCGCAGGTTTTCCAGAGCCGTGAGCAAGGCGCCTGAGTGCGGGTGGCTGAGGCCGAGGAGCGCGGCGTTCATGGAGCTGAAGCTAAGCGGTTTCGAGTTCGGCGAACAGCGCCGGGTCGTCGAAGGCCAGGGCCACCAGCGCCTGGTCAATGTAGACGGGGCCGCGGCCGCCGACCAAAACGGTGCTGGTGCCAGGCTGGTGCATCGCCCAGGCAAGAGCAAGGTGCGCCGGGCTGTGTCTGGTGCGGGCAGCAAGGGTGGTCAGCTTTTGCAAGCGGCGCTGTGCCTCCGGTTGGAAATAGATGTCCTGATGGCCGGGCGAGAGGGCGAAACGGGAGCCGGGCTGCACACCAACCTGGTGCTTGCCGGTCAGAAACCCGGCGCCGAGCGGACTGTAGGTGACGAGGGCCATCCCGTGCCTGGCACACAGTTCGCGCAACGGTGCATCGACCTCGCGGACAGCCAGGTTGTGGTTGTTCTGCAGCGCACGGAATGGCGCCAAGCCCTCCGCCTGCTGGCGCGCCAGGAGGGGCGCGAGTTGCGCGGCGGTGAAATTGCTCGCGCCCAGTGCTCGCACACGGCCGTTGCGCACCAGTTGGTCTAGTGTCGCGAGGGCACCGGGCGCGTCCACGGTGGCGTCCCACTTGTGCAGATAGAAGAGGTCGATGACCTCAACGCCGAGCCGCGCGGCACTCGCGGCGGCCGCACCGAGGATGTTTTCCGGTGTGTAGGGTGGGTAGAGCTTGGTGGCGATGGTCAGTTGCTCCCTGCGCGGGCGGTGCGCCGCCAGCCACTGACCGAGGATGCGCTCGGATTCGCCGTGACTGTAGGTAGCGGCGGTATCGAACAAGGTTAAGCCCGAGGCGAAGGCATGATCCAGCAGCGCGTAGGCCGCGTTGGATCCAATCTCGCGCCCGAAGGTGGAGCAGCCGAGACCGAGCCGGCCCAACGGGAGAGGTGGCGGGAAGGGGTTCATAAAAAGGGCGGGCTGTTGGTGTAGCCCGCCCGTTGTTAATTAATTCCGCCAGCTGGTCAGAAGCTAAATTTCGACGACAGGCTGATTGTGCGCGGCGTGGAGGGCTGGGCCGAGAACCGGCTGTTGCCGCCCGCGTAGTAGTCCTTGTCGAAGACATTCATGACGCCGAGGTTGAAATACCACCGGTTGCGCGTGTAGGTCACAAAGGCGTTATAGACGTCGTAGCCCGGGATATTGGGCGCTCCGCCCTGGGTCAGCTCGCCCAAGTGGAAGAAGTTGCCGCCAATCCCGAAGCCCTTGAGGGCGTCGTTCTGGAAGTCGTATTTGGCGAGCAGGCTGTAGGTGGACTTGTAGGTGCGGGGCAGCCGGGCGCCGGTCTGATCCTTCGGGCCGCTGCCGGCAAACAGGGTCGCGATGATGTTCAGGCCCTCCACGGGACGGAGGTTCAGGTCATACTCCAGGCCCTTCGCCGTGGCGACGCCCGCAGCGACTGCGTAGACCTGCGGCGTGCCGAGGTTGAAGCGCACAGGGAGGTTGGCGGTGACGTTCTCGAAGTAAACGATGCTGCCGGTGACCTTGCCGTTTAAGGCGGTGGTCTTGACGCCGAACTCGGTGACCGTGCCGGTCGAGGGCGGGAGGGGCGCGCCACTTTGGTCGCGGTCGTCCGCGCCGGAGGGCACGAAGTTGGTGGCCTTCGAGGCGAAGAAGGAGAGGTCGGCGCGGGGCTTGAACACCAGGCCGAGGCGATAGAGCGGCTTGTCGCCCACGCTTTCCTTGAGGACGGGATTGATCACATCAAGGTGCGAGGTGTTGCTCGCCCAGCTCCAGCTGCCGGCGGCGGTGGCGATGAGCTTGTCCTTCAGTAGGTGCGTCTGGTGCAGCACATAGATGTTGGCGGCGTCGCGGCGCTGGACGGTGTTGACGCTGCCGGGCAGCGGGGCGTCCGGCACGTCGGGGCCGAAGTCGGGATTGATGATGGGGAAGGAGGTCGTGCCGGTCTGCGGGGAGATCAGCGGGGTGAAGACGAGGGCCTGCTCGTCGTCCACGGAGCTGGCGGCCCAGCCGAAATTGGTCTGCTGGTGGTGCGTGCCGAGGTCATACTCCACGATGTAGTCGTTCACCACGCTGGCCATCTTCTGCAGCTGGGCGAGCGTGAGCAGGTTGAAGCGCACGATGTCCGTGGCGTCGACGATGCCGTTGGCCCCGAGGATGGCGGCGTTGTTGACCGCGATGCGGGTGTCGTGATCGTGGCGATCCTCGGAGAAATAGGCAACCTGGAGCTTCGATTCGAAATCCCGGGTGAAGCGGTGGATGACGGTGGACTCGAACTCGTGCTTGTCGAAGGAGGAGTAGCTCCACGGGGCGTTGTAGCCCTGCCGGCGGCCGCTGATGTAGGAGATCTCGTTGTTCTGATCCAGGAAGTTGTTCGGGAACAGGCCGCTCGTCTTGATGTGCGAGAATTCGTAGCGCAGGCGCACGGTCGTGTCCTTCCAGTCAAGCTGCAGCGTGGGCGAAAGCACCGTGCGGTTGTCGAACAGGTTGTCCTGATAGAGATCGCCTTCCTGCTGGGCGCCCACCACGCGGTAGGCCATGCGTGCGCCGGCCAGCTCAGTGCTGATCGGACCCGTCAGGTCGAATTCGCCGCGGATTAGGCCGTTGCTGTCCACGATGGCGCGGACGGAACCCTTGCGGGTGTAGAGCGGATTCTTGGTCGTGCGGAGCAGCATGCCCTGCGTGACCGGACGCGTGCCGAATAGCACGGCCTGCGCGCCTTTGACGACTTCCATCGTCTCGGTCGTGACATCATCGTCGATCGAGGGGAAATACTCGATTCCGTTCTTAAACGTGCGCGTGAGCCGCTCGCCGCGCATGTAGAAGAGGTTGTTGCCGCCGAACGAGGCCACGCCGCTGGAGGCGTATTTGGCAAAATCGCTCGGATACGGGAAATTGCCGAGATCCTCGATCAGGTTGCGCGGCACGATCTGGATGGCGCCAGGGATGTCGATCAAGTCTTGCCGCGTCTTGAGACCGGCCGTGGCGCTGGTGATGTTGTAGGACTTGTCTGTCTTGGCCCGGACTTCGAAGCGGGACAGAACGAGCGTTTCATCGGCCGCCGGGGCGGCGGTTTGGGCGTGGCCCGGGGTGATAAGCAACAGTGTGGCGGCAAAGGCGGCCACGACGGAATTACGAGCGGAACGGGGCGGTAGTTTCATGGGGTGATAGGCGGGTGATGACCGCTGTTGGATATTAATAATCCCGGTAAGTCAAAATTAATTTGGATAGTCTGGTCTTTTTACGAATCCGCCGGGTCGTCGCAATCCCGCCACGCAAAAAACCCGCCGGTCAGGCGGGCGGGAAATCCAGCGAGACTGCGGGGGCACTCAGCCCTCGGCCAGTTCGACAGGCACCACGATATGCCCCGGCGCGGTCTTGGGGTCGGTGACCTGCGCGGCCAGCAGCCGGCCGATGGCCGCCCCGATCTCTTCCGGGCGAGCGGTGGGAAACACGTAGGGATAGGGGCACTCCCCGGTCGGCCGCTGGTAGAGGCCGCTGACAATCAGGCGGGGACGCCGCCGCCCCTTGAGCCCCAGCCGGTCGATCGCCGCGACGGCCGCCGCCGCCTTGGCTTCGGAGCGGCAGAGCAGACACAGGTCGGTGGGGTGCCGCTGGATGAGCTCGGCAACCTCCGTCATGATCGCGTGCCGGTCGTCGGGCAAATGGGCGATGGAGTAGTTCCCGGCGGTCTGCCCGGCGGCCCCAAGCAGGCGGCCCAACTCGCGCAGCACGACGTTGTCGCCCGGAAACATGACCTCACGCGTGAGAGCGCAGACATGGGTGCAGCCGTGCGCCGCCGCGTAATCCGCGATCAGCTTCGCGATGCCGAGGTTGTCCTGTTCGACCCAGGCCAGCCTGTTGATCGACGGGTAGAGCGACCCGTGCACCACCGCGGGCAGCCCGCTGTCCCGGATCGCCCGCTGCACCACGAAGGGCACCTTGGTGACGACGATGCCGGCGGTCTCCTTGGCGCGGAGGATTTCCCCGATGAGCCCTTCCACGTATTCCGTCGGGTCGGTGGCCGGCAAAAAATTGAACTGCACGTCGGCGCTCGGCAACACCCCTTGGATGCCGACCAGAACACCGTCCGCCACCAGGCCTTCCTGCCGGAGGTAACTGCGGTGAACCAGCATGAACACCCGTTTCAACAATCCCGGGCTCGATTCCCGCTGGAGCGCGCCGATGAACGTCCCGCGCCGCTGCACTCGTTGCAGGATCTTGCGCTGCGCCAGCAGTTGCAGCGCCCGGTTCGCGGTGGACGAGCCGACCCCCAACATCCTCGCCGCCTGCGTCAGCGACAGGTAGGGGTCGCCGGGCTTGAGCTGCCGGTGGCGGATGTCCGCTTCCAATTGCTGCGCGAGTTCCATGATCCGGGGTGTTTGCGAATAGCCTGCGCTCATGTTTTGGTCAGTAAATAGGTGGGCCGGGTTATGCTGGATCCATGGCAGGATAAAAGTCACTTCGTCGCGATATAATTCTTGTCTTTTAGTATTTTTAATTATTCATCGGGGCATGGCCCCTAAAAAACTCCCCTCGGAATCCCTCCCCTTGCGCGGCTTGGTGGCGGCGACCTTCACCCCCTTCCGTGCCGACGGCACCATCAACCTCCCCCGCATCAAACCGGTGATCGACGCGGTCATCGCCCAAGGTGCCACCGGACTCTACGTTTGCGGCAGCACCGGGGAAGGCCCCCTGCTTTCGACCGCCGAGAGGATGCTCGTCGCCGAGGCCACCGTCAAAGCGGCCGCCGGTCGCGTGCCGGTGGTGATACAGGTGGGGCATAACAGCATCGTCGAGGCCCGCGGCCTGGCGGTCCATGCCCAACGCATCGGTGCCGATGCCATCTCGGCCACGCCGCCGGGCTATTTCAAGCCGGACTCGCTCGACAATTTCATCGCCTGCCTCGCGCACATCACCTCCGGCGCCCCGAAGCTGCCCTTTTACTACTACAACATCCCCATCCTCTCGGGCGTGCGGTTCGACATGGTCGATTTCCTGCGCAAGGGCGGCGCGCGCATCCCGAACCTGCGCGGCATCAAGTTCTCCGATTCCCATCTGCATGAGTTGCTGGCCTGTGTCGAATTCGACGGCAGGCGCTACGACATCCTGTTCGGCGTGGACGAGATGCTCCTCGGCGGCCTAGCCTTCGGCGCGCGCGGCGCAGTCGGCTCGACCTTCAACTTTGCCGCTCCGCTTTACCTCAAGATCATCGCCGCCTTCGATCGCGGCGACCTCGCAGAGGCCCGCCGGCTCCAGTCACTCTCCGCCGCCATGGTGCGCGTGATCGTCGGCATCGGTGGCCGCGGCGGCCTCAAGGCCGCGATGGCCCTCGTGGGCGCGGAGTGCGGCTTCAGCCGCCTGCCGACCGTGACCTGCACGCCGGGACAGCGCGCCCAGATGAAAAAAGAGCTGGCCGCCCTCGGCTTCTTCGATTGGGCCCGCCCGTGATGGCCTGGTCCGATGAAAAGAATCGCGCTGCTGCTGCTGCTGACTGGCCTCGCCCCGGGCATGAGTGCGGTTGAGCCCTTCTCCGCGCCCGCCGTCACTGCGCTCGCGCCGCTGCCCGACCCCCATGGCCTGGCCGGCATGTTCGCCGGCGTCTCCGGCGGAGCGTTGCTCTGCGCGGGCGGAGCCAATTTTCCCGAACAGCCCCTCGCTCAGGGCGGAAAAAAAGCCTGGACCGACCGCGTCTTCGTGCTCCCGACCCCGGACGGCGCCTGGCGCGAGGCTGGCCGTCTGCCCCGGCCCAATGGCTACGGCGTATCCGCCACCTGGCGGGATGCCGTCGTGCTCGCCGGCGGCGGTGACGCGCAGGCCAATTTCCGCACCGCCTCACTGCTGCGCTGGGACGGCGCGCAGCTTGCCTGCACCGCACTGCCGGACTTGCCCGTCTCGGTCGCCAATGGGTGCGGCACGGTGGTCGGAGACACACTTTTTGTCGCCGGCGGACAGGAGACTCCGTCCGCCACCTCCACGCTCCGGCGTTGCTTCGCCCTCGACCTCGCTGCAACCGGCAGCAAGTGGCGCGAAATCCCGTGGCCGCCCGAGGCGGCCGGCCGGATTCTCGCCGTGGCGGCCGCGCACGACGGCTGGTTTTATCTTTTCAGCGGCGCGGATCTCTATCCCAACGCGAAAGGGCAAGCCGAACGCCACTATCTCGCCGATGCGTGGCGTTACCGGCCCGACTCCGGCTGGCAGCGACTCGCCGACCTGCCCCATGCGGTGGCGGCAGCCCCCTCCCCGGCCCTGCTGAGTGGCTCGCACCTGGTCATCGCGGGCGGCGTTTCCCCGGAGTTCCTCGCCACGCTGACGAAACATTCCCCTCATCCCGGCTTCCCGCGCGAACTGCTCGCCTACGACCCCGCCGCCAACACCTGGACCGCCGTCACTCCGTCCGCTGACGGCCCGCCCCCGCGGGTAACCGCGCCGTTGACCCGGTGGCGTAATCACTTCGTCATCCCCAGTGGCGAAGTCGCCCCGGGCATCCGCACGCCGACCGTCCTCTCCTTCCGCTTCGCCCCATGAGCCTGACCGCTGCCCGCCTTGCCGATCTGCGCACCACCTATCGCGACGGTCTGCTGCAAAGTGTCATCCCCTTCTGGCTGCGGCACGGGCTGGACCGCGAACACGGCGGCCTGCTGACCGGCCTGGCCGAGGACGGCGCGATCATCGACACCGACAAGGCCGTCTGGCTGCAGGGCCGGGCCGCGTGGACTTTCGCGACCCTGCACAACACCGTCGAAAGGAATCCCGCGTGGCTCGCGGCGGCGCGGCAGTGCCTCGATTTCATCCGCCACCACTGCCGCGGACCCGGCGGAAAACTCTACTTCACGGTCACCCGCGACGGCCGTCCCCTCCGGATGCGGCGCTATGTCTACAGCGAGTGCTTCGCCGCCATCGGCAGCGCCGCCTACGCCAAGGCCACCGGCGAGGCCCGCGCCGCCGCCGAGGCCGTCCAGTATTTCGACACCTACCTGCACCACAGCTTCACGCCCGGTGTGATGCCGCCAAAGACCGATCACGCGACGCGGCCCATGCAGGGCGTGGCGCCGCACATGATCGCCATCGTCACGGCGCAGGAAATTCGCGCGCTGCTCGGGGATGTCACGGTGCGGGGCGCCACCTGCACGCAATGGATCGACCGCTCCCTCGCCGTGATCGAACGCGATTTCTTCAAGCCCGACCTCGGCGCGCTCATGGAGGTCGTCGGCGCCGACGGCGGCGTGCTCGATCACTTTGACGGCCGCACCCTCAATCCCGGTCACGCCCTCGAATGCGCCTGGTTCATCCTGCATGAGGCGAAGCACCGCGGCCGCGACCCGCGCCTGCTGCGCCTCGGCCTCGGCATCCTCGATTGCATGTGGGCGCGCGGCTGGGACCGGGAATTCGGCGGCCTGCTCTACTTCACCGACCTGCACGGCCGGCCCATACAGGAATACTGGGCCGAGATGAAATTCTGGTGGCCGCACAACGAGGCCGAGATCGCCACGCTCCTCGCCTACCAGCTCACCGGCGACGAGAAATACGCCGCCTGGCACACGTTCGTGCACGACTGGTCGCACCGCGTGTTCGCCGATCCAGTCCACGGCGAATGGTTCGGCTACGCCCACCGCGACGGCCGGATATCGACCCGGCTCAAGGGCAACACCTGGAAAGGCCCCTTCCACCTGCCGCGCATGCAATGGTATTGCGGCCGGCTCGTCGACGAACTGCTCGCCGCCCCATGAGACCTTTCGCCGAGAACGAGCAGCGCGAGCGCCTCAAGTGCGTCGTCCATCCCTCGGCCGACATCGCCAGCGCGCTGGTGGCGGCCGAACTGGCCACCCTGATCCGGCGCAACAATGCGGCCCGCCGGCCGACCGTGCTGGGCCTGGCCACCGGCTCCACCCCGGTGCGTCTCTACCGCCAGCTCATCCGGCTGCACCGCGAGGAGAAGCTGAGCTTCAAAAACGTCGTGACCTTCAATCTCGACGAATACCACGGCCTGCCGCGCACGCACCCCGAGAGCTACTGGCGGTTCATGCACGAGCAGCTCTTCCACCACCTCGACATCCCGCCCGCCAACATCCACATCCCCGATGGCACCGTGCCCCGAGCGGAGGTTTTCGCGTGGTGCCGGGCCTACGAGGAACAGATCCGCGCCGCCGACGGCCTCGACGTGCAGATCCTCGGCATCGGCCGCACCGGCCACATCGGCTTCAATGAGCCCGGCTCCGGCCGCGACTCGCGCACCCGCCTCGTCACGCTCGACGCCCTCACCCGGCGCGACGCCGCCCGCGATTTCCTCGGCGAGGCCAACGTCCCCCGCCATGCCATCACCATGGGCGTCGGCACCATCCTCGAGGCGCGCCGCATCCTGCTCCTCGCCTGGGGCGAGGCCAAGGCCCGCGTGCTCGCGGACGCCGTGGAGAAAGCCCCGACAGACGCGCTCCCCGCCAGTTTCCTGCAAGGCCACCCGGCCGTGGAACTCCAGCTCGATGCCGCCGCCGCCGGCGAGCTCACCCGCCTGCGCCACCCGTGGCTGGTCGGCACCGTGGCGTGGACTCCGGCCGTCGCCCGCCGCGCCGTCGTCTGGCTCGCCCAACAGGTCGGCAAACCCGTGCTCAAGCTGCTCGACGAGGATTACAGCGAGCACGGCATGGCCGACCTCCTCACCGAGCAGGGCCCGGCCTACGGGCTGAACATCCGCATCTTCAACGAACTGCAGCACACCATCACCGGCTGGCCCGGCGGCAAACCCGGCGCCGACGACCAGCACCGCCCTGAGCGCGCCCTCCCGGCGCAGAAACGCGTGGTCGTCTTCAGCCCCGAACCCTCCGACGACGTGCTCGGCATGGGCGGCACCCTGCGCCGGCTGGTGGACCAGGGCCACGAGGTGACCGTCGCCTATGTCACCTCGGGCAACCTCGGCGTGCCCGACGAGGAGGCCGCCATGGCCGCCGAACTCGTGCTCGACCTCGCCCGCACCGGCACCGGCGCCGAGTTTGCCCAGACCGTGCGCCAACAGCTCGCGGCCAAGGCCGCCTACGACAGCGACACCCCGGAAATCCGCCAGCTCAAGGGCGTGCTCCGTCGCGGCGAGGCGCGCGCTTCGCTCCAAGCCTGCGGCGTCGCCGCCGCCCGCGCCCGGTTCCTCGACCTGCCGTTCTACGAACAGGGCCGCTACCGGCAGTTTCGCATCAGCGAGATCGACATCGCCGCCGTGGCCGACTTGCTGCGCGGGGTGCAGCCACACCAGATTTTCGCCACCGGGCACTCGGCTGACCCGAGCTCCGTGCCCGCGCTGTGTTTTGAGGTGCTCCGCCGCGCGCTTGTGCTGACCACCGGCGAAGCCTGGCGCGCCGACGCCCGGGTGTGGCTCTACCGCGGGCCCGACCGCGAGTGGGAGCCGGCGGAAATCGAGATGGCGGTGCCGTTCAGCCCGCGCGAGCTCACGCAGAAAATCCAGGCCATCTACCACCACAAGAGCCAGCGCAGCCAGAGCCCGGTCGTCGGCGCCGGCCTGCACGAGACCTGGCAACAGGCCGAGCACCACAACCGGGCGATCGCCGGCCGCTACGACGCCCTCGGTCTCGCCGAATACGAGGCCATTGAAGCCTTCCGCCGCTGGCGCGAGTCATGAACCTGCCCGTCACCCCGCGCTTCCGCCCCGCCCTCGATCCGGACTTCCTGCCCGCACCGCTGTGGAACCGCGCTTACCGCGACCTAGTCGCCCGCGACCCCGCCGCCCGGCCGATCGCGCTCGCCCTGGTCCGCGCCGACGGTGCCGCCTCCGTGTATCACGACCGCGTCCTCCCGGCCGCGCACCCGGCGGCCGGCCACACGCTCCGCTATGTCGAGCGCCTGCTGAAATTCCTGCTCTGGCAAAAGGGCGGCTGCGGGGTGCTGGTCGCCGGGGCCCCCGAGCTCGCCTCCGCGCTGGCCAAAATCTACAGCCCGACCGGCGCGCGCGCCTTCGACCACGCCTTCATGGGCGAAAAAGTCTATGGCCGCACTTTTTCCGTCGAGGCCTGCGCCCTGGATGCGCTGCCGGCAACGGACGATTCCAGCCTCGCGATGGGCCGCCACCTCGACGGTTGCCGCATCGGTTTCGATCTCGGCGGCAGCGACCGCAAGGCAGCGGCGCTCATTGACGGCAAGGTCGTCTACTCGGAGGAAATCGCGTGGGATCCCTATTTCCAATCTGACCCCGCCTACCATCTCGCGGGCGTGCAGGACACCCTCGCGCGCGCCGCCGCCCACCTGCCGCGCGTGGATGCCATCGGCGGCAGCGCCGCCGGCGTCTATGTGAACAATGAGGTGCGCGTCGCCTCGCTCTTCCGCGGCGTGCCGGCAGATCAGTTTGAAAAGCACATCCGGCGGATGTTCTTCACCCTGCGGACACACTGGGGTGGCATCCCCTTCGAGGTCGCCAACGACGGCGAGGTCACCGCGCTCGCCGGCGCGATGTCGATGGACGACGATGCCGTGCTCGGCATCTCGCTCGGCACGAGCCAGGCCGGCGGCTACGTGACGCCGGCCGGGAACATCACACCGTGGCTCAACGAGCTGGCGTTCGCCCCGGTCGACTACCGCGCCGCTGCCCCGCGCGACGAGTGGTCGGGCGACCTCGGCTGCGGCGTGCAATATTTCTCGCAGCAGGGGATCGGCCGGCTCGCCACCGTGGCGGGCTTCGGCTTCCCCGCCACCCTGCCGCTCCCCGAGCAACTGCTCGCGGTGCAGGCCGCGCTGAAGCGTGGTGATCCCCGCGCCCGCGCCATTTATGAGACCGTCGGCGTGTGCTTCGGCTACGCAGTCGCGCACTACGCGGACTTCTACGACGTGCGCAATCTCCTCATCCTCGGCCGGGTCACCTCGGGCGAGGGCGGCGAGATCATCCTCGTGCAAACCGCCGCCGTGCTCCGCGGCGAGTTTCCCGCGCTGGCGGAAAAGATCCGCCTCCGCACCCCGGATGAACAGGACAAGCGCCATGGCCAGGCGGTCGCCGCCGCCAGCCTGCCCGCCCTGCCGCCCGCTCCCGCCCCATGAAGTTCTCCCATCCCGCCGCCGACGTCTATGTGCCCGACTCCGCGCTGGATCCCGCCGCCGCGCTCGCCCGCACCACGCACCTTTGCGTGGCCGCGCACCAGGATGACATCGAGATCATGGCCTACCACGGCATCGCCGCGTGTTTCGGCCAGGCCTGCCAGTGGTTCTCCGGTGTGGTCGTCACCAACGGCGCCGGCAGCCCGCGCAGCGGCGTCTATGCCGGCCACACCGACGCCGAGATGCAGGCCGTGCGCGTCCGCGAGCAGCGCAAGGCCGCCGTGGTCGGCGAATACTCGATCCAGCTCCAGTTGGCGCACCCGAGCCACGCGGTGAAGGATCCCCGCAACCAGGAGGTCGCCGCCGACCTCACGGCGATTTTCGCCGCCGCCCGGGCCGAAACCGTCTATCTGCACCAGCCGGCCGACAAGCACGACACCCACCTCGCCGTGCTCGCCCATTCGCTCGCCGCGTTGCGCGCGCTGCCCGAAGCTCACCGGCCGAAGCGTGTGCTAGGCTGCGAGGTCTGGCGCGACCTCGATTGGATGGTGGACGCCGACAAGCAGGTGCTCGACGTGGGCGCCTACCCGAATGTCGCCGCCGCGCTCGTGGGCGTGTTCGACTCCCAGATCAGCGGAGGCAAGCGCTACGACCTCGCCACCGCCGGCCGCCGGCTCGCCCACGCCACCTACCACACCTCCCACTCCACGGATCGTTTCGCCGGCCTCACCTGGGCCATGGATCTCACCCCGCTGGTGCAGGACGCCACCCTGTCCGTGCGCGACTATGCCCGCGCGCATCTCGACCGATTCCGGCACGATGTGGACACCCGGCTCGCGAAGTTTTTCTAGCCCCGCCCACCCCAGCCCCATACCCCCGTGAGCCAAGAAAATTCCGTCACCCGTTACGCCTGGCTGCTCGTCGCCCTCCTGTGGGTCGTCGCCATGCTCAACTACCTCGACCGGCTGATCATCCCCTCGGTGCGCGGTTTCATCGTCGCCGACATCCCGATGAGCGACGCGCGCTTCGGCCTGCTAACCTCGGTTTTTCTGTGGATCTACGGCCTCGTGAGCCCGGTGGGCGGCTTCCTCGCCGACCGCTACAGCCGCAAGTGGGTCATCCTGGTGAGTCTTGCCGTCTGGTCCGTCATGACCTGGCTCACGGGCCACATGCACCGCTTCGAAACCCTGCTGCTCGTGCGCGCCATCATGGGCATCGGCGAGGCCTGCTACATCGCCGCCGCGCTCGCGCTCATCGCCGATTATCACACGGGCAAGACGCGGTCGTTCGCCACGGGGCTGCATCAGAGTGGACTCTACGCCGGCGCCGCTCTCGGCGGGGCGGGCGGCTGGATCGCCGCCGATCACGGCTGGCGCGCGGCCTTCACCATCTTCGGCGCGGTCGGCGTGGTCTATACCCTCTTGCTCATGTTCCTGCTCCGCGATCGGGAGCGCCCGGCCGCAGCGGCCGCCACCGTCCCCGACGAACCGATCTCCATATCGGCGGCGGGCCGGGAGCTGTTCTCGGCACGCGCGTTCTGGGCGCTCATCGTTTACATTGGCCTGGCCGGGACGGCGTTCTGGCTGATCAACGGCTGGCTGCCCACCTTCCTGCAGGAGCGTTTCCTCGGCTGGAAGCCATCCGGCGCGTGGGCGGCGATGCTGCCGGCCACCTGGGGGGACAAGCTGGCCGTCACCGCAGGCTCCGCCGGCTTGTGGGCCACCGTGCCGGTGCAGATCGCCTCCTTCGTCGGCATCCTCGTCGGCGGCGCGTGGGCCGATCGTTGGGCGCAGACCAACCCGCGCGGCCGCCTGCTCATCCCGATGCTCGGCTTCGTCTGCGCCGGACCCTGCCTGTTTCTGCTGGCGCACACCTCGTCGTTCGCCTTCGCGCTCGCGGCCATGATCGTGTTCGGCGTGGGCCGCGGCTTTGCCGACGCCAACCTGATGCCCATCGTCTGCCAGGTGCTGAACCCGCGCTACTGCGCGACCGCCTACGGGCTGCTCAATTTCGTGAGTGTCAGTATCGGCGGCCTCATGATCTACGCCGGCGGCTGGCTGCGCGACCAGCAGGTCAGCCTTGCGGTGCCCTTCACGATTTCCGCCGCCGGTCTGTTCCTCGCCGGCCTGATGCTCCTGCTGGTGCGCCCCAAGGCCTGAGGGCGAAGGCGGTTCGCCTGAATTTTTCCGGCCACAGCGCTGCGAGCAGCCGCTGGCCATTTGCATCGGGACTTGGTGGGCCCACCGGGATTCGAACCCAGAACCAAGGGATTATGAGTCCCCTGCTCTAACCGTTGAGCTATAGGCCCAGACCTGCGGGCAAGGTGAACCGGGATTGGCGCGGCGGTCAACTGGCTTGCGGCCGGCCACAAAAAAGCCGGTCCTTGCGGACCGGCTTTCGTTAAGTGGCGTTCGCTCAGCCTTCGTAGCCCGGGAGCGTCTTGTCCACCGACTCCTTGGCGAGCTTCGCGTAGGCGGGCAGGCCGTTGTCGTAGGGCACCGCGACCTCGCCCTGGATGAGCGGGGTGGCGTAGCGGAAGAACTGGAAGTTCAGGCTGACGCCGTCCTCGTTGATCCACTCCTTGGGCAGGCGCTTCGGGTTGGCGATGACATCGCTGAGGGCGGAGAGGCCGGTCTCGCAGGTGTAGTTGTCGCCGTCGCCGCGCACGAGCGTGACGAGCTTGTCGGACTCGCCAGCGATGGCGGCCTTGACGGCAGCCTGGCCCACGAGGAACGCCTCGTCGGCGTCCGTTTTCGAGGCGAGGTGGGCGGCGGCACGCTGGGTGAGGCCGAGGCGGGCGACGCGGCACTTGGCACCGATCTGCGACTCGACGAAATCCTTCAGGGTCTCGCCGACGCCGCCGAGCTGCGTGTGGCCGGCCGCATCCGCGTTCTCTACGGAAACGTAGTTGCCATCCTTGTCCACGAGGCCCTCGCCGACCACGACGACGGCGTGCTTCTCGCGCTTGAGGACGCGGCGGACGTCATCGAGGAACTTCTCATTGGTGAAGGGAACCTCGGGGAGGTAGACGAGGTGCGGGGGATCGTTCGGGTGGTCGCGGCGCTTGGCCAGCGAGGCGCCGGCGGCGAGCCAGCCGGAGTTGCGACCCATGACCTCGACGATCGTGACGAGATCGCCCTGGCCCATGGCGTCGGCGTCGAGCGCGAGCTCCTTGACAGTGGCGCCGATGTATTTGATCGCGCTGCCGTAGCCGGGGCAGTGGTCGGTGGCGGGCAGGTCGTTCTCGATCGTCTTCGGGATGCCGATGACGCGGAGGTCGTAGGCCTGCGCCCGGGCGAGATCGGCGATCTTGCTGGCGGTCTCCTGGGAGTCGCCGTCGCCGATGTGGAAATAATAGCGGATGTTGTGCGCCTTGAACACCGCGAGCACGCGCTCGAACTCGGCGGCTTGCTTCAGCTTCGAGCGGCAGGTGCCGAGCGCCGCGCCGG
>Ga0154020_10005116_pt1 | contig 15553 bp, 25 predicted proteins | sample Klosneuvirus_201_FD_109709 | JGI IMG/M metagenome (GOLD analysis project Ga0154020, IMG submission 109709) | Active sludge microbial communities from wastewater, Klosterneuburg, Austria - Klosneuvirus_20160825_MG | ecosystem: Engineered > WWTP > Aerobic digester > Activated sludge | place...
GCTCCATGATGTCCCAGTTGAAATCGACCCAGACCATCCTAGAGCGAAGATGAACCTGAAACTACGGATACCAATCGTAGAGTGCAGTACCTCGCAAGAATGCCGAACTGGGCAATCAGATAGAAGCCGCCCATCCACATGGCGCGAGTTGCGCGCGTGTCGGCGAGGGCGTCGAGCTCCTTCTTCACCTTGTTGATCTTGAGATAGCGCGGCATCACAAGTTCGAGCTCGGCTCGCAGCTGCTGCGTGTTCCGCCTAAGACACTGACCGTGAGGGACTCAATCATCAGCAAGCTTTTGGTCGCAAATGAACGGTACTTGGCAAATTTCAGATCGAGAGCATCGACAACCTGCTCGGTGATGTTGGCGGGATTGAGGAAGATCACGTCCTTGAGCTTGTCGTTGTTGTGGAAGTGGAGGATCTGGCCCGTCAGGTGCAGCGCCTTCAACAACTCGTGCGCTTGCGACTCGGAGAGACCGTACTCGCTACACCACACCATATATTCTCTGCAAGAAGAAAACATAAACCAAAAGGAGGAACCAACCGAGGGAAAAGGATTCAGCGGACGAGTAAGGCATGTGGTGGTGCTTCGCGTTGGCCAACCGTTCGCGAATTTTGCTGTAATAGGCTTTGACGGTAAGGTCATGGATCTCAACGTTGCCGAGGACAGAGCGCAGTTCGGTCTCGACATCCTGGCGAGCATCGACAGAGAGGAAACGATTGTCGAGCTGGAGCACAAACGGTGACTTGATGAGATCGTCCAGGCGCGTCGAGTGCGCAATCCTAACCACAATATGCTTGTCATGATATATTAATTCGCGGGAAGGCGGCGACGCTGCCGTTGCAGAGCAGAGAAGGAAGGAGGGGAAAGAGGAAGAGTCGTCGAGCTCTAACGGAAGTGACGAGGCAACGAGGCGCACCTCAGTCCATTCGGATCCAGCACAATGATCTCTTTCAAGGCGCGATCCTCTTCACGAATGTCGATGATGAGGTCGCGCACGGTCTCGTTGAGGTGCAAAGGGAAGACGCAAGTCTCATTGGTGGTCAACGGAAGGACGATGCGCAGCACTCGCCCATACAACACCGTCGCTTTCGTCGCGCTCGAAATATTCAGTCGGCCATCACCGCTGGTATTATTATTCGTGGTCGCCGTCGCAGTGGCCGTGGCGGCGAAGCGAGCCAAGAGCCGCTGAGGGCGAGGGAGGAAGGGGTTGAGAAGGGCGCGCACACCGAGACGACAGTGCGCCTGCGAACCCACTCGAGGCAGCGCCTGCGAACCCACTCGAGGCAGCGCGCGCGCGCTGCGCACAAGCCAGGACATAGAGGAGCAGCTTAGGGAATGAATGGCATCAGTGGCTGAGTGGCTCGATATACCTCGGCGTCCTTCTCATCGCGGCAACCGACTTGTCAACAGCAAGGCAAACTTCGACTCGAGTCACTCGACTGCTTTGCCATGCAATCACAGGTTCGCAAGGAATAAGTCAATGGGTATACCTAATACCGATTAGCTCCCAATGTCTATTAAGACACTGCCAGATTCGACGAAGGAGGACCGACTCAGTGACTCTCAATCGAAATATTCTGACACTCTGACGACCCATGAGATCCACCGCACCCATGAAGCCGTCACTCCGTCACTCCCTCAGCGCCTCGCTGAGCCGCGCCCTTCGGCGGCGCCTCACAGAAGGCTGGTTAGGAATCGAGATTATCGTCGCCGTTTGCCCGTTTCACTTGGAGGTGCGCCGATTACAGCTCATCGCTCGTATGGACGATTCCTGTTCGCGGCCAACTCCCGTCGAATTCGCGCGCCCTTGCCCTCTTTCAAAAGGCTTCTGCGAACCTCTCTTGCATTCAATTAAGAATATATATTATATATGAATTCGTGTTTTATTAGTTGACGTTTTGTTGATGCGCAGGATGCCGGTGTTCGTTCGTCGAGCTCCCGCTGATCGACCGCCGACTGATAGAGGTGCTACGGCTCGTCCCATTCGATCCCGAATTCCCTCTCGTTTGTTTCACTCGCTAATTAATAATAATTCATTAAATATAATGAGCATTTATCTGATTGAAGATTTTGTTCCGTTCTTTGCTCGATTCAGTCGATTGCAACATGATTGTCCCTAATCGTATCGTGCATGTTAGAGAAGCTCTTGCAGTCTCTCCATCTTGGTGGCTGCTTTTTCTTCCTCTTCATGGCTTACGGAGTGACCCAATCCTTACTGACATCTCTGCTTCCTGGCATGGGTACGCCTTCTCGCCGCCGACCGTTTCGTTTGTTCCTCGACGGCGTTCCTTTTCGTTCATTTTGGTGAAACGTTGATTTTATAGATTAATTATTGTTTGTAGGTTTGTATTTGTTATGTATTCTGTATGGCGGTTTTATCGTGTCGGCTTTCTTTGGCCCCATGACGATGGAGCTCGTCGGCCTTCGAAAGTCTCTTGTTATCACTTGCGCCGTCTACGCCTCATTCATCGGCGCCTTACAAAGTGGAATACCTGGTAATATCCTTTCACTCCCAAAATGCTCTAAAACGAGCGGCAAACCATATGAACGAATGAGATGAGACTGATGCGCTCCACATTGCCTGAGTGGATGCCTTCATTGGTCATCATAACCCTAATCATGGTCTTCTTCTCAGCTGTGATTTACGTGTTCGCGTGCATTCTTTGTTCTTGTACGGGCTCTTTCTGGAATGCTCAGGGCGTACGTCTTGCTTATCTCCTTCGACTCGGGGCCTACCGGGGTAGCTGTGCCATATTGTGTTAATAATGGACTCCCTCTACTTAGGTGTATCTCAAGCGACTAACGCAAGATGATAAACGAACCGTTGGAAAATACAACGGAATCTTTCAGGTTCGCATTCCACCTCTTGACCTCATCGTCTCCTTCATGGAACGTTTGTGCTCCTGCCGTGGTAGGGATCGTATTTGGGGTCGAACCTTGCGGGCAACATGACGATTGGCCTCTTGTTCTACTTCACAAAAGGTAATTGTTTGTCACTGTTCTGAGTTTTGTTGGTAATTTCTCGAGTCAGATGCTAATAATGCGATCCCGGTCGAAATCCGCGTCACGGCCGTTTGGGTGCTCTTTGCACTTGCCGTATTCGCTGCCATTATGTTCGTATTCATTCGGTAGGAAAGCTCCCTGACATCTTCCCTCGCTCATGTTGCTTTTGTTTATCGTCTTTGGTAGCCCTGTGCCTAAGCCGACTGGAGTGGTGAAGACCAGCTTGAAGGTGAAAGCGCTCGCGACAGTGAAGGCGTTGAAGAATCGTTATGTACCTTCACTTATGGTGCGCGCGTGGGAAATCTTATTTCTAACCTTGCTGTTTTGTGAAGATGTGGATCTGGATGCTCTATTTGCACGGGATTTATGCCGGATTCGCATTTCCTTTCAGCTGCTACTCCGCGCTCCTCCCGGTACTCGTCAGTTTCCTCTCCTCTGAGGTCGGATTGGTCTCATCCGCCGTCGATTATCATCTAGCTTTCGTTGGTCCCCTGGGTGTTCACCGCGTACGGAGCGGCTTGCATCGTTGGCTCCTTTGGTGGCGGTCGACTGATCGATAAGCTGAGCACCAGGTCACCATGTCCGCTTCCTTCTCGTGGATCTTCACCCTCATCGTGTTCTTCTAGGCTCGTCCTTATTCTCCACCTCCTAGAGGGCCTCGTTCTATATGCCTTGGTCTACATCTCGATCTTTCTGCAAATTGGTTCGCCTTCACTCCCTTGATGGGTTTTCTCTGGTCTGACATTGTTCTCTCTTCTGCAGAGCCGTTGTACTTTGTTTGCGGCTTTTTGTTTGGTCTCTTTGACGCCGTCTCGCTCACCTTCTCATCGGCTGTACTCATGAAGGTGCTGCCTCCTTCCGTCTTCGATGGAGGCATGTCAGGTACGGTTTAGCTATTCTTTTCTTTTGTTTTTTGTCCCATCAGTTTATGATGAGTGATAGTGAACCGAATTGTCTGGGGCGAAGCAGGTGTGATCGTATTCGTCATTCAGATCTTTGCTCCGTGGTATGTCACTGCCGGCGTGACCAGTACGTCTCTCCGTCTCTTGTTGCCTATCCGATTTGAGAAGTAGTTTACTGTTTCGTTGCTTTCTTAGTTTCTCTGTTCGCGGCGGGATGCGTCGTCTCCCTCATTTTCCACCGAGACCCGAAGACGGCCCCTGTGAAGGACGTCGAGAAGAGCGAAGATAATGAAAATGGAAAGGTAGAAGGTGAGGGGGTGGACATCTTTGAACACTCGAAGGAGGATGACAGTGAAGAGGTCAAGAGTTCCTCTCAACTGTCGAGTGAGGACAAGGAGTCAAAGGGCAAGCGGGGCGATGCAGATTCACAGTCTTCGACATCTAGCAAGGCAAAAACGGGATCGCAGAGTGCCAGCCGATCCGCTTCACGGTTCGACGAAACATCTTCGTCCGCTGACGATGATGAGATCAATTAGGAGTTTCCTTGATGAACAAGGAATTGTTTAGATTCTTCTTAATATTGCAGTTCCTTAGATTGAAACAGAATAAGAATAAATTAAAGCTTTGCAGTTGTATTGTGTGTGGCGGTCGTGGGCGACTCTTCCCGGGCAGTTCGTGGAACGCCGCTCCGACAATTTGGTGCGTTCGCAGACCATTGTCCATTAGGCCCATTGTCCATTGCTCATCATTCTCGTATATTGTATAAAATTATATCGTCTTGGTATTGTTTCGTTATCATGGCAAAGCGAACGCGATCGAAAAGCAAGGGACGACCTTCTTCGCTTCCTGGTCGTGAATGTCGTCCTGCCCTCTTAGCTGTCTGGGCCCGACAACTCGATGTATTGGCGATACATGACAATAAATTTTATAATGTATTCTTTGGTAGGACTCGTTACAGGAGCGTGTGGCTTTCCTGGAAGGATTTGAGGACAACCTGTGCGCGCCAAATTCCGTCAGCATCTCCCTCGGTGCCCTCTCATGCGCCTCCGCCCCCTATCTCAATTCGAACATTTATAATTATCTTAATTTTATATTTACGACTTAATATTATATTTACGATCTTTTGTGACGCATTGTGGCCTTGTCGCCTCTGGTGTCGGAATTTCTTTCTTCGAACTCGACGAGGCCTTTTCTCGCCGTCGAGCTCTTCGTCTGCTAATCTCTTTCCACAGGCGAGATGATCACGGAAGGAGCGAATGAGAAGAGTTACTTTTCCATAACTATTGATGGTAACACCTTAAAGATGGATGATGGCGTCGTATTGCGCGGCTCTGAGGACGAGGAGTTGATCTTCGGCAAGATCTCGGCGATCTTCGTCCCTAAGACCTCGAGCGAGGGCGCGCCTTCGCTTGAAATCAACCGTTTTCTTAGGTATGCGAAATACTCTCATATTATATAATTTCTTGATACGTGAAACAAAGGGGTCGTTCTGCCTCCATCACAGTCAGTGCCAACTCGAAGTGCTCCTTTCTCTACTCCAGGCCAGAAGAGACGCCGGCCAAAAGGCAAGCGTATCATGGCAAGGACGAGTTGATCGCCTCCAATCAATTTGAGGTCTTCTCGGCTGATCTTGTTATGAATCCTTGTATAATTCTACCCGAATCCGAGTACAAGACTCTGTCAAAGTCCTTACAAAACACGTACCATTTATTTATTTCTTTTTTCACTCCTCTTTCTGAAGATGTAACCTCCTTTTTTTAGTTACTACTTTGTCAACTTCTTCGATTTATATTCTCGAAAGGTAATGCTTCGACCACCCGCAGACCTCGGTGGGAGAAGCATTCGACGAGCTTGGATCGAGCGTACCTTGGCCGATCGTCCAGATCGCGCGCAGTCTCCTCTCGCCCCTCCTCCATCGCGAAAGAAAACGCCTGGTAAAACGAAAGGTTGCCTTTTTTCTCATCTTTTCGCACGCTTTTCCGGAATGGAATGGTTATCTTTCTTGTTGCAGAGGAGAAAGAGAAAGAGAAAGATGAATCGAATGAGCTTTCTCAGGAGCTCTCTGCGCTAATCGCGTCTTCCCACCAAATCGAAGCGGAGCTCTCGGCAAGGAAATCTTCGTCCTCTACTAAATCCCCTCGATTGGTGAAGAAATCAGAAAAGATTCCGGTGCTCGACTTGGCCGATGCCGACGATATGGACATTGATGGCGACGCAGGATCTCGTAACTCTACCGGTAAGAACAAAGAAGGTGAACAGTCGTCGTCGAATTCGTCCAGGAAAACATCGCTCGATACTCCCTATAAAACTCCAAAGCGGAAACGGGACCAGGATGAGGATAGAGATGAGATGCACGAAGATGACTCCTCGCAGCTTATTCCGAATCCCAAATCGTCGTTGAAACGCAAGAGTGATCCCTTCTCCTCTCCACTAACAGCGACGAAGAAGCCTCGGCCGGTATCTCATTCGCTCCTTTGTCAATTCCACATTGATTTAATTCCCAATTGTGGGTAGGTCGCCACTCCGAGCCCTGTCTTTCAAAGTAGTTTGTATTCTCAGTGGAGTCAGCCATCGATTGGCTCGCAGACACAGACGCCGTTCGCCCCTTCTCCCATTAAGTTATCTCCCTTCAAATCTGAGCCCAGGATTTTGCCTCCCAAGGCGCTGAATTGTATGTCCCGACGTTTTTCCCTGTGTAATTAATACCTTTGATCTTACCATCGTGATAGTGGTCGAGGAGCCCGATGTTGTCATGATGATGGACGGGGAAGAGTCCAAGCCGGCAGCTGAGCAGATTGAAATCGACGATCTCGAGATCCCTCTCACTAATAGCCCCAAAACTCGCTTAAGAAAGAAATCCGATGTCGAGAATGACAATCATACCACAAAGAAACGCGAAAAGGAGAAAGAATTGTCCAAGGGCGATGGTGCGACTGAAAACCCGAAGGAGAAGTCCGCTTCTGGGACCAAATCAAAGATGAAACCGAAATCCACTCGCGGGAAGGTCAACTTTGATGGATCTGAGAAAGAAGAAAGCGATGTCGATGTGCTCAACTCCTCCATCGCCTTGCGGACTCGGCGGCGGTCGGCGGGCAGCCCCGTTCCTTCACCTTCCAAACCAAGCCCATCTAAAAGTCATCGCGCCCTAGATAGATCGCGAGAAGAGAAAGCTGTTAAGGAGGATGACGAGCGGTTAAAGTTGCGGAGAAGCGATCGCAAAACTCGCGTGAAAAAGCCGATTATCGATGACGACATGGACTTGGACAAGGACCTCGACACTCTGTTGGGAGATATCAATTCGTACGTTATTCATCTTCTCTCGATTCATATCCTCCTCTTGTTGGATGATATTTATATGCTTTCTAGCAACCCACCCGATTCCGATTACTCCTCGCATGAAGATCTCCACGACGAGGCTGCTCTCGGTACGTCAGTGTTCTATATACACTTTTTTGAGATGTCTGATGATTCTATGAATTAGTCCAATCTACTCCTTCCTCCGCAATGAAGACGGAATCGAAGATGCGCTTCTCGCCGCGAATGAATGCGGGCTCCAAGGAGACCAAAGCGACTCGCCTCAAGCGATTGAACCATTTCCCCAAGGTTGGCGATCTCGACTACGAAAATCGCGTCGAGGTCGGCCTAAATGCCGATGATGAAGATGGAGAAATGGCAGGAGAGCGGAAAGAAGAGGCTGAACCTGAGATGTTGGTCGACGAGAACGCACTCTCCCTCTCTAAGTTGATCGAGAAGGGGAGAAGCTCAAAGGCGACTGACTTCACTCCCGAGAGGGAAAAGGAAAAGGAAATTTTCAAAGCTTCTGGAAAGAAGGAACGCGAAATTGAGAAATCGAAGGAGAAGGATCGGGGCAAGGCCCCCTCGGGTTCGAAGAAGGCCCTAGCCAGCATTCCAGCGTCGCCACGTCGTCGATCGGACAGTATTGGTACGACAAATTGCCTTTCTTTTCCTTGATATATGTAGTTGTTGACACTGTTTCATCTATTTCAGAGAGGTCCTTGGATGAAGTCCCCTCAACTAGGGGGGATCCAGAATCCTCCAATTCAGAGTCTCCAAAGCGCACGACCATCTCGATCATCAATGCCTCGAACAAGATTGTCCCCACGGGCCAGCGCGGAGGAGTTCTCGAAAGGTTCTTGCCTCTCGAATAGATATATTTCTCTTCTTATTTTGTTTTTGTAGACTTCACAAGTTGGCAGAGAGCGATACCCTGAAGTCGTTGTCATGGGGAGCGGCCGTGCCAAACGATCGCTTTAATACTCCTGCCGTTTTCTCTTCCAAACATGTCAAGCCCGATTTCTTCAAGCCTCGAAAGTACGATTTGGTTTTAATCGATGCCTTCTTTTATTCCTTTTTGAGTTGCTATGGTGTAGGCGCCTTCCGCTGAGCAAGTCGTTGTCGCTATCAAGTCAGGCCGCTTCGAAATCCTCCGAGTCAGCGACGAAGCAGGCCTTGTCTCTTTCTGCAGCGCCCTCTTCCAATTCAAAGAACATGGAATCGAAAATATCGGCAAGTGTGCTCGTTATTGATAGTTCGGATGAAGAGCGCGATGAGAAGGGCAACAAGCGCCTCACTCCTGAGGCCGACTCCACTCTCTCTAATATCAAGGCCAAGATCCAACTCGAGGGCAAAGAGAAGCGGTCTAAGACAATGGAAAGCGGCCCCGAGAAAGGAAAGGAGAAGGAGAAAGAGAAGAGGTCAAAGGGCGAGAAGGAGGACAAGTCGCTGGACACTCAAGAGATCATGGAAATGCTCTCTGACACTGCGAGCCAGCCCATTGATGTCATTATTGATAAGTACTCGGTGGATTCGCTTTTTCACTTTGTTCGTAATTCTTTGACTTTCTCCTTCAGGTTTACTCGGTCGTCCAAGAGCAGCTCCAAGTTTAAGGAGGATTCTCAGTCGCCTCCGAAGCGCCTCACCCAGTCGCGGCTCAACTTCAAGCCCTCCTCTCAATCGTCACAGGATGCCGTTAAAGAGCGACCTCAACTCAAGGTCTATTCCTCGTTCATTGTCCACTCAGGAATCGCTTACATTAGAATGTTTCTAGCGCAAGCGAGTGAGCGAGTTTCCCGACAGCGATGATGTATGTCGCCTCGAAGTCTTGAGGATGACTTCTTCTCATGCCTTTCCTGTGGTAGGAGTTTTATGCGGAAGAGGATGATCGGAAGAAGGCGATGAAAAAACGGCGCGCCATGACCAAGGGCCTCTTTGACAACGAGATGAGCGCTAGTGATTCGCTGCAGGTCCCTCTGGTCTTCGTGGCGTCGGCATGTTGCGCGCTGAGCCTTTTGCTGTAGGACTTCATTGTCGCGGATGACGCGGAGCTCTCCGAAATGGAAGGCCCCGACATTGCCGAAGGTGAACTCGATAGAGGCGACTCTGAGGCGAGTGAACTTTCCGATCGGGTGCGATTAATTGATCTACCGCGGGTTTTCACTTGACTCTGATTGCATCCTCCTTAGGCCGAAGAGGAACAAGCTCGGACGGATGCTTATGTCAGTGACTTGATCGATAAACAGCGTACACTTCCCATGGATTCTCTTTTTGTTTCGTTCCCCGATTTTCACCCAGCATTTCTTCTTGACAGAACTTTCTGCGGTGACCCGCGCACTTCCTTTGAAGAAGTCATTTGAGATCTTTGTTCAATATCTCCTTTCGCACGCTTTGGAGCCCGAAGATTTTGAGAAGATCCTTCGGAACTCTAAGGATAGCAGTACGATCTATTTCTCCCATTGAAGATTCATCTTGACGTTGACGTTTTCATCTAGCTGCAACCTACTATCGCGTTCCTCTCCAAAAGGTGGAGGATGAGATTCTCGGCAAGAACGAAGCGCTCATGTCAAGCTCTGCATGGAACCAGGACTTCAAGACCGATCTCGAGCGATTTCCCTTGTTTCGCCAGTTCAAGGAGGGCCGCGAAATGATCGCAGAGGTGGAAATTGAATTGGATTTTCTTAGATTTGCGAGTGACATACTTTTTCTGATAGCCAGTCCAGTGCCAAGCCTGCCATCGCAAGAGCCACTATGCGACCGTGACGGTAACTTTGGAGGGCCCCATCTACGACTCACGCAAGTTTTGGGCCGGTAAGATGTGGGTATGATTGTCGTCTCCTTGATTTCGATCGTCGAATTGACTTGATGTGTTGTGTCGCTAGAACAATCCGCCGGAGGACTCGGAGAGCGCAGAGCGGAGCTATCAGCTCGGCAAGCACTGCGCCACTCGGACGAGAATCTTCCATACGCTGCAGCACTACAAGTGGTTCCTCTACCATCGTCTCAAGGTAACTCATTTGTTCATCGCTCCCCTTCGCGTCTGCTCATTGTTTGTGGTCGCGTAGAAAGAGCTCGCTAACTTGCACGAGGCGGACCCCGACCTGGACACGACCAAGCTCCTTCTGACGCTCATGGAGAAGCCTGGCTGGCTCGACAAGGTTTATTTTATCATGGTCATTTCTAGGATCGTTTGTTCTGAAATTATTGCATTTTTAGTACTTTGCTGAGTTCAAAGAGATCGTTCGGCAGGCCCATGAATACGGCATCGAGGAGAAGGGGTATTGATGCAATCGCGAATTCCCTATCTTCTATTTCTTCATCCTTTTTTGAATAAAATAATTCTCGGCTCACTGAGTCCCGAGCTGGGCTTTTGTCGAAAACCTCGGCCAGGCGGCAAATAGCAGCAACCACCCGGCAAACCGCTCGTTCCGTCGGTCGTAAGTCGAAGCTCAACATTGCACGCCGGCCCGATAAAGGCGAAGATACCGACGCTGGGGGTGCCTAACCAAAGTAACCATGGTTCACTTTCTACTTGTCACTTGCGAGCAGCTTTTTGGCAGACAGGTGCACCGCTCTTCGTATCATCCTTGCTGTCTTTTGCGATCCACTGCCGGAGCGATTTTCTGGGCTTTTGGTCGCCAGTTTTTGTGATAATATATCTTATGGACTAATTTGACGGCGTGTGGTCGAACAGGCGGTGCGTGTGGAAGTTCTGGGCCAGTTCAAAGAATCTCTTCAAATTCCGCCCTTGCGCTGCTGGCAGTCTCCTGCCTCCAAAGGTCCCAGTTTTATAACAGTGTTACTTAGTATGAGTTCTCGTGGTGGAAGAGGACGTGGCGCTTCCCGGAAGAGATCGAGATCGCCAGCGGACGCTGTCGAGAAGGTTCGCGCCTCCTTCCTTTTATTTCCCTTTGATCCAGCGCGCAGCGGCCTGTTGGATCTGTGTTTTTTTTTCTCGGATTTTGTTCTTCTTTTCTCGTTATTTTCTTCTCCTAAATCCTCGTGGCTCGGTCCTCGTTGCTTCGTCGACTTGCTTTTCCGTACTCGTCGTGAATTGCCTCGCTTTCAGGAGCAGCAACCCAAGCGCCTTCGTCGCTCGAGCCGGCGCACGTCGAATCCTGCACTTCGAACTGGCCGCTCGCAAGCTACAGGAGTCGCCAATGTTGTCCGTGCCGGTTCCCAACACGAGGTTGCGCCCAGACAGTCGGCCTCCCGCGGTCGCGGCGCACGAGGCCGAGGGCGCCCTCGCGGTGGAAGGAAAGCTTCAGCCTCCCAAGGTCGCACCGTTGCCGCACCACCTGTTCCTCGGCAGCCAGCCGCGACTAATCGCCACCACCATGGACACGGACACGCCGCAGGACCTCTAGCCGCCCAGAATCCATTCGTCCATGACCTCAACCCCAATCCAAATCCTTTCGCCAATAACCCTTTTATTCTTCACCCTCATCAGCTTGGCGAGGATTCAGAGGATGACGACTACGATGACGAGGAAGAGGATGGTATCGAATATGGTTTAGGCAGATATTACAGCGATGATTCGCCCTCGGATGGAGACTCTGACGACGAAGACTCTGACGACTTCTCTGACGATGACGATGACGACGACGACGGCCACCAGCACGTCGCTCATCCTTTCCATCAGCATTTCCACAACATCCTCGAAAGCGAGAATTTCGCTCAGTTCTTCACTCAGATCATGCGGCAGGCTCTCCACGGCGATGGCCCTCGCCCCTCTCGAACTCGCCATCTTCTTCCAACGTTCCCCTACAAGAAGCCTGCTTCCGATCTGCCGGTTGAGGAGGCTCTTGCGCGCTGCACCATTTGCCTTGTTGATTACGATGATGGTGTCAACCTCAAGGCGCTGCCTTGTCTCCACCGCTACCATGTCGAGTGCATCGACCAGTGGCTCGCGGCCAACAGCGCCTGCCCCGAGTGCAAGCACGAGGTTGACAACGCTTCGCTTCCAGGTGAAAACTTCGACGACGAGGAGGTTGAGGTTGTCAATCCTTTTCTCCAACGCGTCTTGGACGCCGTCCAGCATGGTAACGCTGTCCAGCCCGTTGCCACCCCCACCAACGACGCCAACGTCAACCCGGCCAATGCGAACTCAAATGCGAACAATCCTATCGAGCTGAGCGACGATGAGGTCGACTATTAGATTAGTGAAGCGAAGCGAATAGTGAGCATCCTTTGTACTGCTGTCTCTTGTAATCCTTGTCACATTGCACAGGATAACATAAGTTTTGCCGACTGTTTGCGTCATCCGTCATTGGCACAGTTGCCAGGCCGCTTACACGCTTCTTCGACAAGGTCCTCGAACTGGTCATTAAAGATGGAGCTGCCGAGGTAGCGACGCGACTTGTCCTTATCGCGGTAGCTTGCGACGCCGACCAAGAGATTCGCTTCGCCAGTGATTGATTGCAGCCCGAAGTCGGCGATCCAAGGACCTCCGCTTGCCCCTGAATGGCAATAGGTTAAATTGTGACGATGTGAAATGGTGGGACCCTCATGACCTTCCTCCATATCATTTGGGTACTCGGCCATGTTGGGTGGGCGGAATCGCTTGTACTGAGAGTTCACCTATCAAAGCAAGTGTCTCATGTGGAAGAGTAAATAGGTGATCATTCATGGACTGAATCACCTCGTGCAGTTGCTCTCCCCTATCGAGATTGTTAGGGTAGCCTAGACTAGTCACATGGTTGTTCTTGAGGTAGTTGACCTTATAGCCGAACCAGCCGAGAATGTCGCCAGCACTGATCTTCTTGCGTGATTTCATGTCCATCTGCTCCTTGAGTTCCAGGATCGCCCAATCGCCCTCGTTGGGGATCTTTCCTACCGAGAAGATAGTCACTCGTCCGACGATCTTTGAAGCTGGTCAACTCACGCACCAGAGTCCAGGAAAGAAGGAGCCGCCCACACTTTCTCGTAGAACCAAATCCCAAATGGAGCACTGCCATTACTAAAATGGAGAGAAGTATCGGATCAAAAGCAATCGTCAAATGGACAGGCTCGAAGAGGCGGACACGTAGCCTGGCACGAAGCGGAAATTGGAGTTGAAGCCACTCTTGCCACCATGGACACAATGAGCGGCGGTAACGATCAAGTTCCTCTGCAGCATGGCAGCAGAGCACGACGCCGACTTGTCATCACTTGCCCGTTTGAAGTAAAGCTTACCCACCATGTTGTAGGGCCACGCAGGGGTTCCTTGGACTCGATTGCTCGTGTACGGTCCGTCCTACTCCGACACATCAGCTCTGGCAGCGAGTATGAAAAGTGAATGGCAATGGGATTTCAAACCTGAGGATGAATAGCTCGTTTCGATTGCGATTTTGTAGCAAAGTTGATGAAGGTGAAGTTGGGGAGGTAGAGGACCATGCCGAAGGAGGGTGGTGGAGGCAGGATAGGACGGTGGGTGAAGCTCGTGGCCACCTTACGGGTTTCGGGTGACATAGAAATGACGCTCTCCACTGATGGTGGCTCCTCAGTCTCTTGAGTCAGAGTGTCACTACTCGGGTCGGTGATTCAACAAATGGACTTGACAGGGAATGGAGTCTGATAGAGAAATCTCGCACGCAATCATCATCATGGGCTCGGCGAATTGGAATCGTGCACTTGGCCAAGGGTTGAGTTCGTCCGCCGTCGCGTCCTTGGAAGGGATCGCAGCGCCATAAGCCCTAATCGCTAATCCCATGCACAGCAACATGAGGATGAACCTAGGCCCTAGAGTCGCCACCGTCCATCGCTCCCTCATTCAGCCGACTATCCTATCCGTGTTCGCTATGCTGTGTACGTCACGAGGTGCTGAGGGGGAAATTCACACACGAGGTGACGATTCCCAACGAGAAGAATGGCCGCAGACATCAATGCAAATTGAAGGTCGACTTCACCATCTTGATGCATATTCGTTAATGCACTTCACAACAGCTCTCGCATGACTTGTATATATTCAAGAGCGAACGATTGACACCCATAGAACAATTGACAGAGAAAGATAAGCGTTGTATTGAACAAGACAGACCCTCCTAGACGATGTGGTTCAAATAGAATGAGACATCATGGTCCGCGGAGAAGAGGGAGAAAGAGTGAGAAGTGGCGGCATTGCCAAGTGGAAATACCAAACTAGAGGACGCTGATAGTGCCCGCTGGTTCGCTATTGTGACTAACCGTCGACTGGGTTTGAGTACTGTTCTCGGTGCGAGGTCGCTTACCTCCAAGGCCGCCTTGAGCATGCGACGCTTCCTCCCTCTCGCGGTAGCGCTTCTTCTTGGAGCCAATCTCGGGGTCCTCGAGGAAGGTCACTTGCGACTATTAAAACGAAATGACATCAACAAAGAATACGTTTCATTCATAAAATACCATAAAAACATCAAATCATCCAGGAAAGAAAGAGACAAGAAGGCGAACGTCCATGGGGTCGAGCTGGCGAACGACGGCGCGCGTGATGGGCGCATTCACCCATGACGACGAGGATGTCCCTTGCTCACTCGCCCCTGACGTCTTCTTAAAATCCTACAAAATGAGAAATTGAATTATGATAGGTGAAGAAAATGGAGAGATGAACGAGAGGGCTAGGGAGATTCGGCAAGGAGCCAGTGCGCCCAACGCGAATCAATCCAGTCATAAAATCCAGTAAAATATAATATATAATATTCGCAAAGTAAAGAGTACCGTTTTAGGGTGCTCAGTGACCCACTGGGCGACGAGGAGCGAGCCCTTCCTTGACCAGCGCTTCTTCCAAGGGCGAGCGACGAGGCCGATCTTGGCGTCGAGCGCCTTCATTTCCGTCTCCAGCTCCAGCTCCACTCCCTATGAATACAAGGAATATGAACATCATATTTCAGGCACAATTGCTCTTGAGCACACTGAGGAAGAGCAGGGGGAAAGGAGTGAAGGTCGAGGACAAAGGGCCTTGAGCACATCGAGTCCTCCTCTCACAATCGAATCGTTGAGAGAAGAGTCAAGTAATAGGATTTAAAATTATAACAATAGATGGCGACTTCTTGGGGAGGAAGTCGAAGCAAAGAGGCGGCAAGAGAGGGAAGACCTCGAGAGCGCCGCCACGACGAGCGCCGCGCTGGACCTTCCTATTGCCTGGCTGCGCCATTCTAATAGCAATATAGATGCTCTAAATCCTTAACCCTCTACCCATTCTCTGCTGGAGGCCTACGTGAGCTAAGCCAGTCGGAGCTCTCACCGTGACTTACGCGACAAAGGAATCGGAGCCTTCGGAGCACGTTACAATTGTCCCTTGCGGGCTGTGCGGCCTTCAATGCACGCCCTCGGTTATTCTCTCTTGTGATTGAGACACAGATATACTCATTGACACTAATAACGATATTAGTAGGAGAGC
>Ga0154020_10005117_pt1 | contig 15551 bp, 31 predicted proteins | sample Klosneuvirus_201_FD_109709 | JGI IMG/M metagenome (GOLD analysis project Ga0154020, IMG submission 109709) | Active sludge microbial communities from wastewater, Klosterneuburg, Austria - Klosneuvirus_20160825_MG | ecosystem: Engineered > WWTP > Aerobic digester > Activated sludge | place...
AGATTGCTTGTACAATAGAGCAGAGGAGAGCTGTGAATGATCATCTCTCTTTTCTCTTTATGAATTAAATCGTACACTTCATAGACGCAATTGACTTTCTGATATTTATCTGTTTTCTCAGTATGATCTTTTGATATGATTAAAGCAATGCCCACTATGATAGCGGCAACTCCAACTAGTATGAATAATAATCTGTGCATAAAACGGAGAGGGATATTTTTCAATCCCTCTCCTATGGAATCACGCTGCCGCGATACCCTTAGAGATTTCTTCTTTCGTCATCTTTGATACAGATACGAAAGGATCTCCGTGAGTTGTTGTTTTATTGTTGGCAATAATCAACCGCATTGCATCGCCTTCAGAGATCGCTTCATCGACTTTTCCGCCGATGACCTGAACGATCTTAAAGAAGTCTGCAAGACGCTCAGCCGCTTTGAAAGCGTTACCGATCGCAGCAATGTTATACTCGTGTTTCGCTTTACCGTCGTTGATGACAACTTTCAGTTTCTCATCCGCGAAGTAAGTTGATTTCTCGAAGTCCTTACGGGTCAGGATTTCTGCTTTAGCCGCTTTGAAAGTAGCCTCAACATTTTCCATCAGAGCATCAAGCTCTACCGTAACTCGTGCGAGTTCCTCATTCGAAACACCCTTGAGAGTTTTACCCAGAGTTGCGTTAACCCCAGATACTTTGTTTAAATCAATCTGCATTCATACCTTCCTTTAATTTTATTAAGACTCAGCTAATCCTCTCGAACAGAGTAGGCTCTGCGATCTCTTCTCCGATCATAGAGTAAAACTCCGATGGAGAGATTATAATATTCTGTCGATGACGATAACCTTTCAGAACCTTGAAGAACTGTCCGTCAGTCGCAGCAACAACATTAGATTGATCCGCGAATAAATGAGATTTGCCGATATCCTCCAAGACTACATCTCGGAGCGGCTTACTCTGAGCTCGGCCAGTTAGGTCTCTTTTCTGTACTATTGTAATCATTCTGTCCATCCTATTGCTTTAGAGAGATTTGGAAATCGAGGAATAATTAAATCACGTATTTCAAATGCTATCTGACGATGCTCTAATTGAGTATGTTCGCTGCATCTCTGCTCGAGGTAATGGATCCAAGATCGGATAGAACCTGTCATGTAGATCGTAGTTTGAGTTGTTAGAGGGAGAACCATGCGAGCACATTCACGTGCGACCCCTTTCTCTATGAATTCATTATACAACTTAGTGCCCGCCATCAAATGGTTCTGGACCAACTCTAGCATTTCTGGATCTTCGATCTTATCAGAGGAACTCTGACGATTCTTATCTGCTTGTTTGCGGAGCTGAACGGGTTCCATCGTCGTTGGACTGGAGTATCGCTGAGAGAACTCTTGGAAGACAAACGATCGATGACGAAGAATCTGCGCAGCAATCGCACGACTCGTCTTAATCTCGACAGTCAAACTAACATGTTCAAATGGAGACCAGTGCTTATTCTTGATAAGATATCGGATCAATCTGTCCGCCGTTTCCAGATTCATCTGATTGTCTGGATTACTCACTCGAGCTATGAAGACAATTAATTCTTCGGGGTTGAGATTCTCTCCCTCTATTAAGCTCTGTGTTATCGCCGTTAATCTCGTATTCATTTCTTTCCTTCTATTGTTATTTCATATCCTGAATTATGATACAGTACTATCTTTTCGAACATCTTTGGTTGTGCGCCGCCAAAGGTCTCTCGAGGGTTGAGCAATTCATTAAATTTGTAGGATATTATTCTAAGATCATCTAGAGATAATCTCGCCTCTGGATCCCTCATCGCCTGTCCTACTTCTTCAAGAAGTTTCTTATCGTCGAATAGATTCATACTCTTGCTATCCTCTTCTTCTCAATCAAAAGAGACTTCATGATATTGACAATATTCTCTGTGTTATCTCTATTCCAACTGTTCGCATAATTCCGCGCGATCTGTATTCCTCGAACCATCCCCACAGCCATAATAACCTCTTCAGGTTTAGCTGTTAATCGAATGCGATTTAGCATCAAGAGAAGTTTCTTGTCTGGATTATCTCTCTTGATCTTGTCCAGATGAACTCTTAAGCCATCCGGGCGAACAAGAGTGATTCGTGTATTCAACTCCTGAACGGAGGTAAATCCTTTCTTGGTCAGAGCTGCCTCGAACTTGGTCAAAGAGGTCCTCTTTTCTGGACAAATTTTAAGAATTTATCAATAGCAGTTTTCAGAGGATCATTATCTTTATAGATACCAGAGTATTTAAATCTCTCTAAGTCTCTACCATATATTTTAAACAACTGCTCATATGGAAATTCTTTTGAGAATCCTTCTGATACGGAGGATAGATAGTGTTCTTCTGTATTAAGAGCTTTGTCCAGAAAGCCTACTCGGTTAACAGCAAAAACTATCAAACCGTAATCTCTAACAGCCTCTTTGTTTCTAATACGTAGTTTATCTTCTAATTTTTTAACATCATTAGAATAGTGCTTAGGATCTTTTTTCATAGCTTCGAGTTCATCCCCCAACTCTCTGATCTCCTCGTCTTGATCTCGCACTATAAATGAAATTTTCCAATAAGCTTGTAGATATCTGTCAAGATAATATGTTGTCTTGGCTTCTTTAAACTCTGAAAGAATTTTTAAATTCTTCTTAAGAAGTTGATGACGCTCTTGAGCATCAATATGCTTGAGATTCTCAAGAAAATAGCTTAGACTCTCAACAAAGATTCTTCTTTCTTTTAATGATTGATAGACGTCCATAAAAGAATTATAATAAATTATTTCTTTTCCGGTCGAATATAGAATATCGGAGCACTCTTCATCGGACGGTGTTTATTCATGAAATGCATAATTAACGCGATCCATGACAAGAGAACCCATTCCGCATATTTCAGCTTTAATGAGATCTTTCTGAGATCTCCTGGTCTATTCACGTAATCAAATTGGTACAGATTAAGAGTGTCCACTTGAAATTGATGAGTGCGAGTATAACTCTCGTACTTTATGTGCCAGATCAATCCAAAGATTAATCCGGACATAAGCCAGAAGAGAGCGAAGAGAATCTCATTCATCCTCTAACCTCTACGATATACTTAATCGAGGCCTGCTCTTCAGTGTATACGATATACTCATCATTATACAAGTCCGCTCCTTTAGGCGCATAAACTGAATCATAATTACCATAAGATTTTAGTCTCTTATAGTCCATAGTATTCCAGGAGTAATCATGTTTCTTACAGATATATTGATTACCTAGATAAACCTCAAATAAGGAGAGAAAAGCACGATTAGAGTTGCCGCCTGCCCAATAGCTGCCACGAAAGGAAGTGTAACCTAAAGATTTTCTAGCTAGATTAGCAAAATATTCGCCCGCGCCAAACATTGCGCCGCTGATCACCACGTTGGAAGGTCGAATCTTCAGTCCTGTCTTCAGGATGTTAAACCAATTCTCATTACGAGAGCCATGCCATAGTAATTCAGTCTGCTTGCCGTCAATGTATTTCCATGTCTTGGGATGCTTGACCTTGTACGCTGCATGGAAGTGTTTCTTCTCGTCTCCCATCATCCTTTTGATCTTCTCAATCTCCGCGGGAGTAATGTCTTCAAACTCAAGACCCAGAACTCCGGCGATGGAAGTAGAGGGTACAGCATTTGGAGCAGTAGGAGTGACCACCTGACCGGCCATCGTATCAAGGAGAGATTGCTCATCCATGATTTTCTTATTCAGTTCTGTGCGGTTCTTGATCAGTTCATCTTGAACTTTCCTCATCTTACGAGGCAAGACTTTATACAGATTGAGCAACATCTCATTGACCTGCTCTACTGTAGCTTTCTTGTTGTTTACGAGATCGTCAATAATTCGCTGCGCTTCATCAACCATTTTTTGGGTTACTGCAGCGGATGAGATTAAGTAGTTCTGCGCTACGGTCTGTTTCGCGCAGGTAGAGAAGTACTCAAGAAGTTCTTTGAATGCAGGATTCAATCCATCATTCTGAATGACTGCAGCAGGCTGAGCTCCGTCCTCGATAAAAAGATGAGTCTGATCCTTGTAGCCTTTCTTGATCTTCTCGTTATATTTCTTATCCCATTGCTTCATGGGGTAGATCGTCTGTTCGCCTTTGTACCCTACTCGGCCCCATTCCACTCGGAAGTTACCGTCGGATTGCTCGAACATATTATAGAACTTGTTATTGTTCTTATCCGAGACATACATCAACTTGATCGTTTTCATTTCATCTCCTCGCGCCGAAGCGAACAGATAGTCTATAATAAAAATTCAGCGTGGAAGCTTATCTATGTCTTCTTGAGTAACCTGAGTCCAATGTTGATTGATCCCTGCAGCTAGGATATCTTGTGCAAGTTTCTCACTTACATGAGGATCGCTAGGATTGTATCGTGGATTTGCTGTATAATTACACAGTAGAAGTTTACCGCCGCGCTTAAGTACTTCCTGAGCTTCATTGAGGTAACGGACATCACTGATGATTACTTTGTCTACATTTTCACTGCGTTTATAGACCAAGTTGATCCAAATCAGGTTAGTGAAAATGTCACGAGCTGAATTACCTAGTCTCTGTAGGAATACTCTCCCGTTCATTGGGATAAGATGATCAGAATCCAGGAATAGATTGAATGCAGGGAAATCTCCTTGTAGTTTTGTATCCAGTATTTTATCTGTTAATTGGAGTACTTTCATTAGAGAAACATCTTCTACATTTTTCTTTAGATAGTCAAACAATTCCCATACGAAATGGTAACCGTTGAATTTCGGAATATCGTTTTTCTTGAACTCTTCGTAGACCTCGGGATTGCTGAGTTTTAATCTAAGACAGTTTTCAGTAATCTCTCTTAATCCATCTGCATGTTTGAAATGTTGAAATCCCTGCATCTCAACATATTGATTCGCTGTGAAATCTTTTCCGCCGCCGATTACTCCGAGTAATCCTACGATTTCTTTTTCTTTGGCCATTGAGTTAATAAACCCTCATCCTTCAATATCCTAAGGATCTGAGCTTTGGATAGCTTAGATGCTTTTTTCTCGTAAGCATGTATCTGATCAAGAGATAATTCTTTCTTAAAAAGAGCTATGATTCTTGGAGCAGTCTGACCGTTCATTGATTGGATTATAATAAAATCATCTCCTTTGTTTTACCAATATCTCAATATGAGACTTCAAGATTTTATTCTCCGCCTCGCAGAGTATCATTTCTTTAGATAGCTTCAGATGGATAGACTTCATATTCTCGTATTCCTCTAATCCCTCTTTGTGAATCGCAGTTTGTTGCAGATACTCATGCTTCTTGACAAGTTCATTTTTGATGAATTTAGCGTATTCCGCAAGACTCGCCTCTTTCAGATCTCCCACGTAAAGTTGTATATTAATTAGAAGAATTAATCCGGTTAATATCAGGAAGATTCTAAGGAGTGTGATATAGGGGATCTTCTTGAGCCTAGCTTCAGTCCTCCACCAGTGTTCTTTAAGGTGCCGTAATCTCATACTTCTTAACCTCTGGGATTGCGATGTGATGTTCTTCTATATAGAATATGGAATCTCTAGAGGTTTTCTCCTGATGCTTAATAACCTTCTGCATGATAGTCTGAAACTCTAGCTTCGAGCTAATCAGAGAATTCACTCTCTTGATAATCTCTTCACTTAAGAACTGATTGTTCTCTATTCGGCCCATGATTTCGAACAGTAGACTTTTGACAAACTGCGATTTCTCTTCCCAGTTAATGCGGTATTTCCTACCCTTCTCAAATTCAAGTTCCATCTCATCTTTCAATAAGAATAATTCCTTGATTCGCTCCGCATCTTTCTCTTCGAGATCTTTCTTAATCTTAGCTATGTCACTCTCGTGTTTAGCACTCTGCTCTATCTTCTCAGATTTGAGTTTAACTATATCCGCATCTCTTTCTGCTAAGATGTCCTTTAGCTCACTCTCTCTTCGAGTCAGTTTAGCTTCCCAGTCTTTATTACGTTGCTCAATATCCTTGAGGAACATATCTTTCTGTTGCTCTTTCTGATTGTTGTGGATCTCTTCATTGAGCTTGATCGTATCCTGAGATTCTCTCTCAACTTTCTGCTTGATTCGATACGCGCGTTTACGCTCATATTTTGCGATATCCTTAGATATCAGTCTTGCGAAAAATCCAATCATGTTGGGTCAGGCCGATGTCCTGCGATAAGATTCTCATAGAGACCAAAAACATTCTCTATGTCTTTTATTAATTCCTTACTTAAATTGTTTTTCATGTGAAGAATATAAAGAAGTTCGCTCTTCTTTATATCCAGTTCTTTCAGGTAATCTACAAAGTCTTCATAATTCATATCAATCTGCATCTTGTTCTCCTCTTTTGGGTACAACGTAAAATGATTCAACTTCTATGAAATCTACCCGGCGCTCGATTCCATCTACTTCGTAGAAGTCCTGACTAAGACTACCGGAGATTATCAATTTGTCTCCCTTATGTCCGATTTTGGATAAGAGAGGACAGAGCTTTCCTTTCAGTCGAAAACTGTGGAATTGTATTCGTCCGGTCTTCGGAGAGTTGTAAGCTAGAGTACCTTTAACTCCATTAATACGATCTCTGGAATCTGTGAAGATCTCTAGATCCCGGGCGATTCTACCTGCAATATTTATGTTGTTCAATGTCTATAGTCCATTTGAAAGCATGTTAATCCTATTCTTCTCCACATTTCCACAACACTGGGGTTGTCCTCAAAAATAGCATATACATTATAATACGGAGAGATTCTCTTTTTATAGATATCTTCCTTGAATTCCGCATCTGGGAGTCGATTATTTGCTGGGCGCATATATAAATGATCATAGTGGATACACTCTTTATCAAGCCATTCAAGAGTTACTTTCTTGTATTTTGTATCACGCGCAGTCAGTAGGATGATATGATGACCCGCTCGGGTAAGAGCGTTTAAAGTGATGCGAACCGCCTGCTGAGTCTTATCGTCAAGCATGGAGCGATCAGGATGATACCAATCCATACCAGAAACATTAATCGCTAATGTTCCATCGAGATCAAAAATATAAGCAGATCGTTTGTTTTTATCTTTAGGGACTTTCCAAATCTTCATTTGAGTTTTTTAATACCTGAGGTCCAATACCTATTTTCTTAATGATTCGCCATATAGACCGACGATTGATATTCTCCGCTTTCCTAGAAGTGAATCTATATCTCGAGTTAGACAATCTCCATATATCTTCTCGAGTGTAATTGTGCTTAACAATTAATTCAGTAGTTTCTATATTCTTAGATCTTACCGAATCAATCATTTGCATCGCACAGAGCTCCGATACTTTGTATCTGCTATAGAACAACAGATAGGCTATCAGCTTGTCTCTAGTCTGTAAAGGAGTCTTCTCCGGCATTGATCGTAATCGGATCTTTATCGATTCGCGATCATACTTAACAAGATCTTTTGAAACTTTGATAGGGTCTGGGACAGAGGGAGAACCGAATCCTTGTCTAGTCTGGAAACCGTAGAAATTCTTCAAGAATGCTATAGTGCGATTTCGACTTTTAGGAGATACGCATTGATCTACAAATTTGTTTAAGTCAGCTTCGTAGATCGAGATTTTATCATTAAGGAATCTGAGTAACCTATTCAGATCATAGGTATAGGATTTTACAGTGTTATCAGAGTATCCACAGTTATGAATCCAGTATTGGTAGTCCTTAGACTGCAAATCATTATAGAGACGCACATTTATCTATAATAAAACTTGAACAGGGTAGGTCTTCATAATCAGATCTCGGAACTTGACTAGCTCCTGAACGCAATAGTCTACCTCGTAGTAAATCTCTTGTCCTGTAAATCGGATCATCTCGAATCCGTTGAATCGGAGATATCTCTGTCTCTTATAATCTGCCGTGACTTGTTTTTTCGTTTTATGATATCTGCTCCCATCTATTTCGATTGCGATCCTAACAGGCTTAATATCTAACAGAAAATCAAGGCGGAAAGATTCTACAGGGAATTGAGGGATGAGAGCTATTCCTGCTTTCTCACAGGCTTTGAAGAATTTCTCCTCAAGAGGAGATCCGAATATTGATTTCTCTTTGATCTTTTTCGGCTTTCTCATCTAAGCCCTCGGCGCTCTTTTACCGTAGGCATATTAACTTTCTCATCCGTACATATGAGATGATCCGCTTGAACGAGATTGTCTAGAGCTCCCTTAATCTTAGATAGTATCTTGCTCTTCTTCCGAAGAAAGCCCATAAAGGATATTTCCTTGTGAAGTGAGATGAGATCGTTTAGTGCTTCTTCAGTGGTATGAATATAGTTCGCGCCGAGATAAGGGTCCATGCTTTCATAGAGGGATTGTTTCACAGTTATTAGCGCAACTAATAAATGTGTTAAACTTAACCAATGAGAAGCTGCGCCGTAAACAAGTCCTGCGCATGAGAAAATCCAACAAGACTCGCAAGACTGCAGTTCGCTTGAAGAAGAAAGTCTTTAATGGACAGGAATTAATCAAAGAGGGATGGACACCTAAAGAAGTAACCGCTCTCCGTCGCTATCTTAAACTCGCTTTCGAATTACGTACTATTGAAAGATCTTACAAACAAGCTCTGGAGCATATGAGCAAAGATCTCTTCCCAGAAGTACTCGAAAAAGCAAAATCATTCACTGATACAAGCATTCTTCTAAACGACGAGCTCCTACTTAACGTAATTGAAAAAGGTAGAACTTCCGCATCTGCTGACGAATTAGGCGGAAAGCTCAGAGAGCGATTCGGTAACTTCCTGATGAAGTATGTGTTTAAGTTAGATAAGGTGATAGAAGGAATCAAGAAAGATAATTATTTCACTTTCCATCAATTTGATATCGATAAGCTGGAAGAGGGCTTACTCGATTCCGCCTCTGAACTAATAAAAACCACCTTCGATAAGTTCAAAGGATGGTTATCGTCTCTGTTTACTGATAGGGATGAACTTGAAGTAATTATGGAGAAAATGACAAGTATGGAATCAATGTACGAAGAAGCAAATGTTTGCGATGCTAAGACTGAAAAAGGCAAAGAAACTACGGGTAAGCCTGTATTCAAGAAACAAGGTGGTACCTGCGAGATTTCAGATTGCGCTGAAAATGGTTATGTACCTAATCGTAAGACCAATCGCTGTGTGCATCACGTGGATGAATCTGTCCAGATGCTCGAAGGTTACACAACAATCTACAATAGATGACCTCTTTAGATATGAATGAAGCGAGTGTATTCATTTACACCGTAGTTCAAGACATGAAAACTAAACCGGTGATCTGTTATAAGATCCCGGAAAATCCTAGAGCTTTAGAGCGCGTTCAAGAAGTTCTGACTAAGATCTTTAAGTATACTGTAGAAGTTTCTGGTAAAGAGATCAGGATCTCAGCTTAAACGCCAAATTCCTTTACGTTAATATCTAGGAAGTTTCTGTACTTCTCGTAATTACAACTCGCTAATTGAAAAGACGCAGTATTGCATTCTGGGAATGTATGAACCGCTAGATGACTCTCACATAGTCCCCAGAGAACCGTAATCCCTGCAGGCTCAAAGGTCTTCTCTAATTTACCAAAGATCTGGAATCCTGCCTTGATTAGGATTCCTTCAAATACGTCAATTAATTCTGCGTCAGATTTAAACTCGGAAAGAGGAACCTCAAAATTGTGGATCCACATTTTACCTTTATCAGCTGTCACTTCTTGCCGCCTCGTATAATTCTGTATACTGCACCAATATCTGCTATTCTGCCAACCGCTATGATTACAATACCTCCGACCATTATGAATGGACCAATACTTAATGAAGTAGATTTAGTAATTGCTTGAGAAGCCATCTCCATTTCTTTAAGAGGAATCTTAGACAGATGAACAAGAATCTGTCTGAAGTCATGGATGAATCCAATGGACTGTAGAATTCCCGTAATTACTACGATGATCCCAAAGATTAAGATCGATCTGGAATTCTTTGCTTCGATTTCTTTTGTATCAGATTCTGCTTTGTTCATGAGAGTTATTAGTGGAAAACACATGCAATTAAACGGGGAAGGGTCGCGGCGTTCAGTTTTAAACGCTGCTAGAGGGCTGTAGAGAGGCCTGATTTCTCGATTAAACGGTCGAGTAGTTCATTGTTGTCTGGAAACACTGTTTTAGTCATAATCTGCGCTATAAAGACAGTCTCTCCTTTTTTATAGTTCTTCTTCAGAAACGAGGTACAGAAGAACTCCTTGTCTTCGATTGTATCATCCTCTCTCAGAAATTCATAGGTCTCAGAAGAATATACTCCTCTCTTGAGTTTCGACTCTACTATTAGATCCTTCGGCGCTGTTAGGGATGGAATATATCGGATGTACTGAGATTCTCTTACCTCATGTTTCTGATCAAAGAAGATCTGTTCAAAGTCAATAAAATTAGCGAATGATCCGGTTAATCTGGGATTGATATCTAGAAGAATGATTCCATCCTTATACATAAAATCGATTCCCATCGGCCCTACGTATTTATATCCATCTCTCATCAATTCTGCGAGATCCATTACGTCTTCGTAAATTTGATTAGGGAGCTCAACTTTGATATTGCCTCCGATGTATTGAATTCGATTATCTCGGATCAGAGAGTTCTGCTGGAAGATCGGGTAGATATAGATCTCTCCGTCGTTAAAGATATTGAATCCTGCGACGTATACTGGATCTGCGATATAGGGGCTAATCTTCACTTCGCCTGAGAGATAATTGCCGAATTTGTTGATCAGGAATGTTTTTGTACCAGCGGCAGAATTACCCAATCCTTGTATGACGTATTGATCTGCTGGATTTTCCTGTACGTATTCTAGCCATTCCTCGAGACACCAGAATATGATCTTACTGGGTAGATTCTTCACTTTCAAATTTTCAGAGATTGTTGAGAGATTGCTTTTCTTCTCAAGATATCTGGACAATTCTGCGGACTGATAGACTATAAATTTCCTACCAAATCTGTGATCCTCGAGTATAGGATACTGCGATACTAACCTACATCCCTTCTTCGGATCAACTTGATTCATGAACTGGATTATTTCTCTTGAATATCGAGAGACAGTCTGAGCATAATGATCAGTAATGAGCTCGAACATGTTTCGAACATTGGCGGGGATGAATAGATGCTTAACGCCGTCTATCTTCTTTTTGTAGATCTTGTCTATGGAGGGATCAATTACTATAGATCCGTTGGGAGAGTACTTATTAAACTCTCTCTCAAATACTTGAAACGTGATATATCTATCCACTGATTCGCCTGAAGTCCACTACGATCAGATTATTCTTGACTGGAGGCGGAACTGTCTTGGTAACATCAATCTTGGATGGTCGGAAGACCGTAGTTAGTATTGTGTTGAATCGAGTCCCACATACATGGCATTCTCTTTCCTGACCATCCAAGTAAGTTCCGCAATCTGGACATGGCATCATAGCTCAGGTCCAGAGACGATCTAGTCTCTTGGCAACATTCTTGATGCGATCTTTTTCATCCTTCCCTATTCTTTTGTCCGCAAAAACTTCCGGTTTAGTAGTCTCGAACTCATTTTCTATAATTGAGGATAAGGGGTGTCCGTCTTTAAAAAAGATGCGTTCCTTGTTGTGGGCAACAGACCATCCTATGTATTCTTCGCTGCTCTTATACTTAGGATTATTGGCAAGATTCTCTGAATCTGGCAAATAAGCGAGATTCCTCAGAACATCATATAATGGCATTTCGAACATGACTTCTTTCTTCCCGTCTATGTTAAATAGACGGAAGCCTTTACTTGATAGTTTCAGTTTCTCATAGAATTTCATACAACCACTATAATAAAACTACACGAGTGATTCTATAATAAGTTTATGATCCTCAAAAATCTCTTCTTCATACATGAATAGCTGATTCACGTTGATCCAATTCGGAGTATTAGATAGAGGAGTATAGTTGATACCTAACTTAAATAGGAAGGTATGCGTAATCGTGCGACCTCTCAAAGATCTATCAGGTTGATCGAATACGACACTGTGATAGACCAGATTCTTATCTAGAATAATTCCAGCTTTATCCTTAGCACATCTTACGGCGGCTTGGACTAGAGTTTCAGTCGGCTTTACAAATCCACCGGGAAGCGCATAGTATCCTCGACCGGGCATCTCTTTTCTTCTTACAAGCGCGACCTTATTATGATGATTGAGTATCACGCAGTCGACGGTCACGAATGTCACAGGATGCTTCAATCCGCTCCACTGCTTTTTGTAGTTTTCCAGATGATCGTACTCGTCTTTCAATTTAAGATACAAGTCCGTTTTGACCTCCTCGCGCAGAAAGTCAAATGTTGACTCAGGAAGATATTCGCTAAGTTTCTCAATCCATTTAAGTCCGTGATTGTAATACTTCTCTCGGATCTCCGTAGAATTGATATTGGGATAGTTAGAGTGAAGTACTTTTCCTTCCCATCCTGCGAATTTTTCTTCGTATGCGTAAGCGGTGTCTTTGCTGCTATTGTAAATGGTAATATGATCTTTCTCTTCTGTGTGATTCTTGACGATACGCTGAACCTCGACTTCCCAGTCAGAATCATGAATGAAGTCCCGAATACCTTGAACTACGAATTCAGTTCCACTCTTCAAATAGATTGCTATATGATCTTGAATAATCTTCTGTCTCTCCTTGAAATTCCAAGGATTCTTTGGAGATCTTGACTGATGTGAAGATCCGACCAAGATGATAAGCTTGTCATTACCATCTGCGATCATTTCCTCTATAACATGAGCGTGTCCGTTATGGAAGGGTTGGAATCTCCCGATATATACACCTACTCGTTTAAACATTTGGCTCCTCTCTTAAAACAATTTCTTCTAAAGAGAATGTAGGCTCACTCGATTTAACACACAGATTCACAGTTGCGGACACCTTTTTCTCACTCATAGTTGGATCATTCTTAACCCAGTCAGCCGCTAAAATATCGCATATCTCTTTCCTAGAGTATGTTACAGATTTAAACATCTTCTTCCTCCTTAACCTGAACATTGCATCCTCTTAGTCGGAAGGTAGGGGAGAGCGTCCCGTCTCCGTCACCAGCAGAAGGATGATACATATCGTAACTAACGTAATCCATTTTAGCCTGAGGATGCTTTATCCTCAATCTCTCGATAATCAGTTCAGAGATCTCCTTCTCAGTAAGTGTATAGGTGGTTGTTTTAATTGCTTTCATGGTAACCTGCTTGGAAGATCTCTTTCAAAATCTGATTAATAATTGGCCAATCTCTTTTAGGATCGAATCCAGCTTTGTCATCAAGGAGTACATCGAAATAAAATTTGTCTGAAAAGTCACAGAGTTTGTCATTGTCGATGTCTGGATTCTCATTTACGTAGTCGAAGAATATTCCTTTCTTACGCAGGAACTCCAGAGCATTATCAATTACCGGCCGATGTGAAGATGTCCATAGAATCAGCTTCACATCTTGCCGATTTGAGAGGAAGCGAAGTGGATGAAGACATTCTTCAAAGAACGCGCCGCCGAAAGATCCCTCTACATAGTTATTGGCAAATAGAGTACCGTGACAATCTATACACCAGAATTGGTAAGGATATCCTTTCTGATCCTTACGCTCCCAGCTCCGCTTAATATTAAATAGATCTGTATTGACTATCATCATTCTGTTCTCACTTTAAGGGTAGCCGATTTAACTCGGTAAGAAGGGCATCCTGGGCCATCAAAGTCAATCGCCTCGAGATCAAACGCGAGAGAAGTTTTGACCTTCAGATCGCCGAATTCATCTTTCTTCTTATCCAACACATGATTCCGTATAATTTCTCGGATCTCTTCTATAGATAATTCGAATTCATGAGTTTTAACTTCTTTCATTTGATCACTCCTGTCTTGAACAGTGACTCTAGACGCACGAACATTACAGAGACCAGAGGATCTTCCGCAAATACAATATCTGCGTCCTCAGTCCAGTAGCAATAAGATTCCTGCTCCTGGCTATCTGTAGTTGTGGGCTTGCCCTGAACGACATCTGTGAGATCGATCGTGAACAGATGATAGATCGTATCAGCAGACTTCACTCCGAAGCATTTACCGAGATGCTGGAGTTTCAGCGGATTGACTCTGTATCCAGCTTCCTCTTCAAGTTCTTCGACACAAGTTTTAACTGGATCATTATCGATCACTCCTCCTGTGATTGAGGAGATTACGAGTTCTTCCTCATCCCAGCAAGGAGTGTACTCATTACGAAGAAGGTATTGTCTGATTCCCTTCTCATTGTAGCGATAAGGAAGTACTGCGACCTTGTGACCATTACAACTCGCTTCATGAGAGAAGACATATCCTGGAACTTTACGTTCTGGGTAAGTGATCTTCTTGACAGATAACCAGTTGTTATCTAAGAGTGTTTCAATTGTTTTCATCTTTGTCCTCTTTAATTACAGCCTGTACAAATACTCGATTACCTACTCCGGGAGATAGAGCGATAGATACTCCTCCCTGAAGTTTCCATCCTTGATTTAGCCACGCTTGAACATCCTTCTCTAAGGTTTCTGCGCTTAGTCTATCTATAATCTGATATTTCATACGAGTACCTCGTAATTTTTCACGATCATTTTCATAAGTGCTAGATAGATTTGATCCTTTGCTTTCTCATAGCCACTCAGCTGACTATAATCTGACACCAAGCACGGATGAGTTTTCGCGATCGGGTCTTTCTTCAAACCATAGGTCCATCCTTCAGCTGATTTGGATTTCTTCCATTCTATCCAAGTTGCTTCTGATAAAACTTCTGCAGAGTAATGTAGCAAAGCCTCTGTATTGCTCTGGAATAGTTTTCTCATAGCGTTTATAGATACATTCTTCTCGGATTCTGTGCATTCATCCCATGGTTTGTGGAGATCATGCTCATCATGCGCTTTACAGAACTCTCGATTCGCTGCATGGCACATAGCTGCGATAGTTTCAAGAGAGATAATTGGCTTTCTCATAGTTGAGCTCCTATCAAAAGCTCTTTGACCACCCAGTTTTTAGACCCAAAAGTACTATCTTCAGTACGTGCAAAAGTTTCAATGTACTCCCGAGCTTTTTCAGGATCAGGCCAGATCTTGGCAGCAGTCAGAGTTGTGTGCCAAGGGTATCCTCCAGAGGATTCATCGACTCCGATGAATCTCTCTTGAGGTTTATCTGTCCACCCGAGCTGTTCTATGACGCAGGGTTTAAGCTCTTGCACGATTCCTCACCTGACCAAAGTAGTCGTCATTCAGTTTCCGAGTTAGTGGGACTTCCATTCCTGGTTCAAACTGATAATAAGTAGTGTAAAGATTCATATTCAATCCTTTTTGTGTATCCCATCCCTTCTTACCTGCATCAGTCTTTGGATCCTTCATTATGTTAATCCAGTTGCCGTTGATCTGCGCTTGGTAACACTTCATGCTCCAACTCATATCGTCGCGATTGAGTTTCTGAAGCAGACCGCCGCCCATACCGACTGCGACATTCTGAGGGCTGAATCCTCTTCGCACCACTTCATTGTAGAGGGCACGGATCTTGTTATAGTCCATTCCATCG
>Ga0154020_10005118_pt1 | contig 15550 bp, 11 predicted proteins | sample Klosneuvirus_201_FD_109709 | JGI IMG/M metagenome (GOLD analysis project Ga0154020, IMG submission 109709) | Active sludge microbial communities from wastewater, Klosterneuburg, Austria - Klosneuvirus_20160825_MG | ecosystem: Engineered > WWTP > Aerobic digester > Activated sludge | place...
GCAAGCCACTGCGCTGCATCTTGTTTTAGGTAAAATTGAAAAGCGAGTTGTTAGCAATACAATCAAAGTTAATGGTGTGCTTGATGTGCCGCCTCAAAATCTAGTAACCATAAGCGCACCTCTTGGCGGCTTTGTAAAACAAACCGATTTATTACAAGGCATGAAAGTTAAAAAGGGACAGGTAATTGCCATCCTGGAGCATCCCGATTATATACAATTGCAACAAGATTATTTAGACGCGAAAAATCAGCGCGAGTTTTTAGAACTGGAGTACAAAAGACAACAAGATCTTGCTGCTGATAATGTGAATGCAGCAAAAACATTGCAACAAGCAAAGGCAAATTACATGAGCACCAAAGCTAAGGCGGAAGGATTAAGTGCTCGCCTAAAAATGATTAACATAAACCCCGAGTCGCTTGAAGATGGTGAGATTAAGCAAAGCATCTCGATTGTAGCGCCCCTTAGTGGCTACGTAACTCAGGTAAATGTAAATTTGGGCATGTACGTAAATCCAACTGACGTGATGTTTAAAATTGTTGACACCAGTCACCTTCATGCTGAAGTACAGGTCTTTGAAAAAGATATCACCAAAGTAAAAATTGGTCAGCACATGCGCTTTACATTGTTAAACGAAACCAAGCAAAGGCTCGCTGAAGTTTACTTAATTGGTCGGGAAATTTCGCCCGAGCGCACAGTTCGTGTGCACTGCCATCTTGAAGAAGAAGATTTATCGATGATACCCGGAATGTATTTTAGCGGTTTGATTGAAGTGGGTAATCAACCCCTGCCGGCTGCAACAGAAAGTGCGGTGGTAAATTATGACGGAAAAAATTACTTGTTTGTAAGCAACGGAAAAAATAGTTTCGATCTTATGGAAATAAAAATCGGTGTTACTGATTCTGGATATACCGAACTAATTTTACCTGAGGGCTTTGATGCAAGCTCTGAAATCGTAACAAAGGGAACCTACGAATTGATCAGTCTATTAAAAAACACAGAAGAAGAATAGCCATTGGAATTTCTTAATCACTTATCTTCTCAAGACTTACTCATTTACGGATTAGGCTTCTTTGCCCAATCTCTTTTTGGAGCGCGTATTTTGGTGCAATGGATTCTTTCGGAGCGCGAAGGTAAAGTTGTTTCGCCCACACTATTTTGGATTTTCAGTTTATGCGGCTCGTTTTTGTTTCTTATTTATGGAATTTTAAGACAAGATTTTGTTATCCTATTCGGGCAAACCATTTCATTTTATATCTACATCCGAAACCTACAGCTTAAAAAGTTTTGGAAACGCATTCCTTTACTTTTGAGGGTTATCATTTCTCCGCTTCCACTAATTTTATTTTTAGGAACGGCTCTTTACAACCCCACCTCCATCAATAGCATTTTTAATCGAATCGATTTTAGTGATCCGATCATTATTATTGGAGCTATCGGTCAATTGCTTCTTAATTTCCGATATCTGTATCAATGGTATTTTTCTGAGAAAGCAAATGAGTCGTTGCTTCCGCTCGGGTTTTGGGTCATTAGTGCAGTAGCCTCTACTATGGTTGTATTTTACGGTTTCAATCGGCTTGATCCAGTTCTTTTGGTTGCACAGTCCATGGGCTTTGTTGCTTACTGCCGCAATATCTATTTGTACCTACGTCCTGTCGCTCAGCAACAGGCCTGATTGTTTTAACTTGCATCATGATTGAATTTCTTTCACTGCTTATTCAGCCAGTCGTTCAGCAATACCTGATCGAGCACGAGCATGATGACGAACGCGAATTAATATTAAGGCAAAAGGAAATTCTTGGACTACCAGCCTCTACAATTGCCATTCAACTACTTGGCAGAAGGAAAGCAAAAAGCAAGCTTCCAACCTGGCATAATGCTAAAGGCATTGTTTACCCACCTGCAATTAATCTTGAACAATGTTCTTCGGAGGCAACTGGTTTATATAAGTTATCTATAATTAAAAAGCTAATTGATAAATCTGATTCATCAGCGGTTGATCTTACCGGTGGTTTGGGTGTAGATAGTTTTTTTCTGTCGAAAGCTTTTAACACGGTTTATTTTGTTGAGCCTAATAACGAATTATTAAAAATAGCCGAACACAACCATCATCAATTAGAAGCAAACAACGTTATCTATCATACTAAAACTGCGGAAGCATTTCTTGAAACTACTCAACTTCACTTTTCGTTTGCCTTCATCGATCCAAGCAGAAGAGATAACTCACGAAAGGTTTTTAAATTAAGTGATTGCATTCCTGATATTGTTTCTATTCAGGATAAGCTTTTAACAATCAGCCGTTACTTGCTCATAAAGGCTTCACCGCTTCTTGACATTCAACAAGCCTTACGAGAACTTATTCATGTAAAAAAAGTGTTCGTTGTTTCTGTTGGTAACGAATGCAAGGAGTTGCTCTTCCTTTCTGAGCATGGGTTTACAGAAAAAGTTGAACTTTCGGCAGTTGATTTAAATTCGCAAGGGGATATTAAATCTTCATTTACATTTTTTCTCGATGACGAAAAGAAAGCTAATCCCCCACAAAGTGAACCCTTGAAATTTCTTTATGAGCCAAATACCGCCATTCTAAAAGCAGGAGCCTTCAAGCTGGTAACGGAGAAGTATGCTGTTAATAAACTAAGTGCTAATACACACCTCTACACATCCGATCATTTAATTGCCGACTTTCCAGGCAAAACTTTACAAGTAGAAATACTCAACCCGGATTCAAAAAAAATAAAATCACTTTTCCGGGGTGGGTTAGCAAACGTTATTACCCGCAACTATCCGCTTAAAGCGGAACAATTAAAAAAGAAATTTAAACTAAAAGATGGTGGCGATAAATACCTGATTGGCTTTTCTTCGGATAAGAAAAAACACCTCGCGATCTGTTCAAGGATACAATAATCCTTTCTCTGTGTTCTCCGTGGTTAATCTACTCTACAGAGCTAAAATTATTTGCTCTACCGGTGTTTCACCCATAAATGACTTTACAAATCTTCGTTCTTTAGAATAAACATAAATGGCAGGCGTAGGTATTGAGCCAAAGTTCATATACACATCTTGCCCTTCTGCCTTCCCAAATCTTACGTTTGGTAGATTTTCTAATTTATAATCTTTTGAAAATTGTTGAATGTTCTGTTCTGAATCTGAAGAAATAAACAGTAACGTATACTCTTTAAACGATTCCAAATTTTCCTGAATGGATTTCGCCTCGCGCTGGCAATGGTCGCAATCGGTATTAAATAAAATAAGAACAGAAGCCGGTGGCAAATCGCGCGTTGTGGCAAGCGGGCCATTTAGATTTTTAAATGCCAGGTGCGGAAGTTCATTTACTTCTTTTTTAATTTCCTCCACCTTTTTTTCAGGCTTGCTGCATTGCGTAAAAGCAATAATTGAGAGTAGCAGGAATAACGTTTTTCTGATCATGATTGAAACAAGATTAGAGCAAAATAAATAATTAAAAATAAAAGTCCCGAAGATCCATACAGCTGAATAACCTTTTTTCGATTCTGAACATCTTCCCACCACAACATAATCCAGGGTTTAATTAACCCCAATAGCATGAACAAAAACGAAGTGAGGCTAATGAGCAGAAATAACAACCGCACGTAATACATAGGGCGCAAAGTTAGCAGTAAAATTTATGAACTACTTGGCATTAATTTCAACCCTTAAGAGAAAGGGGCGGATTAAGAAAGTTGAGAGCAAGCGAGTTTCATTTCTTAAGGTATTAGGCTAAGAATTTCTCCGTGTCCTCTGTGGTAAAATACTATATTTGCCACCTGTTTTTGAAACCGTTGGGGTGAAGGCGAATGATTTCCTTTCTATTTACCGTGCCGATAGTCTGGTACAAACGCTAGCCGAAGGGATACGTGCGTCCACACATTCCAAAATTCATATCAAAGGTCTCCATGGAAGCTTAGATGCCGTAATTTTTGCCTCAGTAATTAAAAGTGTTCGGGCATCGCATATTATTATAGCTCAGGACAAGGAAGACGCTTCTTATTTATTAAACGACCTTCAAAATTTATTAGGCGAAAAGGAAGTTCTCTTTTTCCCCATGTCGTATCGCAGGCCTTACGAGTATCATGAAATCGAGAATGCGAATATTCTCATGCGCTCCGAAGTGCTTAACCAGATTAGCAATCATCCTGACGGAAATGTAATTGTTACTTATCCGGAAGCCATCTCCGAAAAAGTAATCAACAAAAAATCGCTTGCTACTAATACGTTCTTGATTAAGAAAGGCGAAATTCTTGACCTGAGTTTTCTGGAAGAATTCCTTCACAGTTTTAATTTTGAAAAAACCGACTTTGTTTTTGAGGCGGGGCAGTTCGCTATCCGTGGGGGAATTATAGATGTGTTTTCCTTTGCTCATGAACTCCCCTATCGCATCGAACTTTTTGGCGATGAGGTAGAAAGTATACGCAGCTTTGATCCGGGTTCACAGCTTTCTGTTGTAACTCTTGATAAAATTAGCCTGATGCCAAACGTGCAAACACGGTTAATTATGGAGGAACGACAATCGTTTTTAGATTTTATATCGCCCTCAAGCCGCATTTGGATAAAGGATACCGAACTCACAAAAGATATTATTGAAACTTGCTTTCAAAAGGCAAGTGCCTCCTTCGATCACATTCTCCGCGAAAGCGGCCAAACAAAAGTTGTACTCGAACCCGCACAGCTTTTTAATTCAGGCGAAGCTTTGATCACAAGTCTGGAAGGATTTGCCTGTATTGAGTTTGGTTCTAAATTTTTATTTAAAACAGATAAAATTTATGAATTCCGTTCTTCAGCTCAGCCCTCATTCAATAAGAATTTTGAACTGCTTGCGGCCAATCTGCTGGAACATCAAACTCAAGGGTTTGGAAACTTTATTGCTGCCGAACAACCTCGGCAAGTTGAGCGTCTACATGGAATCTTTGAAGAGATTCATCCCGAAATAAAATTTCAGTCGCTCGAGTTTTCTCTTTGGAAAGGATTTGTTGACCCCATTCTTAAAGTTGTTTGCTATACCGATCATCAGATTTTCGAACGCTTTTATAAATACAAGCAAAAAGAAAAATTCTCAAAATCAAAAGCGTTAACCTTTCGGGAATTGCAAACACTACAACCCGGAGACTTTGTTACGCACATCGATTATGGCATTGGCAAGTTTGCCGGCCTTGAAAAGAAAACCGTAAATGGGAAAGAACAAGAAGCTATCCGCCTTGTCTTTCGTGATGATGATTTACTAACCGTTAGCATTCATGCGCTTCATAAAATATCTAAATACTCTGGCAAAGATGGATCTCCGCCATCCATAAGTAAACTAGGCAGTGGCGAGTGGGAGAGCAAAAAAGCAAAGGCAAAGAAAAAAGTTAAAGACATTGCCAAAGAACTAATCAGTCTTTACGCTAAACGAAAAGGTGCGCCTGGTTTCGCGTTCAGCGAGGATAGTTTTTTACAAGCTGAGTTGGAGTCATCTTTTATTTATGAAGATACACCCGACCAGGCAAAAGCTGCCGAAGATGTAAAGCGCGACATGCAAAAGCCACATCCTATGGACAGACTTGTGTGTGGTGATGTTGGTTTTGGAAAAACCGAAGTGGCCATTCGAGCCGCTTTCAAAGCAGCAACAGAAGGAAAGCAAGTGGCTGTGCTAGTGCCAACAACTATTTTGGCAATGCAGCATTACAGAACGTTCTCTGAGCGCCTTGCTGACATGCCCGTGAAGATTGATTATGTATCGCGCTTTAAAACAACAGCCGAGATAAAAGAAATTATTAAGAAAGTAAAAGAAGGAGAGATCAACATTATTATAGGAACCCATCGCGTGGTAAGTAAAGATGTTGAATTCAAAGATCTTGGTTTGTTAATTATAGATGAAGAACAAAAGTTTGGCGTGAAAGTAAAAGATCGCCTCAAAGAATTGAAGGTGAATGTGGATGTGCTTACGCTAACCGCAACGCCTATCCCGCGCACTTTGCATTTTTCATTAATGGGCGCGCGCGACCTAAGTATCATTAGCACGCCACCACCAAACAGACAACCTGTTACCACCGAACTCCACACGTTTGATGAAGTTGTTATTCGTGATGCGGTAAGTGCAGAGTTAAGAAGAGGTGGGCAGGTTTTCTTTGTTCATAATCGTATTAGTGACATTGATCAATTGGCAAATACTATTTTTAAGTTGGTGCCTGATTCACGCATTGGGGTTGCCCACGGTCAAATGGATGGCGACAAGTTGGAGAAGGCCATGGTTAAGTTTATTGAAGGCGAGTACGATGTACTGGTCTCAACAAATATTATCGAGTCAGGCTTAGACATTCCAAATGCTAATACTATTATTATAAATCAGGCACACATGTTTGGATTAAGTGATCTACACCAAATGCGTGGTCGTGTTGGCCGATCAAACAAAAAAGCTTTTTGTTATTTGCTTACACCACCTAGTTCGGTGTTGTCCTCCGATTCGCGCAAGCGGTTAGCGGCATTAGAAGAGTTTTCTGAATTAGGCGATGGCTTTAAAGTTGCCATGCGCGATTTGGATATTCGTGGTGCCGGAAATTTATTAGGGGCTGAGCAAACTGGCTTTATTACTGATTTAGGTTTTGATACGTATCATAAAATTCTGGATGATGCCATTCAGGAATTAAAAGAGACCGACTTTAGGGAATTGTTTGCCGAAGAGCTTTCCGCGAAAGCGAAATTAATAGTGCCCGATTGCAGCATCGAAACTGATTTAGAGATTCTCATTCCAGATACCTACATTAATAACACCAGCGAACGTCTGCAACTTTATGCCACGCTCGATAATATTAAAGACGAAAAAGGACTAACTGGTTTTCAGGAATCATTAAAAGATAGATTTGGTGCACTACCTGATTCTGTTCATCAATTAATAAATTCGGTGCGCTTGCGCTGGATTGGTGAAAGACTTGGTTTTGAAAAAATCAGTTTAAAGAATGAAAAGCTGCGAGGTTATTTTCTATCAGGCAATGAAGAATATTTCAAGTCCGACACGTTCGGAAAAATTCTGGCGTTCATTCAAAGCAACAGCAAGCGTTGTCGCATGAAAGAAAGTATGGGAAAACTAACGCTTACCATAGAGGCCATCACCACTGTTGATTCTGCGATAGAGCTTTTGGCTCCGCTTTCCCCAAATCAAATCAACGCGTTAAGCGAAATTTCCTCCACGTAAGGCTCCAAATCATTAGCGCTATTAAAGGCGTTTATACTTAAGACCCTTTTATATACGGTTGAGTAGGATACTTCAATGAAAAATCTGCCTGTATGGTACAAGTAAATCTTCTCATTCTTGGCTTGGCGAGAAATAATGTAAACTGTATTTCGGGTAAGCAAGTCGCATTTCTTTTCAAATGAGGCAACTTTAAAGTCTTCAATCTAGATCATTGAGCTAATTTTATTGGTTGATCTCTCTACATGAAAATGCCATACCAGCCCCCAGAATAGCAGAATTCCTGCTATTTCTAACAAATAATCACCCAATGGCTGGAATTTCCTTCCCATTTTGAAATTTGATACTAACCCTTGATTTACAGCGTTAAGCAATCGGTTTCTGAGTTTAACTTCTATTAAGGATTTATCAAAAAAACGTTACTCTTTGGAAAACATTGATTTATCTATTTATATTAGCGGTTACTTTTATGTATAACCAAAAGCAAATGAAGTCTTTTAAGTCTCTCTTGTCGTTAGTTGCGCTGTCTGTATTAGTCTCTTCTTGTTTTCTTCGTCAAGGAGGCAAGCCAACTGCTCAAAATCCTGGTCAGCTCAGTACTGCCACAGGTTTAAAGTACACCCGCGATGCGGCTGAAGGGTTTCCGGTAAATGAATACCGGTCTCAACCCGATGCTCCAAACATGGTGTTCATTGAAGGTGGCCGCACTGTTTTAGGCTCTTTCGAGGAAGATATTATGGCTTATCGCGATAACATAGAAAGAACCGTTTCGGTGGCTTCTTTTTATATGGACGAAACAGAAATAGCCAACATTCACTGGCTTGAATATCTTTACTATTTATCTGTTGACTCAACTAAAATTGATGGTGGCAAAGCTTACGCTGAAGCCCTTCCTGATACAATGGTATGGCGTTCAAATCTTGCCTTCAACGATCCGTATGTTGATCATTATTTAAGATATCCTGGTTTCCGTTACTTCCCTGTAGTAGGGGTTAAGTGGAGACAAGCAAATGAATATTCTAAGTGGAGAACTGCAAAAGTAAATGGTGATTTAGCTGAAAAGGCTGGTGTCGCTGCTCCTGAGTCTGGAGCCGGTTGTATTCCTTTGGAATCAGGTGTTGTAATTCCTGCATATCGTCTTCCAACTGAAGCAGAATGGGAATATGCCGCTCAAGCGCTTATCGGAACTCAGTGGTTAGATGAAATGCAAAACTTTAACCGGATTTATCCTTGGGATGGTCACGCGCTTCGTAATCCTTATGGAAAACAAATGGGTTCATTCCTTGCAAACTTTAAGCGTGGTCGTGGTGATTATGCTGGTATTGCCGGAAGATTAAATGATGGTGCGTTGATCACAACATACATTTATGAATTTCCTCCTAACGATTATGGTCTTTATAATATGGCTGGTAATGTAAGCGAGTGGGTAATGGATGTTTACCGTCCGCTTTCACATCAGGATTTTGATGACCTTAACCCAATTCGTAGAGATGACTTTCTTGATAGCCATAGCGAGTACAGAAACCGCTATACTAAAGTCGAGAAAGATTCAACCGTTACCATGCCTGATGGAACAACAAAAAATATTAAGTCTTACGACTACGTGAAGAATCCTCAAGGGTTCATTTCATTGATCTCCGATAAAGTGCGTGTGTACAAAGGTGGATCATGGAAAGACGTTGCTTATTGGATGTCTCCTGGTACTCGTAGATTCTTGGATCAAGATTCAGCAACTGCAACTATCGGTTTCCGTTGCGCAATGATTCGTGCCGGATCAAACTACTAATAATTTTTTCTAATTAGGATTTACAAACCCTGACGATTATCGTCAGGGTTTTTTTATTGGGCTTCAGCCAGGCACGCCATACTCAACTCGCTACAACCCGCGTCAATCAAGTGTTTCCCGCAAGCTTCTAAAGTTGCTCCTGTTGTAATCACATCGTCCACCAATAAAATTCTTGCTCCCTTTATTTTTTCGTTTTCACGAATGCTAAATACATCTTTAACATTTTCCCAGCGCTCTACTCTTGACTTTCTTGTTTGTGTACCCGTGCTTATTTTACGGGTACTGATGGATTCATCCCAGGGAATATTAAGTGTGCTACTCAAGCCTGCCGCAAAGCAAGCGCTTTGGTTGTAACCTCTTTTGCGTTTGCGACTTTCGTGCAGCGGCACGGGCACAATGAGGTTGAACTTGTTTGCAAAGCCAGCCTCCACTAACTCCTTTCCATAAATTTTTCCAAGTCGAACTCCTACTTCAGGATGATTCCCATACTTCAATTGATGAAGTAGGTGTTGAACAATTCCTGTTTTTCTGAATTTTAAAAATGCCATCACATGTTGCACCGGCAACCGGCCCATCATTCTTAACTGGATAGGATTTTCAAGATCCAAATGGTCGTTTGTTTTGGGTAAATCCCTAATGCAACGCGTACATAAAATTTCTTCCCCCTTGTATAGCGCCAGTGAACAACCAAGGCAATAGTTGGGATAAAATAATGAAACGAAATCCTGACAAAGGTCAATCGCTGTTCGTGCAACATTTGATTTCATCCAAATTGACCTCATCTTTGACAAAAGAAATTTAGTTATGAATCTGGTAGAGCAATTTAATGAATACCGCGGCAAAATGAATGAGAAAATTCTCAAAGCCGATAACCTAATCATTAAACGCATTTTCAACTTAGATACAAATGCTTATCAGGCCGGTGCGTTAGATGTAAAGTCGAAAGAATTGATCGGGCTTACTTGTTCATTGGTTCTGCGCTGCGATGATTGTGTGAAATATCATCTGGGAAAATGTAAAGAAGTTGGCTTTTCAACGGCCGAAGTGCATGAGGCAATGGGTGTAGCCACGCTGGTGGGAGGCACAATTGTGGTTCCGCACTTACGCAGAGCCTTTGAATACTGGGAAGAATTAGCCAAATCTTAAAATAAGTAAGAAATGTTTAAGCGAGATCTGGATTTGGAGCGAAGGTGGCAGGCTTTATTAGCAGAAATGGAGCGACTCCTCGAAAAAAAACCAAAGGATCTTAATGCTGTGCTCTTTATAATTGGAATGCAAGAACTAGGTCGGGGACCTAGGGTTTTCTCCAAAGAGGAAAAGCAAGACTTGATGCACATCGCCATTTGTAAAGTGCTTAGCCTGGCTGGCTATTACGAACTCGAAGGTTTAGATGCTGATGGTTGGCCACATTGGAAATTGGTAAAGAAGCTCCCCCATTTTGATCTACTAGAACAAGAGAAACTCCTTCGCATGCACGTGATCGAGTACTTCGAGAAAGAGTACGAATGGTTTATTCCCTATCAACAAAATCCCTCCATAGACGGTTTGACTTGACACCCTTAGTGGGTTATCTTAGGAGATTAAAACTATCTTTAAGATAAGTTCGTTTCAGATTTAAGAATGGCCGTGGGGATTAATCATATCAACGAAAAAATAAATTCCTTCACCAAAAGGTATTACCTCAATTTATTAATCCGGGGTACTATCTTATCGATCTCTATCCTGCTCGCTTACTTTCTTATTGCTTCGCTTTTAGAGTACAATCTCTGGCTTGGTAAAGCGAGTCGCTTTATAATTTTTAGCTCATTCTTTTTAGTGGCCGGTTTTTCAATAATTCGTTTTTTAAGAGAGCCTATTGCCTGGTGGATTTATAAAAAAGGATTGCGCAAAGAAGAGAGTGCTCAAATGATTGGGAAGTTCTTTCCTGATATCTCCGACAAACTTCTGAACTTAATTCAACTTGCTTCGCTCGAAAAGCACAGTGCATTAGTTGATGCGGGCATTGCTCAGCGTGCCATTGCCATTCAGGATATTGATTTTGCACAAGCCATCGACCTGAAGGAAAACAAAAAGTATCTCAAGTATTTCGCGATTCCGTTGTTACTAATTCTGTTTTTATTAATTCTCAATCAGGGAATTTTTACCCAAAGCGCGAAACGAATTGTGCAATTCAATCAGGAGTTTTCACCCCAAGCTCCGTTTCAATTTTTAATTCAAGATCAAAACTTACTTGCCTTTTTTAATGAGGACTTCACGCTGCGTGTAAAAACTGAAGGTAATGCATTACCGGCTGCGGTTTATATTATTTCGGGTGGCGGCCAACGATGGAAAATGGAAATCGCAGGGGCTGGCATGTTTACTTACACATTCGAAAATATTCAGAACGAAATTGATTTTCAGTTTGAGGGTTCGGGCTTCTTTTCTGATGGTCATAAAATTCAACTTGTAAACAGACCCGAGCTAACTCAATTAAAAGTTTCATTAGAATATCCAGGTTATCTTGGTTTGAAAGCACAAGAATTAACCAATGCCGGCAATCTTGAAATTCCCGAAGGCACAAAAGTAACGTGGAGGATTGGTGCGGCTCATGCGCAAAAAGCAAGCATTCTATTTACATCCGACTCCAACCTTAATAACATGCAACTTATTGATAAAGAGCTGTTTACTTTTAGTAGGGGATTTAAAAATCCCGATGATTATTCTATTGTTTTAGAAAATGATGAGAGTAAAAACAAAGATCGAATTTCTTATGCCGTTCGTGTTATTAAAGATCAATACCCACAAGTTGTTGTTGATAATCTTCAAGACTCTATCCTTTTCAAATCAATTCTGTTGGGCGGATCGGTGAGCGATGATTATGGAGTAACGGGTCTATCATTAAACTATCACATTGTAAAAGGCACAAAAGAACTTCCTTCTAAAAGTAAAACTATTGCACTTGCATCGCGACAGCAACAACAAAATTTTTATTATCAATGGCGCATGGATTCACTCAACTTGCAACCCGGAGACAAACTATTTTATCATCTGCAAGTGTGGGATAATGATGGCGTGAATGGAAGAAAGTCGTCTCGCAGTGCTAATTATATTTTCTCCTTACCAAGCGAAGAAGAAATAAAAGCAGAGATTTCTAAATCGCAAAAATCGGCTGAAAATAAAGTTGATCAAAGTTTGAAGAAAGCTAAAGAGCTACAACAATCTATTGATGAAGCACAGGAGAAATTACGAGGCAAACAAACTCTCGATTGGCAGGACAAAAAAATGCTGGAAGATTTGCTTAACAAAAAAGAGCGCCTTGATGAAGTCATCAACACCATGCAAAAAGAAAATGCTCTGCTTGAACAAAAGAAGGAAAATTTCTCTGAGGAAAACCAGCGCATAAAAGAAAAGTCAGAACAGATTCAAAAACTGATGGATGAGCTGTTGGATGAAGAGACTAAAAAACTCTTCAAGGAAATGGAAAAGATGTTGAAAGAAAATGCCGATGTAAATCAAATCCAGAAAATGTTGGAGAAGATGGAGCGCAAAGAAATTAACCTGGAGAAAGAATTGGAAAGAACGCTAGAACTATTCAAGCAATTACAATACGATTATAAGCTTGAGCAAGCCATTGACAAGCTTAAAGAACAAACTGAAAAACAGGAAGAGTTATTAGAAAAAACAGAAGAGCAGGCTGGCGAGAAATCCGAGAAGAAAGATAAAAAGCAAAACGAAAAATCGGATTCTGAAAAGGGTGATAAACAAAAGTCAACCACAGAAGAATTATCTAAAGAGCAGGAAGACCTAAAAAATGAATTTGATAAATTCAAAGAGCAACTTAATGAGCTTGATAAATTAGGTGAAGAGCTTAATAAATCTGAAGAAACACCTGATGAGCAGAAGCAGGAAGAGGTAGGACAGTCGCAAGAAGAGAGCAAAGAATCTCTTGATAAGGGCGATTCAAAAAAATCGATTGAAAAGCAAAAGAAGGCTGTTTCGCAGATGAAGGAAATGCAGAAAGCCATGGATGGAATGCAGAGCTCTATGGAAATGGAGATTGACCAAGCAAATCTTGAAAGCTTGCGACAAATTATTCACGGCCTGATTAAACTGTCTTTCGATCAAGAGGGTTTAATAAAAGAGTTTGGTCCTATACAGCAAACAGACCCTAAGTATGTTCAGCTTTCGCAGAATCAGTTAAAACTAAAAGATGATGCTAAGATATTGGAAGACAGCCTGTTAAGTCTATCAAAGAAGGATGCTTTCATGGGTTCAATTGTTACCAGAGAGGTTGGAGAACTCAATGATCATCTTGACAAGTCTGTTTATAACATTAAAGAAAGAAGGAAGCCAAATGCCAGCACCGAAATGCAATTGTCTATGACAAGCATAAATAATTTGGCGCTTATGTTGAATGATCATTTTGAAATGATGATGAACATGATGGCCAATGCCAAGCCAGGAAGTGGAAAGAAAAAAGGTAAGGGAAAGGGCGGTGATAGCTTAGGAAAAATTCAGCAACAGCTTAATCAGCAGATGGAAGAAATGAAAAAGGGCAGCAACGGAAAAAGCGGGCGGCAACTTTCAGAGGAGTTTGCAAAAATGGCAGCAGAACAAGAACGTATTCGCAGAGCACTACAAGAAATGCAAGAGCGAATGAAACAGGAGGGTGGCAAAATGCCAGGTGGAGATTTACCGGGAAAAATGGAACAAACTGAAATGGATTTAGTTAATAAACAGATAACTGAGCAAACCATTCAAAGGCAGAAAGAAATCCTGACTCGCCTTTTAGAGGCTGAGAAATCTATGCGCGAACAAGATTTGGACGAGGAGCGTAAAGGAGAAACCGCAAAGGATTATACCAATGAAATTCCAAGGGCTTTTGAGGAATATTTAAGATTAAAAGAAAAAGAAGTAGAATTGCTAAAAACAGTGCCACCGAAGTTATATCCATATTATAAACAGGAGATAGGTGAGTATTTTAAACGTATTAAAGCACAAGAATTAAAATGATTTGTCGGGCATGAATAGCATCCGTATTGAAATACCCTCGCTTTCTGAAAATATCAGGATGATAGAAAGCTTCATTGATAACGCGAAAGAGAAGTATCGCCTCAATGATGACATCTACGGCAATATCATGATTGCCGTAACAGAAGCTGTAAATAATGCTATTAAGCATGGAAATGGGGGCGATTCGCAAAAGAATGTCTCTTTAGCACTAATGCTTGAAGATGGGCTTATCAAGTTTCGCGTTGAGGACGAGGGCACTGGCTTCGATTATCACAATCTTCCTGACCCAACTGCACCCGAAAACCTAGAAAAGCCAGGTGGCAGAGGTATTTTTCTAATGAAGCATTTAGCCGATGAGGTTGATTTCTCTGAGAAAGGAAAAATAGTAGAGCTCTGCTTTTACATGAATTGAAATGGGGTGTATCCGTTTCTTTAATGAAGACATCAAATATTCTGTAAGCAAACCAAGAAAAATGGTTTCCTGGATAAAGAAAGTGATCAAAAATGAAAAAGCGCGCCTAACCGAAATCAATTACATCTTTTGCTCAGATGAGCACCTACTCTCCTTAAACCAGAAGTTTCTTGATCACAATACACTTACTGATATCATCACCTTTAGTAACTCAACTAATAAGGGGATTTTAGAAGCCGACATTTATATAAGTGTGCCTAGGGTGCAGGAAAACGCACAAAAATTCAAAGTAGATTTCCAAGATGAGATGAACAGAGTCATGATTCATGGTGTTCTTCATCTTTTAGGGTTTAAAGACAAAAAGCCGACAGAAAAAGCCCTTATGCGCAAAAAAGAAGAAGCTTGCCTATCTTTGCGTAAATAGAGTTTCACGTGGAACAATGAATTCTACTATTAAGATTTATGTTTCACGTGAAACCAAATAATCCTTCATGTTTCCTGAATACGATGTAATTGTTGTGGGTGCCGGTCATGCCGGATGTGAGGCCGCTGCCGCTGCTGCCAATATGGGCTCAAAAGTTCTATTGGTTACAATGAATATGAACACCATTGCCCAGATGTCATGCAACCCAGCAATGGGTGGTGTTGCAAAAGGGCAAATTGTAAGGGAAATTGATGCATTGGGCGGTTATTCAGGAATTATCTCAGATAAGTCTGCAATTCAGTTTAGGATGCTCAATCTATCCAAGGGTCCGGCTATGTGGAGTCCTCGAACACAAAATGATAGAATGCGTTTCGCGGAAGAGTGGCGCTTGGCTTTAGAGAATGCTCCCAATGTTGACTTTTGGCAAGAAATGGTCAGTGGTCTTCTCGTAAAAGATAAGCGGGTTGTAGGAGTAAAAACTGCTTTAGGTTTAGAGATAAAGTCGAAAGCAGTAGTATTAACGAACGGAACTTTCTTAAACGGAAAGATTCATATTGGTGAAAAGAGCTTTGGCGGTGGACGTGCCGCTGAAAGGTCGGCTACAGGAATCACCGAGCAGCTCATAGCACTTGGATTTGAATCCGGCCGAATGAAAACTGGAACACCTCCACGAATTGATGGACGCTCTCTAAACTATAACGTTATGGAGGAACAACCGGGTGATATAAAGCCTGGCAAGTTCTCATACACAGACACGGA